>Ga0302326_10005303_pt1 | contig 29459 bp, 23 predicted proteins | sample Palsa_T0_3_FD_202264 | JGI IMG/M metagenome (GOLD analysis project Ga0302326, IMG submission 202264) | Peat permafrost microbial communities from Stordalen Mire near Abisko, Sweden - Palsa_T0_3 | ecosystem: Environmental > Terrestrial > Soil > Palsa > Peat permafrost | place: Sweden: Abisko... | reverse complement strand
GCGAGCGTGCAAATCACATCCTATAATCTGCATCTCGGCCTCCTTCGGTCCGAGCACTGTTGGGGTGAACACCGAACAGTCTACTCGGGCCGTCGCGAGGCCGACGTCGTTATGACATCAATCAGGAATTCAGCAGGCTTGCATATCGCGACCAGCTAGGAATTCAGCTGAGTCGTAAAGTTGGGAAAAATCCAAGTACTCGCGAACATCAAACCGAAACGCATTCCGGAATTCCGTTATCGATGTGGTCTGCCCGTCCGGAGATCGCGGACTGACTTTCCCAAAACTCTCCCTTCGTCTGAAGGTGCCGGATCAAGAATCTGGACAGGGTATCTCGGGATGACAGGCGATAGGAACCCGAGTGCCTCATCAATTGGATTGTTCGAAAGGATCTTGTCCGGCGGGTGCCTTAGCGACCTGGCTCTCCAATTCGGCGAAAACCTTCCGAGTAGTTTCTTGGCAAGTTTTGCCCTTCGCTGCATAAATAGGTCAGCTCGATCGTCGGGTTTTCCCGTCATGCGACGCCTGACGCTTTGTCTAAGTCTCCTTACAACTGTCTGGTGACATCGGATGCACATGCCATTGGAATCGTAGACAAGATCCATACCACCGCAGACCATGCAGCCGTAATCATCAAAATACGCGCGCATCTTGTTCCGATAGCCAGGAGGGATTATGGCGTTTATCGCGAGCCGGCTGCATTTCGGCAGGAACCAAGGTTGAAATACGAGTTCATTCGAAGTGAAACGATTCGATGTGTTCCTTAGTTTGAGGAACTTTTTCGTGAGGCTTCCTTCGTTGCGTTTAGACTTCATCGTGGCCTGCTGCCAAAGGATGATTTTGATCGATCGCCCTAGCCATGTGAACTCTGCTCAGCCGCGTATAGGCCAGTGTCGTACCGAGATAGACGTGACCCAAGAGCTTTTGAATAATTTCAATATTCACGCCGTGATCATACAAGTGCGTTGCGAAACTGCGTCGAAGCATGTGAATTCCGACACGTTTCAAACCAGCTCTGAGCCCAATTTTATCGAGAATGTAGTGGATCAGCGTAATCGTTAGAGGGCGGTCCGGCTGCGGACGCGTAATATTGACGCCCACCAATAGCTCAGCCAATTTTTCTCTAGCACTCTGATAGGACATGGAATCCAATCGCCCAAGGTTTACCCTTCTATTTCTGTATCCTCCGCAAGGAAACCGACTGCCGTAGTCAGTCCAGCGTGCGATCCAGAATCCGTCAGCTGCCGAAACGGCTCCATTCTGTCGGGGTCTGTCTTCTTGAAAGACGTAACCGCGCTTGCGATCTCGTATATATGCCCGCAGGGCAACAGAAGCGCTTGGAGTCAAGAAGGCAATGCGAGTCTTATTGAATTTTCCACGAACGCGAACGCTGCGGCCTTCGAGATCGATGTCTTCCACCCTTAAGTGAGTCATTTCGCTCGCACGACATCCGGTGCTGTAAAGGAATTCCAGGAGCGCCCGCTCTCGCTTGGTCTGCGTCGCTGCGATAAGACGCTTAACCTCCGATTCAGTTAGCCAGGGCAGATCTGTTCTCTGTACCACTTTCATACGTACGAGTCGTGGAGCGACGTAGCTGACTACTCCACCAAGATTCAAGAAATCGTAGAACCGACGAAGCACGCCCAAGTAGCGATAGACTGTCCCAAGTGTCGCGCCGTAGTCGGAAATGTGCTTCAGAAACTGCCGAACTTCTAAGTGGCTCACATCAGTAGTCGATCTTTTTCCTAGGAACTTATTAAACTTTCCCAGAACCATCCGATAATAAGCCTTGGTGTGCTGGGCGTAGTGGAGTGCCGCCATCCAGTCTTCATAGCGCTTCGCGAGCTGTCGATTGTGGCGGGCAAATGATCGCATGGATTCCTGCACCCAAGTCGCAAGAGTCGATGAATCTCTGAGGCAGTCTATGAGTCGTGCGTCCTCACGACAAGGAGACGAAAGTCTCTATGTAAATATTTCCTACTCAGTGGCGGGCACTCCGACAACTCTTGGCTAGTCGTTACCGGAAAAGTCCTTTCCTAGTACTTCACTTGTCCGGTCGGCGCGTTAATCAGGCAAAATGCATTGGTCCAACTGGTTGCCCTGCGGTCTACTTTTGGATTTCAATCTGTCCTCGCGTTGGTCTCCTTTTGAACTCTTTGCGTAATGGGTGCTGGCCACCTTCCCGCAGACCGTCGCACGGTCGCGGATATGATCTTTGGCCTCACCGGCGGTGATCTTTTTGGTTTCGGCGTGAACACAAGGATTTGTAAGGCAGCAAATAGCCAACACAGCAAGAAGATCGCAAACCGTTTCATCGTTGCCTCCGTCTCCTAATACTCGATCGACCGTCCGACTAAAGTACGCCGTAGTACCTTGCTCGGCAAGACACGCTTAGTGTAGTCTCAATGAAATGGAAGTTGGTCGAAAACTGCGTGAACTGCGCCAAGCAAGGCATTTATCTCAGGGAGATATTGAGAAAAAGGTCGGACTGCTTCGTTGCTACACCAGCCGGGTAGAAAATGGCATGACAATTCCTGGTGTCGAAACCCTTGGAAAGTTCGCTTGCGCTTTGGAGATTCCTTTATACCGATTCTTCATTAACGGTGAAGTGGTACGTGCGCCGAAGCTGCCAACGACCAACAGCAAGGCTGGGTGGGGCACTGGCGGCAAGAACCGCCGCGAGCTTCGGCGATTCGCCAAAGCGTTCAAACGGATGGATAATCGCAAGCAGAAACTGCTCGTATACCTTGCGGAGAAGATGGCAATCCGCCACACCAAAGATAAGCAAGCCCTCTGATCTTCACGCCCTGATGGAACTCATCATTCTTCCTCTCGATGGCGACATTACGGTAGTTACTGAAGAAATAACAGAAAATAAACAGTAATTATGCTGATTGACAAAACCGTGTACGGGGATTAAAAAGTATTTGCTTACCTCTCAACCCAGCTCGGAGGCGCGTATTGGAATGGAACGAACCGAACTTCGTGGGCTTCGTATCACCTCGCCGGTCAACAGTAAACGCTCCGTACGGTCATTGACAAAAGGCCTATCGCTCAACCCCATACGTATTTTTCGCTCTGAAATTCCGAGGTGCACGCTGCCCGAAGGGATGTTTCCAATCGTAAGGATTGAACGACGCGAAAGTTCAGCTGAAGACGAAGAGAGCGAAGACTATCAAGATCACGCGGTCCACGCGCATGACTGCGCGTACCTGAAATGGAGAGAGCAAAACAAGAAACAAAGAGACTTTATTTCAAAGCAGATTGCGATCATGCTAGACCAGGTTCATCGAGAACAAGATCCGGAAGAACTTGCGTTACTTTTGGGAAAGATCGCGTGTTTCGAGAGCCAACTAGACGTTTTGCAAAAAAGATGGTGGGATGTCCGCGAAGCGGATTCTGATCACGACATTCCACGTGATATGGCTCGGAACACCTTTGAAGAGGAACTGTGCGATTTTCATTCAGAAAGAGCAAGGTTTAAAAAGTACGATGACTATGTGTCGCCTTATATGTTTTACACCCAGGCCCTTAACGAGGTTAAGGCCCGAATGCAACCTCCGGACCCAGTGTGGGCCGGTCCAGATCGCAAAAAGCGACCTCCGGAAGCGGCAACACCCCGGTCAGTCAAGAAGCGTTCTGTTCGTCCAATGCCCACGGTGAAGAAAGCCCCTTCCAAATCACGGGACAAACACAGATCGATAAGCATTGTCGTCACATACTAAATGGCCGAATAAAACCTAGGCACGCATCGTCTGCGGAGAAGATTTTTATGGGGCGAGCAGGGATTTGGTATCGCGGATTCCCTTTCCTTCAACTAGCGTGTAGATGTTGTCCGGCGCTACATTCTGGAGCTTCTCGACCAGGCCGCTGGGCCATTGAACTTCCACGGAGTCCAGGTTTGATTCCTTGCCTAACCCAAAATGCAGGCGCAGATCGTTTTGCGAGAGGTAGCTTGCGCCGCCGCGGACTTCATTGAACTGCACGAGTTTGCCCGCGCGCACGGTGATCCTCGCGCCAATCGCGGCGCGGTTGCTCTTCGTGCCGATGAGCTTGAAGAGCACGCGGTGATTTCCCGCGACGCCATGATTCAGCAGTAGCGAGGGCGGCTCGCCCACATTCAAAAGCAGGACATCGATGTTTCCATCGTTATTGACGTCGCCGAACGCCGCGCCACGCCGCGATGCAAGCGGAATCGCATTGAGCCCCGCGGCTGCAGCGGAATCCGTGAACGTGCCGTCGTGATTATTCATGTGCAGCAGCAGCGGCTCGCGATAGCGCGGGCCGGAATCCAGCGAGTCCATCTGCGGGTAAACGTGCCCGCTGGCGACGAAAAGATCGACCCATCCATCGTTGTCGAAATCGAAAAACCCCGTGCCCCATTTCACGTAGGGATAGCTGGTAGTAGCCACGCCTGCTTTCCAACTGACGTCGTCAAAGCCCGTGACGCCCAGATTGTGGTAGAGGCTGTCCCCTTGGTCCATGAAGTTGGTGACGAAGATGTCGAGGCGGCCATCGTGATCGTAATCGCCAAAGTCCACGCCCATCGAGCCTTCGGCGTCTCCTTCGGCGCTTAGGGCCGCACCGCTTAGCATGCCGACGTCGGTGAACGTGCCGTTGTGATTGTTGTGGTAAAGATAATTGGGGCCAGTATCGTTAGCGACATAGAGGTCCGGCCAGCCGTCATTGTCGTAATCGCCCCAAACTACCCCGAGACCGTAGTAGGCGTTCGAGTCGTGCACGCCCGCTTTCTGCGAGACTTCTTCGAATGTTCCGTCGCCGCGGTTGTGATAGAGCAAGTCGGTTTCGCCAACCATGCCCCAGGGACCGCATTGCACAACGATGCCACGGAATTTGCAGGAGCCGAATGCGGCAACATTGTCGAGATCCACGTGAACGTACCGCGCGACGAAAATATCGACGAAGCCGTCTTTATCGTAGTCCGCCCACGCCGCGCCGGTCATGAAGCCGCTTCCGCGGACGCCGGCTTTTTCGGTGACATCTTCAAAAGTGCAATTGCCACGGTTGCGGTAGAGCGCATTGCCGCCGTAGCCGGTCACGAATATGTCCGGCAATCCATCGTTGTCAAAATCAGCGACGGCAACGCCCATGCCCCAGCCTTTGCGGGTGAGCCCGGCTTGCTTCGTGACATCCTCAAATTTCAATGGGGCGGATTGGCGGTAGAGCGTGATCATCGGGTCGCCGCCCTGTCTGTAGCGATCGACGGTCGAGCCATTGACGACCAATACCGAGAGGGTGCCGCTATTATCGCAATCAATAAAGCCGACGCCACCGCTCATCGATTCGACGATGTACTTCTTGTCGGGCGAGGAGATGTGGGGGATGGTGAGGCCGGCACGCGCCGCTATTTCTTCAAAAATCGGCACCGGCGCGCGAGGTTTGCCGGTTTGCGCACGGGTCCCGATACATAACAAGCCGATAAACAGGAATTTGAATGTTTTCTTCGTGGGCCGTAGTCTCAATTCAGGGTTACATTAGCGTGCAAAATTCGAGTTGTCTAGCGCATGGAAGTACATCTGCAGATGTGGAGGCTTGACCCGACTAACTCCTGATTAGTCGGATTACCGGACAAGTCCTTTCCTAGCACTCCACTTGTCCGGTATGAGCGTTAATCAGGAGTTATGCATAACCGAGACTTCTTTGCTGCGTTCGATTCTGACCGAGAAGAGAACGAGCAGCATACCGATGATCCAGAGGATGTATCCTTCACGAGGATAGAGCCGCACATGATAGAACACGATCCAGCAAAATGGGACCATCAAGAGTACGACATTCCTCAGGACAACACTGCGTCTAACCACGGCCACTAAGAAGATTGGGTTGATCAAACCAGAGATGACACCAGAGAAATAGTTTACTAGTGTGAAGATCGACGGGTGGAGCAAAGCTTTCGCATCACTAAACGGACCAATTAGCATGGCCCAAGCGCAGACAGCGCCGCGCGCGTTGATGTCGCCAAACAAGCTCCCTTCTGATACCGCTACCAGAAAGAAGCTCGCAGCGTACATTAGGAACCCGGCCCAAAAGAGTTTGGGATAACCTAGCAAAGAAATGCTCTCCCACAGATAGTCTAACGGTGCATTTTCAGGGACGGCTCTTTTGAAATAAGTGTAGTGCCCAATCAGTTCCGTTAAATCCTGATAAGTCGGATAACCGGACATGTTCGGTAAGCGCGTTAGTCAGGAGTTTACCCTTAGCCCACGCTCCTGCTGCTCGCAGTTACAGTCCGACCAACTGCCCGATACTATGGAGGAAGGAGAGAAGATAATGCATCTCCCAGCGGTCATCCTCACCCCCAAAGCTCGTGCCCTACTGGCCGCATTTCTTTTTTTGGTTGCGTGGTTTTTGGGAGTCGCTGCGATGCGAGGGGGATTTAATGGAATCGCAGACGTTCCCGCTACGTGCATGTTCGCGGTTGCCTGCGGGCTTTGGTGGATGGCATACAAAATCAGCCGCTCAGCGAACGGCAGGGGTATAACGCTTGGCTTCGTGGCGCTCGGTTTATGGATGTTAAATTCGATTGGCGCGCTTGTTCTTGATTTCCACCATTATGTCGCTGACTTCTTTTTCTGGGCTTCCACAGCCATCTTCTTGCTCCTAATCACAGCCGTCGCGCTCTCCGATAAGCCTTCTGGCCGTCCAAGAACTTCGCCAACTCCTGATTAGTCGGATTACCGGACAAGTGGAGTACTAGCACCTCACTTGTCCGATTACCGCGTTTTATCAGGACATTTGCCAAATTGAAACTATGGCCGGGGCATTTTCGACAGGCGGTGCATCCGTCGACAGACGAGGCGATATCCGTCTGGAGAAATCGTCATCCCAACCAAATTCTTCGATCTACTGCGGCTTTGTTGCCTGTGCCCAAAGTCGGTTTGCTTTGTCTTCCCCAATCAGCGATTATCTGGTCGCAGCGTTGGCGCATCGGGCCTTCATTCTCGTCTGTAAATCCTTCCTTCAGGGCATTCTCGCGAGCCCAATCCAATATTTGCCCCGAGCAATGCCTTCGTTCGAGACCATGACATTGGCTGGCTTCAGGTCGCGATGCACGATGCCTTTCTCACGTTCCAGCAGATGCGACGATTCTGGGTTGTTGGTCGGCAATCCGGAAGTTGGCCGGAATCTAGGGAGTTTGTGAGTCTAAGAACTCAGACAGATCTAACGCTTCGTTTTCAGTCATCAGAGTACCGACTTAGAAATCTACCTCCGAATCAATGAGATGCGGGGTCGTAACTCAGTCAGACGTCGTCGAGTGTCTGGCATTACAGCCATGAACAGATGTTCCAAAGAAGATGCCCCACCCGCGATCATATGCCTCGTGGGGAGGTGCCCCGTCAAGCGAGCACGGCCTTTTCTTTCGACGAGCTGCATACTTCCCGAAAGACGCTCAACGCTTCAATGCGGCTTGCTTGGGAGCAGCTGCGAATTGATAAAGGTTACAACCGCAGCGGTCTCGGCGGCCGTGCGTCGCGTCACGGTCGCCTGCAACCCGCCAGCCGGAGACCAACCGAAATTGCGGACGTTCCACACGTCCTTCGGCAGCGCAGCCGGATCAATCCCGGGAATCTCCTTAGGCTTCAGCATAGTGATGGTGCGTTGGGTCTCGGTGTGACAGCTCACGCAATCCGTATTGAAGAAGTGGCTCTTCGTTGGATCGGCAATCAAATCCAGAATTGCCTTCGTCTTGTCGGGCGCTGGCGCTGGATTGACAAACACTTCCGACGTCGAATCACCGCGTCTATCGGCGACAGGCGGATTGGCCGGCGCCGCGGCATTCTTGCACGTTATCTCATTGAGATTGTTCGTGTGCGGCGCCGGAACCACCTGGAATCCTCCAGCTACCGGCTGGAGCATCTGGGCGAATTGCTGGCCATCGAGAGTGGGCCCTGGAACGGGCAAGAAAGTGTCGGAAGGCTTCGCCATTGCCAAAAATATCCAAGGAGCAGGTGCTCCGTTGGGCAGCCCTGCGACTGCCATCGCATCCAGGTGCGGGTCCGCCGAAATATACTTTTCGAGAAAAGAGGTTATTTCCTGTCGCATCCCACTGGCCGTCGTCGCGTCGGCCAGGCCAGGGTGAATCCCGAGCGGAACGCCGATGGTCGTCACTTTGTCTGTGCCAAGCTGACCATTGCTTAGTTTGGTTCGTATGGCAGCGACATCCGTAATAATCCGCTGGAAGGTTGCGAGATCGGGAACCCGCCGTGGACCACAACCAGTTTGCGCGGGCTGCTCCAGAGCGCTGAAATCGAAAATCAGATGACCTGCGATGTCCAGGACTTTGGGGGTTCCATCGGCATTACGCGTCACCGGCTGGATAATAAGCCGGATCTCTGGCGTCTGCCCGAATTGCCCGCGAATGTCGCTCGAGAGGCCCGGTGCGCCGGCATCGATGCGGATGGCGGCAACGTACCAGTTGGCGATCGATTGAGCTTCCTGTGGTAGGCCGATACGAGCCTGCGTACCCGCGACCTGCGCCTCTGGACTCGCGGCGATCCCGAGGAATTGCTGAAACACCGCATCCGGCCAGACGGGGTCGCGCTTCGTAGGATCTTGCGGGTTTGGCGTTGTGAGGTCGCGCACCGCGATCAGAGTCGCAAAATCACTGGCTCGCGTCGGCGCGGGAAACAAGATAGAGACGTCATCGGCCGACAGCGGACCTATTGCCTGGGTCTGGCCGGGCGCCGCAACCTGAGCGGCTTGCGCGTGCCGTTGCCCACCCCCGGCGATACACAGAGTGGTGCAAAGCAGCGTGCCGATGAGGCCCCATCGCAGATGTTCGAACGGCAACCTGCGAGAACTGTTCATATCGCTCTCCTTTTGTAAACGAACGCGATTGATGTACCTGGGCCGATGAATACGTAAAACTTGTTAAGTCTATTGCCAATTTAGAGGGAGGTTACTACCATTCAACGACCTAGGCAACGGCAATGCCGACAGCCAGATGCATCAGATGGCGTTGGTCCCAGTTCCTAGACGGTTATGAGAACGTACTCGGTAACCGCTGGCACTTCGCTACAGGCCACGGACGCAGTGGGAACCGTTCCGCTCTGGTTCGCACTTCTGCTATACGAAGTGACTTGACTAATGGTGTACTCTCAATGTTCCTTGGCCCTTCCAGAACAACCCGTCCCCGCCACTAGCGGACCCGATCCCGAGCGCCCGGGAGTTCGGCCGTCCACGTCGCGAAACATAGTAATTTGCTGCGATGGCACCGGCAACCAATACGGCTCCGGAAATTCCAACGTTGTAAAGCTCTACTGGACTCTCTCCACTCACGACAAACAAATCGCCTATTACCATCCCGGTGTCGGAACGATGGGCGCCCGAAATGCCCTCAGCGTCGTCGGTAAATGGTGGACACGGATCCGGGGCCTCGCCTTCGGCTACGGTTTTTCTGACAACATTGCTGACGTCTACTCATTTCTGATGGCGGAGTTCAAACCCACCGACAATGTCTTCATCTTCGGTTTCAGTCGCGGTTCATACACCGCCCGTGCTCTTTGCGGATTGATTCATATGTGCGGATTGCTCACGCCGGGGAACGAAGCGCTGATTCCGTACGCACTGCGCCTTTACAAGAGCAACGATCCCTGCAAATTCGAAATAGCCGCGGGTTTCAGAGAAACTTTCAGCACTCCGTATCCCTGCATCCCGCACTTCCTCGGATTGTGGGACACCGTCAGTTCGGTTGGCTGGATTCTCGATCCCATTCATACGAAGGGTGGCCATCTCCCCTATACAGCGTCCTTACCGGACATTCCCTTTCTGCGCCACGCCGTATCGATCGACGAGCGCCGCGCGTTTTTCCGTCAGAACCTGATACATGAGCCAATGCCCGCCACGCAGGATTTGAAGCAGGTATGGTTTGCGGGCGTTCACTCCGATGTCGGCGGCAGTTACGCAGAAGCTGAAAGCGGCCTGTCGAAAATCGCGCTGCGTTGGATGTTCTGCGAAGCGGAATCCGCCGGCTTGCAGCTGGACGCCCAAAAAGTGGAGGACGTACTGGGCGCAAAGGACCCGTACGTCCCGCCCGATCCCAAAGGCCAGCTCCATAAATCGCTGCACGGTTTCTGGTGGCTCGGTGAATTCTGGCCGAAGCGTTTTTCCTATTCGGTGCCCGTTCCGGGGAAACCGGATCCAAAATGGAAGCGCGGTCTCACCGTCAACTTGGGACGCTCCCGCAAAATTCCAGAAGGCGCACACATTCATCAAAGCGTTTACGACCGCATTGGCACCGTTGCGGGCTACGAGCCCAAGAATCTTCCGCAACAATCCGTCAAGATCCCGCAAAATAGCTGCGAACTTCTGCCACGGCCCCTCCACGGTCAGCCAGTAAAACCTGTCCCGAAGCCGCCATTGCACAGGCGGCACGCCTTCGTTACCACGTTCTTGTTGCTCGCGCTGTTTGTTCTGATCATCGCAACAGCGTTCCTCGCCATACCGAATTCCTACGGGCATGCCGTTTACATGATGCACAACACGCTTGAGCCGCTGAAGGTCGAAAGACCGAAAGAAGTCGCTTGGCTTAGTCAGAACTGGACGGAAGATCAGCGCAGCCGCTTCTATCACATGCCTCAGGGCAACGAGTTGATACCGTACGCATGGTTTCTCGCGCTCGAGCAGCCCGGCATTACCAAAAGTCCGCTATTCAGGAACGACTCTTATCTCGAAGGATTCGGCTTTATTCCGGACGTCGCGAGCGCCCTAAATCCGGACGCTCTACCCGTAGGTTTCACCCGCGATGCTGACTTTTCTGACCCCTACACCGGGCAGAAAAACGCCGCGCTCGGTCTGACCTGCGCGGCCTGTCATACCGGCGAACTGTTTTACGACAACAAAGCGATCCGCATCGACGCAGGTCCCTCGCTCATCGATCTGCAAAAATTCAATTACTCGCTCACCATCGCGGTCACCCTGACTTACTACGAACGTTGGCGATTCCGAAGATTCGAACACCGCGTGCTCGGACCGAATCCGCCGCCTGCCGATGTAGTTCAGTTGCGTCGCGCCGTCAAATATTTTCTCGACACCGGTTCGACGGAGTTCAAGGCGAACTTTCTGCTCTTCCCTACGCCCGAAGGCTACGGCCGCACCGACGCGCTCGCTCGCATCGGCAATTTTGTTTTTGGAACGGAACTAAACAACAACAAGAACTACGTCGAGGGCGACGGTCCGGTGAACTTCCCTCCGATCTGGGACGCATCGTGGATGGACTGGGTCCAATATAACGGCTCAATCCAGCAGCCCATGGGACGAAATGTTGGCGAGGCGCTCGGCGTCCGCTCTCGCATCAACCTGCTCGGCTATCCAGGCAAGCAGTTTCAGAACACTATCCAGGTCAGCAATCTGCACGAAATCGAAGAATTGATTGGCGGCGACGCGCTCGGGAAGGGTGTGCAGTCTCCACGATGGCCCGAAGATATCCTCGGTAAGATCGATCACGAGAAAGCGGCCAAGGGAATGGTGCTGTACAAAAACCTGTGCGTACATTGCCATCAGTGGCCGATGCTCTCACCCGAAGCCACGAAAGAAGATCGCTGGACCGCCGACACGAACGATCCCGATCATCGATTCCTTCGGGTAACCATGGTCCCCTTGAGCGAGATCGGAACCGACCCGAACGAAGCGCAGAATTTCGCGGCCCGCACGGCGGACTCAGGTCCGCTGGGCTTGGGAACCGTTTCGGCGAAGGAAGGTTTGGAGTTCATTTCCCAGAAGGTCATCGAACAGGCCTATGCCGATTTGAAGCTCTCACCCCAGGAGCAGGACGAGTGGAATGGGCACCGCAGCAACGTGGTTCGGGCCCCCCTGTGTTACAAGGCGCGGCCCCACAACGGCATTTGGGCCACGCCTCCCTACCTTCACAACGGTTCGGTCCCCAATATCTATGCGCTGCTGTCTCCGGTTTCCGAGCGCCCGAAGGTTTTCTATCTGGGCAGCAAGCAATACGATCCCAAATACCTCGGCCTCAACAGCGACCGGCTCAAGGGAGCAACGGAGTTCAACACCCAATTACCCGGCAACTCCAATGCCGGCCACGAATTCAACGACGGTCCGCTAGGCAACGGCAGAATAGGCCGCAAGCTCTCCGACGAAGAACGAATGGAAATCATCGAGTATCTTAAAAACGTTGTTACTCCGGCCCAATTCTTGTCAGGAGAGCGACGTTGAAGAAGTTGTTTTCGCTTCTCATATTCTTATTGTTGCAGGCGAGCGTAGCGGCAGCACAGACTGCGGTGGTCAGTCGAAACGTCAATCTTCGACCGAATACATCCACTAATGGTGTTCCGGTCGAGACTCTAAAGATCGGAACAACGCTCGAACTAGTCGAGACAGAACCAACAAACGGATTCCTCCACGTCAAGACCGAAGATGGCAAAGATGGATGGGTTTGGAGTCGCAATGTCCACGTCCAGACAAGTGGCGCCGCAGCGAACGCTCAGCATGTCGGTCCTGCAAATCTCTACCCGAATCCCAATCTAACGCCCGGTTTGGCCGCTACGCTAAGCGTGGATGACCTCACGAGAACCTATACGGATAACTGTCCTGATTCCAAGCCGAGCTGTACCTATTCTCAGGACCACCGCAATGTGCCTGCATCGGTTCACAAGAAAGTGTATGACGAATACGATGTGCCCCCGGACCAGCGGAATATCAAAGATGGCGAGGTCGACCACTTCTATCCGCTTTGCGCAGGTGGTTCGAACGATATCTCCAATCTCTGGTACCAGCCTGCCATTGGCGATTGGAACGGCAAGGATTTCGGCTATCACACCAAGGACAAGCTCGAGGCCTATATTTGCGTGCAGATTAAGGCTGGCAAACTCACCCTCAAGGAAGCGTTCGACCGAATAACCGAGGATTGGGTGCGGTTCTACTTCGATGAAGGCTTGGACAAGAAAGACTAGTCTGAAGGCAATTGACCCGATAAAGCTATTGCGACTTCGGCTACCGTCTCTCTATCAGTCGCTCGAGAGCCTTCAGCTTATTGGTATCAATAGACTCGTCCGTGTCGATTTAATTGAGCGTCCACTTCCGGATCGTCGGCAACTCGGAGGTTTTCCAGAAACGGGGTTGTGGGTACTCCGCGGACCTGAGAAACCCTACGCGGACGCTCCTCACACTGCTCACTCACAAGCAAAGCGTGTGATCATCATGCGTGCGTACCCGGAGCCATCGGGGTCACCCGTGAGACTCTTATTGCAGCCTTTTGCCGCGTTCTTGCCGCCTCGACAAAATCGCTAAGCTATTGCTGGGGAAAAGAGAATGGTTGGAAGGGCCGTGGGGATCGAAAGAACGGCCTACCAGTCTCAAGCCCCACTGAGGCACTGTCGCCCGCATGACGATCCCGAGTGTATTCTTTCCCATCGTCGGATCACGCGCATTCAGCGCCTGGCGGCAAATTTCTTCATTTTTCAGAAGTGGCCAGTGATGTCCATGCGGCCGGTAAGCCCTGCTGAGAAAAAAACTTAACTTCAATTTCGCTTGGTGCAGATTCTCGAAAGTATCTGACGATATCCACAAAATCGTCAGCATTTCGAAACCAAAGATGCAAATCGGGGATTTCGTTCGTCTGCTCCATCAATGTAATAATCCGCTGCGCACAGAAATATTCCTCAAATGAATCATGGGAAAAGCGCCAATACTTCGCCTTGGTTAGAATTCCCGCGGAAGAAAGCCGCCTTAGAAGGTCTATTTCTTCACGTTCCTTAATTCCGTAATACTGTCTCAATTTTGGAGCCATCTCTTCACCTGCACCTCGGCCTGGATCTTTACCGAGCAAGAGATCCATCAATTCAAAATGGGACATTCCTCGTGCTCGCACACCTCGAGTTAAACTGAACCAACCTCCAATGCATTCAAGAAGGTACTTCCATCCGAGCCACTCCGAGTCTTTCTCCTCGCTCGCCACATTCAACGCTTGTCTGAAGTATCTCTCGTACAGCTGACTCCTAGTCATACTTGTCGCTTGGCTCTGTGCAGCCGAGATAATCATGGCAAACAGGAGAGCATCTATCGCTGTATCTCGACCGAACTGAGCAACCTGCCGAAGAACAGCTTCTTCCTTTGCCGGCGCTAGTTGGTAAGAGGGCAGGTATACGTCGCGGATAGCCTCCTGCGTCAGCGGAAGCAATTCAATACGAGGAACTTCTGGTAGCCCTTCGAAGAACCGGCTTGTGATGATGAAGAATGATTTTTGAAATTCCGGCAGCCCCGCGGCGTGGACTATTTCCGATGCGGCGTCGTTTCGGTCGGTCGATACTTCACTTAGTCCATCGAAGAGAAACAAGAGCTTGCCAAATTCAACCTGACCGGTCAGCATCTCCTTCGAGTCTAGCGGAATGCGGTATCGCTCCAGTAACACCCGAGACGCCGCTTCGACAAGATTCCCTTTGTAGAACTCCGACGGAATCAATATTGCTCTCAGCTTGTTCAACGGATACAGGCTGCCGTTTTCACCAGCCAGCAGGGCTAGCTTTGAGAGTACTGAAGTCTTACCGGTTCCTGGCCGACCAACCAGGAACAGACAATTCCTTTGGTTTAGTTGTTTAAGGATATGTGCATGCAACACTTGGCCCGATGAATCTGGGGCTGTTTGCGTTTGGTCCGGTAACCGAGCCGAGAGCCCGAAGTAAGTGCGGCGGACCGCGACCAGACTTGGCGTCTTGTGAAGTCTTCGGCGATACCCTAGAAACAAAGCCCAACGTCCCAAGGGCGGCGAAATCGTCAGGGGCTTAGCAATTAGGGTCAGTAGCCAACTCCGCCCGACGAGCGGCGGCATTTCAATCGCCAGCATCAATAGCAGGCAACCAATGCCAATCAAGTACGCACCTGCGAATCCTCCGAGCACGGTAATAGGCCAGAACCACAAGCGATCGGAATAGTCGTGCTGATATCGTTGCAGAAGGTAGAAGAGTCTACCGGCCCAGCCATGCCTCTCCAAATCGTCATAGACAAAATAGGCTCCCAGATTAGAGCCTAGAAACAAAATCGACCTTCCGTCGGTTCCAGTGGTGCTACTGAATCTCAGGGTGACCGGAACTGGATGCCGTTCGGGCCGAAACGAGTACGAGCGGAACAACTCGTGTGGAGCAGTCGTATATAACAGCCCGCCGCCAATGCTGGCGTAAATTACATCCGGGTAGGTGGGATCAGACCAGACATCGTTTATGCCGACAAGCCCTTGGCTCGGATTTAGTTTCTCCCAGACCTTCGACAGCGTCGCTTCGGGCTTCCACCAAATTTCTGTGTCGCTCGCAGCTATGAGCCCTCCGTCGCCGTACCGACTCAAGGCAATTATGGGGTTATCCCCAATGCCCTTCCGATCCAAGCGCCACGTGCTTTCGGACCCCAGCAGGGCATAAACTCCATTGACAGTAGCAACGAAAATTGCGGGCTCCGTCCAAACAATTCGCGAGACTTTCGGAACGCGAAGGTTGTGGGTGATATCGACAAAAGTGGCCCCATCTTTCGAAGATTTGAGGAGCCGGGCATTTCCCAGAGGGTCTGCACTGCTTACGGCTGCCAAGAGGCTTCCGTCAGCAGTACTTTCCAGCGCCGTCACCGAATCCTTTGGGTCTCCCGGGAGAATGACTTGACTCCAATTCTCCTGCGCCGTTTTCCGGCGAAAGAGTCCTGATCTTGTTCCGGCATACTGGCCGAGTGCTGCGTTTCGTAGGTCGATGACGCCAATCCCACGATTCAAGGGTGCCCTCGAAGGCGTCCAATGGTCACCATAATCTATACTCTCATCCAAGCCGGCGTCGTGACCCGCGTATAGGCGACCGTCGAGATACCTCAGAACTCGAACCAAAGAGCGCGCGGGATCAATCTCCTGTCTCGCCCAACCATGTTGGTCAAAAACGAAAACGCCATCCTCGCTCGCTAAGTAGATCTTTCCACCGGAAACCGCAATGCTGAAGTACGGGTCTGCATCTGCTGGTCCCTGCATGAGCGCCCAATTCGAACAATGTGAATCTCCGATCAGGATTGCATTTTTCGCCAGAACGTAGGTGTGGTCGCCGTCCGCGACCATTTGGATCAATTCGTAGTTTGCGAGTATTTTGCTGGCCTCGCTCCATTTTGTGTTATCTCCTGTACTGCTCCAGACCCGCCGCGACGTAGAAGACAAGACGCAGGTTTCTGTAGGCGTAGCCGTGATTCCAACCAGTGATTCGCCCGCATCCAACGTGGCCAGCGTCGTCCACTGGCCTCCCCTTTTCGCCACGAGAACGCTGTTCGTACCGACCACGGATAAGAGGCGATCGTCGAAGCCGATAAGTTCCCGTAACGTACCTTCGGCGGGCGGCGCTAATCCGGCAAAGAGTTGGCTAGTAGGATTGAACGAGGCAAAGCCTTTAATACTGGACACCCAATAATATCCATTCGCGGATGAAAGCATGGAGGGTACATCCGGCGTCGAATCGCGCCATACCCAGAGGCCAGAATTATCATTGATATAGAGGCCGACATTTCCCAGACCAGGCGCATCCTGAATCATGAGCGCTAGGTGCCCGTTCAGGATTGCGATCTTCCGAACCGCCCGACGAAAGGGCCCGTTCAATGGTAGGGGTACTGCTGTTCCACGATCCGGCGCGGCATTTTGAATGCGCTCTACCAGCGGTGCAGGAAGCTTATCCGTCGTCTTGTCGCCACAGCCAAGCAGAACAACAAACAAGGCGCTCAACGCAAGTTTCCCAAAAGCATTCTCTCGCAACGCCATTTTCACGCGGGTATTCGCCATGTCGTAGCCGTCGATGATCAGTGTAGCGTCGCCCTAGATCGGATTAAACCCGACAAACGGACTGTGCAACGTCTTGGCTCAGGTCTGTAACTATCCGATAAACCAAGGAGCGAAATCTTGCCTTGGAATCTTGCAACTGTATCCATCGACGACAAAATTGTCACTGCCCAGCAGAGCGCCGTCGTGAATGAGGCGCTTAACGCCGGTTACCGACTATCTGAATATTCGCTTGACCAAATCCAGCCTTTCGTTGAGCCAAGAGATCAATTCTAGATCAGAACCAATCGAGGCAGGCGGGTGGGAAATGAGCGTGTCGAGTGCGACCAAGCGCGCAAAATCAACGTGAATTGGCGACATCCGATTCTTCTTTCCATTCGGAGAATAAAACTGTACTCCGGCGACTTCCATTATGTCGATTAACTCTTGGGCAACGAGCCCATAGGCAATCGTAGTAGGGTGAACGCCATCCAACGCGAATAGGCCACCCGTTAGACGTCCGGCAGGTCCTGAGGAGAAAAATCTAGAATCCGGCAAAGGCGTGAGCGCCGCGAGTTCCGGCGGCAATGTATAGGGAATCCACCAACTGGGACGAGCTGACGGATCGGCGAGATATCTCCGTGAAGCCAGTCGATCGAGCAGCCCAGCCATGTCGAAAAGATACCAGTCGCGCGGCGGGAGTGCTGAACGACCTCGACGAACGACGTCGGTGATGGCGTCATTGTATTGGTCGATTGCGCTGTCGATAGCTCTCGCCTGGTTTTCCGTGATATGCGGATCTTCGGTCGGATTGAAATCGCCGTCGGCTATCCATGGCCTCGTGTAGAAAGGAAAGTATCGAGATCCCTGTCTGACCTTTCTACCGATTCCCCGAGCTACCGGAGCAATCGTGACGTGAGGAACTGTGGCCCAGATTACATGCTGAGCACGTATTTCTCTTACTTTGGCTTCAACTAGGTCTAGTTCGGCCTGAAAGTGTTCGGGATTCCAGATCGTGAACGACTCCTTCTTATCAAGATCCTGATAGTCCGGAGCTTTACTCCACGATACTTTCAATTCAGTTACTGTGCGAAGAGCGTTGTTAGCCCCCAACATGACTACAAGTGTCTCGATGCCGTCGCCTTCCTCGCTTAACTCAATTGCGGCATTGAGTGTGCTTAGTGTGCTCCGGGCCGCATCGTTCGGTAGCACGCGGAGTGCCGCTCGCTCATTGGCGTTTGATATAAGTGGAGCGAAGAAATTATCCTTAGGGGCCTTAATGCGCTTCCTTGCAACATCAGCCGAGAACGACAGGGCATCACGCAAGTCCCAGCCGTAAATACTCAGATTGTCTAAAATATATTTGAAGTTGGGCTCGGCTGCCCCACCGCCGCTTTCCCACCAGTGCTCAGCTTGAGCTAAGTGGTCCCGAACAGCAAAGTAAGCCAAAGGTAGGTCCCACAGAGGAAGAGCGATCCCGAACTTCGCTTCCAAGTCACGCGCTAAGAACTCCAAATTTAGTGGTAGGCCGCCAAAACCGTGGTAGGTTGGAAATCGAAAAAACTCATACCATCCCATTTCCCAGGCGATGATGGCTGGATATGAGACATCGGTATTATAAATCGCGCCACTCTGAAACCCGTGCGATATAGAGTCGCCGAGTATGACTAGGCGACGAGTTGATAGCGAAAAAGGAGTTGTTTGCGCGAGTGAAATCCCTAGAGTAGGGTCAGTCACGGGTTGTCGAGGCTCCATCGTGACAACCACTTCAGGTGGAGTTGCGGGATCACGATTTGAATTCTTCAGATCCATCGTTTATCAGTCAGGCTTCTTGATTCCCCAACCTCTTCGTTTAGCCCAGCACAGCAGAGCCATCCCAGATAAAGAATAGAATGCAACGATTCCGAGTCTCACCCACATAGTGTGGATCGAGACGGAACTCGCTGTATCTTTTTCGACGGCAGTTGCTACGTGGCGTAATTTCGATTCAGCCCAGTAGCAAGCAATAACACCCACAATGTACAAAACCGCACTCCCGGCTATCGCAACGAGCACAGGCCAAAAGGCTTTTGCAATCTGCGCACGAAAGTTCTTGTTCGCCAGCGAATACAGGAAGGTGAGCATCTGAAGAACCGAAAATGCAACAATCGCGTTCGCTAAGTCCCAATACTTCTGGGCAAAGTCCGATTGCATGGTCTGCCTCAACCGACGTGAAAGCACATCACATTCTGTTCGTTTATGCCGGATGATGTCGTTGCGGCGTTATTCGACGCACAGCAACTCCTGCGCCAGAGCTAGGCTACGGTCATCGTGCAAGTTAGGCCGCTTGAATCCTTCGCTTTGGTCAACGAGCTGGACACCTGCGCCCCGCCTTCACTGCAGAGAGACAGAATCGCAGCGGCTGTGGGCTCCGCATAATCGATGAAGACATCCTTTGTCACGATGTTCGTCAGGAAATTCAGCAGGTCGTTCCACTGCGTCGAACCCTGAACAGTCGACAGACCGGCGGCCAGTGTCTTCAGGTCGTCGCAGAAGTTCATAAAGCCGGCACTCGCTTGCAGGAAGTACGCCACCTGCCCCGACGGGCCGTAGGGTGCGTAAAAACTCGGCGGCACCGCATTCACATCCCCAACGTGCCGCCGGTCGGGAGTTATTGTCGATCCGACTTGGTCGATGCAATCGCGATTGAAAGTGATCCACGCCCCGTAGGAGAGATTGCCGACAAAACTCAAGTCCTGATCGAGCGATTCGGTAGCGGCCTGAAAAGCGTCCCAATTTCCCTGATCTTGCTGCTGCGGTAGAGGCGCCGGATTCTTTCCATTATAGGGGGTACAGGAGAGCTTCTGATAGGCAGAGCTCTTGAGCGTGATTTTGACGTCGAGCGTGCCGGCAGGCGCGGTTGAGACGAAGTTAACCATGCCTTCCTGCGCAGAATTGACTGCGGCGCTCCCCGGCAGAAATCCTACGACGTTGGCGAGCGCCGTCGCGTATTTCGAACTACCCTTCTCGGAAAGCTCGATGCACAAGTTCACCGCAGCCTGGGAAATGCTGCCACTCATGCCTTCCGTCGCCGTCGCCTCGAAATAGATGCGGAACTGCTGCAGCGCCTGCTTGGTCGCCGCTTGTTGTTCCTGGCCCAGATCGCGGAAGATGCGAATCGTCCCATCGTTTCCGAGCTCCGTGTAGACGTTGGAGAAGTAGTCGGTGACTTGCTGAAAGGAAAAGAAATTGAAAAACTGGAACTGGATGGTTGACGCGCGCTTAAGGCTGTCGGCAACGCCCGAACCAGCTTGCAGCGTGAATCCCTGCAGCGCTAACGCCTGCTCTACGCTTCCGCCCACCAACGCCGCCCAACTTTGCGCGGCAAGAGCGGCTTTAGTCAGATCGACTTGAAAGACGAACAGAGCGGTGTGTCCGGTTTGGCGGCTCAGTCCAACGCTCAGCCCCGCAGTGCCTGAGACATCAGAAGCCCAGTTACTCAGTTTGCCGTTCATGCTGGTTGTCAGCGAATTGATCGGTTGCGACGCGGCGCTGGCCACTTGGCTGGCAATCGCGCTGCTTCCCGTGACGTTTTGGGTGACGGATTGCAGTTTGGTCGAATCCACAGTGACCGATGCGGCCGTAGTGGTGACGCCCACCGTGACTCCTACGGACACTCCCGCATCGCTTGCGGAGGAGCGCACCAGGTACAGCATCGCGGCAGCGCCGCTGGTTTTGTTCAAGATCAAAGCGAAGTGATCCGAATGTGTGTAGGTGATCGAACCCTTCACTCCCGCGTCCACTTCCACGGAAGGCGATTGCAGTTGCACCACGTTGCCCAGGCTCTGCTGCACGGAAGTCAAATCGGGCGCGGAGACTTTGTAGTCGCCAAGCCCGTAGGTCACATCCAGCTCACAATTGATGGCACCATCGAACGCCACCTTCGCAACGGTCCCGGTTCGCATTTTATTAGTGCACGTGGGATCAAGCGGGAACACTAGTTGTTGGAACGCAACTTTGATCGCGTCCGGCGTGCTCAGGGAATCCGCTACAGGCTGACAGAAGACCAACGTCGCCGCCGCAGATCCCGAAGCCTTCCCCGCAATTCCCACACCGCTGACCGTGCCACTGCCGGAAGCCGAACCCTGAATGCTGAAATCCAGCTCGATGTTCACATACACGATTCCGGCCGCAGGTCCCGCGGAGACGTTCTGCGTATTCGCCGGATCGGTTGATTCGATGTTCATCGCGACCGCGAAGCTCTCGCTAACGGTATCTACACTGATGGAGCACTTCGCCGTGGGTGTCAGCGAGAAGCCGATCCCGTTAGAAGTCTTCCAGCTTGCTGTAGTCGTCAAACACACGGTCGCCGAAGCTTTAGCGGCAGCCGCAGCCTTAATAGGTTGGGTACCATATGTCGCCAGCTCACCGAGGATTTGAAAGACCGCACCTTGCTGGCTGGATAACATCGATTGCAAGGCGCTGGCGGACGTTAGATCCTTCGAAACATCTATGGAAATGCTCGGAGAAGCGGCAGGCGCTGGAGAGCTCATAGAATACCTCTCTGGTTACGCCCAGCTGTATATCATACCTTGGCGGTTACGTGCATGAAATATAGAAAAAACGCCCTTCGCTTCGGTTTGCCTCAAAAAACCCGACCAGCTGGTGGGATCTGCTGTTTCTGCTTGCACGTAAATTCTCTGCTACTCCCGCTATTACAGAAACTGCCGGTCAGGTCACAATCGATAAGGATCAGCCGCGTGTATCGAACGTTAAATTTCATACTAAAGATTGACGGGCTGGAAAATAGGCTTTTCTCTTGTGGACAATATAGCCACAGATTCCTTTGCCTGACCTTCGTCAGTCTTGCCCACAAGAATCTACGTTTTATAGGCTTTCCGCGTAGTTTAGCAGTCCCTGCGTTCTCGTAAGAGGCGGCATAACCTGACTATATAATGCGGTCACCGAAGCGTGCCCAATTCGCAACTTCCCTGAAGCCGACTTCTGACCAATCTCGTCTGCGCGTGGCTCAACTTCCGAGTGGCCCGTTAAATCAATGAATCAATCGAGATTCTTTACTGAGAACCAGAGATTGGAACCAGCCACTGGCGCGGCATCGCTTTGGTCTGCCTCCAACGTATCGCCATCTCGAGTAATGGAAATCGTTCCGGAACCATACGCGGAATAGGTAAAGTCATTCATCTTAAGCTGACCAGTGAAATTATAATTATGTTGACCTAAACTCGAAACGCTGGATTTTATGCCGTCACTGTGGGTCTTACTATCCCCACTAAAAGTGCCGGCTAGCTGACCATCCACATATAGATTGATACTGTACTCAGAAACGCCAGATAAAAGATTTAGATAAGCCGTGAAGTAATGGATGCCGCGCGGGTCGGGCTTCGGGGAGGCAACAACAGGAGCCCTTTCGCGCTGTATTACTGCAACAATAATTGCAGAAAGGCCGCCAGTTCCAAGAATCGCTACCAAAATCGGCACGACAAACTTCTCTGTCCACCACCTCTGAGGGCTCTCTCGTTGGTCTTTTCCTCTGTCGCGCACGATTGGCGGAATTGTACTACTTCACGATTCAACCCACCATTCCCGGAAACGGCTTCACGAGCCCAATCGTCGGGCGCGGGATGCCGAAACTCTTTTTTCCAGGGTTATAGACGGCGTATCTAATCGCATTCATCAGGTGATCGTTCTATTTGATCGGTTCTTCCTTTGGTTTTTCCGGATCGTAGTGGTAGGAATTAAATTCGTCGATCGTGTTCTCGCAGGTTTCAAATGCGAAAAGCTGGCGCTTGCGAATAAGCTCTCGTACCCGGTCAATTCCTAAAATCACATTCTTGTCGACATCGCGAACGCTGAAACCGTGCCTACACATATCGAAGCGATTGGGACCTGGGTGCCTGCTCTATAGAGGTTACAAAGCATTGCGAAAGTGGCTAGGAAAATAGGGCACCCTGCTCGACCTTGGGCTTTTCGGGAAATGCGGGCGGGAGATCGATCGGGCGCGCTGGCCGTAACCAGTATTCGCTGTAGGACCGGCCCTCAACCTTCCGCTCCTCGATTTCGTAGCCCTCGGAACGTAAATCGAAAATCCTCGCTCCTACCCTCAGGATATGAAAATCCCTATCCGGCAAGTGAGGTCAGTTAGGCGCGCGAACAGCACCCCGCACGACTCCATTTCCTCCAAGCGGACTTCTGGCCCGCAATGACTCCCGGCTTTTCCTTTGCTCGGAGTCCGATTTAGTTCTTCTTGTCAGTTGCGGCGGAAGCGTTTAGCTTGCCCTGCATCGCTGCTTCTCGTTTACTTTCGTCCATGATGTCCTCGTCAGACAAATTGATCAGATTCAGCATCTTCTCTCGGAGAGGGGTGGCGACGAATTCGATTTGCTTCCATAGCTGCTTCCGTTGCTCGTCAGCACTGGAGCGTAGTTCATTGCCGATCAGTATGCTGGTCGGCAGTTTCAATACTTTGTCGTCTTGCAGTTTCCCCTGTAAGGCAGAACTCGTGCCCTCATGAGCCTTAGCCTCAGCGCTCTTGATATCCTGGATCGTCGTGTCAAACGTCTTCTGTAGTGATGGTACGTAGCCATACAGTTCTATATACGCAACCTCTAGTTGCTCGTCTACGATGCGCTGAGATGCCGTTGCCTGCGCTTGAACTAGGCCTTTGAAGAGGATTCGATTTGCTGGCTCTCTAGTGTGAGTCGCCTCCACTTTTTCCGATACATCCACGATTGTCGACTGGATGTCTTCAAAGTATCGATCAGCAAGTGGACTCCACCGTTCAATTTTCGCAGTCACGACAGAGGCACTATGCCTAATCTGGTCGGCATATTGCTTTCTCTTTAGGTCCGCGTCGTGAGACCAAGTAAACCATAACGCCACAACGGAAAGCAGTACAGAGATGGGTGTCAACATGTCGCCCAAAGTAATTTCTTTCTTTAGCCTAAAGTGAGCATCGGTTTTTTCTAGTTCCTGGCCCATGGACGCAACCTCCTCAACAGCGCTTCACATAAGGCGCTTGAACGCGGATCATATCATCACGCCGACCAGTCCTCACTCGGGCCGTGTGTCGCAGACATGGGCTTAATCACACGATAGGTGAGAGAAACCATAAGCTTCTGGATGAATCACCACACAGAACGCAGCGCGAGAAACCGCCAGTATAAGACTGTTGGAAAAGGACGCGCGAACGCTCACGGACTAAAACAATACTTAGACACCCGTGCGCCGCTGGCCAGAAACGGGGTTCTAGGAAGCAGCCTAAAGCTTGCAACAGAACGTCGGCTCTGTTGCGTTCATGTTTTGCCCGCATCGGGCTATTGCCCTTGGCTGCATCGACCTTCCTAATGAATCCGAACGTTTGTGACTCATCCTGAAAATTGTTGTATACCCGTATGCGAAAGGGTCCCATCTAGGAGTCCCGAACTTTTTGAAAACACTCGCAGAAAGTCTGGGTCCCTCCTCGCTTGTTCGAGTGAAGTGATCGTACCTTCACACGTTTGCTGGAGCGGTCCAGACATGCCCTGGGGTTGGGCGGCGGAGTGGCCTTACCTCCTCCCGAAAGAATTCCTAAGAGACTCAGAAGTCCGGAGCAAATTCTTCCTGCATGAATCCAAAGCCAAAATCGCCGTGGGGGAAAATATCGCCGCAAGGAAAATGCCCAAAGAAACCAACGGCGGAGTGTGGCTCCCACTGATTAGCCTTGACATAACCTAACGATTAGGATAATGTCACGTCGTGAACGAGAAAGAATTAATCTCCAGAGCCATGCGGCTGTTGGGAAGCCGAACCTCGAAGAAGAAAGCCAAATCTTCTCGTGCGAACGGCAAGCTCGGTGGTCGTCCGAGGAAGAAACCGTGAAAATTGCCATCTATGCCCGCGTTTCTACTGACAAGCAGGAATGCGATAACCAATTGCTGCAATTGCGCGACTTCGCCGCGAAGCAGGGCTGGGTAGTAGCTGCCGAGTACGTCGATTCTGGCGTCAGCGGCTCTAAATCAGATCGAGCTGAGCTGCAGCGCATGTTTCACGACGCCAGCCAGCGCAAGTTCGACTGCCTGCTGTTCTGGGCCCTAGACCGACTGTCCCGCGAAGGCGTGCTGCCAACCCTTCAACATCTCAATCGACTCGATTCCTACGGAGTCGCATACCGAAGCTTTACAGAGCCCTATTTCGATTCCTGCGGCGTCTTTAAAGACGCGATTCTCGCCATCATGGCCACCCTGGCAAAGCAGGAGCGGATCAAGCGTTCTGAGCGCACAAAAGCTGGGCTCGCTCGCGTCAAGGCATCAGGCAAGACGCTGGGACGGCGCAAGACTATTTCGGTGAGTGCATCCCAGGTCGCTGGCCTACGCGCCGCGGGTCTGTCACTGCGGGCGGCTGGGCGTCAACTTGGCATTTCGGAACGGACTGCGCGACGGCTCGCCGCGGCGTAAACGAACCTTTTTGCCACTTTCATTGATACAACACGACTTAACTTTTTTATGAACTTTTTACACCCTCGCTGATTTTGTCCGTTTTTCTAGACAACATTTCCAAGGTAACCCAGCCGTTTGGATTACGTCTCAGCCATCACAACGATGCCCCCAAAATGGCGTTTCCTGGCGTTTGGAAGCCGCTGGGACGAACTTGCCGCCGAGATATACCCAACGGATGGGTAAAATTGGATTGATTTTAAGCCATGTTGTAAACAAACGACTTGTGAAATATCGAACAGGTCGCGTCGCTGGCACCCATCCCAGTCAATCCCCAGCAGATAGGTTTCAGTCTACCAGGCCCATTTAACCTAACGGTTAGGTATACGCCACCAGGGGCCATTCCCCCAGGGCCGCATCTCCACCCGTGAGCGGCCGTATTGCGATGGCGGGGACCTGGCGAGTGTTTGGTCAAGTTGGCGGAAAGGCCGACGCCAACAATCCCATGCGTGGCTCTGAGTTTCGTGGAAAAAAACGTTTTCAAGGATTTTCCTTACGAGTGCGGGATACTCCGGCCGAATGTCTGTTGATTCTACGAGTCTTAGAAGAATTACTATAACGTCCTTTATAGATACACAAATGGTGCTCAAATGGTGCTCTTAATGGCCCTTACTCGGTACAGGCGGTTACCTCTAAAAGATAAGAACTCTCGACTAGGATCCGGCAATGGAGACGACGCCTTCCGGAGGACAAGTGTCCCCACCCGATCGGAGTGAAGCGGGGGGCCCGTTCTTTGACCATTGTCCTGTTCCGTGGTTTTGGCGGGCAAGCATGTTCTTGGTTTCTATCAATCGATCGAATCGTGAAAAGCGCTTTACCTTTTCCAGCAAATAAACTGAATTCACCGGTCTGCTCTTTGAGTGCTCTGCGCAGCCGGCAGCGTTTCCGTTGCTGGCCTGATTTCTTGAACCGTCTCAGGTCCGCGGCCTTCTGCTTCCTTGTATTTTGGTCGGATCACCGTGGTCTCGTACGGCCAGGGTCAAGCTCTTCCGATTTTTGCCTGCCCGGGCTTTATGGTCTTGACTTTGGTTTTGCCGAAGGCGAGCGCGGCGGGTCGCCCGCGCATGCGTGGCGGACTTCCAAGGCTAATAACGCTTACAAGTCTAAGAAAGGCTACCGGGCTAGGATGCCGCCCGCCGTTTGCAACTCGAATTCTTTCGTTAGCTTGGACTAAGAAACGGTACCGAGGCCGGTATCGTTTTGCGTATCGTTTTGGCGCTTTCTCGTACCGTTCTCCGTATCGTTATGAATACCGTTTTGGAGTTCATTTTCATGATTTGATTCGCACTTAGCGTTTCCCATTATTTGCTTCCGAGTCGACTCGAACTTATCCCACTCCTTGAACTCGCACATGCCGCCATATGATTCTGCCCACCGGTCGTGCGTCAAGACCTGCCAGCCATTGTAAGTACGCCCTTTAATCAAGCAAACATGTCGGTCACTAATAACTCCCAGCCGTCGAAACATCCTCAATACCCGCTTACAGTGGCTTTCGGAAAATGGTACTCGGTTGCGGTTCCACTTTTTCGTATGCTCAGTAATATTTCCAACGCTCGCAAACACAAAGCCGCCATGACGCTGCGCAAGCAATTTTAGGTAGCTGTAAACTTCTCTGGCCGCTCCGTGGAAATGATATCTGTCGCAGGGACACTCGCCGTTCTTGTGCCAGACAGCTGAGAATAACCTACTAGTGGCACTCACTGACGCACCCCAGACAAGGGAGCGAGTTCCTGCGCTAGACGACGCCGGCGCACCGCTGCAGGTTCCTTCCGGACTCCTTGGGTTTTGCGGTTCTTGATATTGGAATTTGACGGCTTCATGCTGCAGTCCTTCTATACCGTCGTTTCGCAGTCTTGGTAGACTGCGGTAGCGACAGAAACCACGCGTCCACCTCTGACTGAAGAAATCGCAGATATTTTCCTAGTCGGCGATGGGGAATGACTGCTACGGAATTCTGGGCGCCCCTATAGCGTGTCCGCTCGTATATAGAAGACCGGGGAACTTGCAGGCGCTGAGCTACCTCCTGAACAGTCAAGATAATGGGTGCTTCGGTTATGGGGGCGGAAGGCACGCCCTGTGCCTTGCTCGCCTCTGTTATTCGGCGTTTGCGTTCCAAGTTCGTGCTCCCTAATTTTCATTTGGCTACCCTGAATATTCATTATGGTTGACATTGGACTGCTCGTCAATGCATAATAGATGTGTCGATATTAAACTGTCGAGCACTTAGAGGAAACGCAATGGAACATGCTCTATATTTGGTCTTGGAGCAGGCGGCGGCGCTGGCCGCTTTTGCCAACCTGGAGCCTGAGGACGTAGCGAAGTTTCGCCACGACCGCCCAAATTTCGTGCCTCATGACTTCTGGAGTGGCTCGTCGATGACGGGCGTCAGCGGTGTGATTCAGCGAACCTGGCAAGAAGACCAGAAGATGGTGCGGGCGGCCTGGCGTAATGGATTCGGACCCGATGAGGGTGTTGCGCTGATAGTCCGAGGCAGCAACTATAACTTCATGAGCGAGGGGATACAGAAAACTTCGGAATTACTACTACGCATGGATGCCAGCGAGGCGACGGAGTACTTGAAAGATCCTACTCATTTTATCCACCCCAAAGTATTCGACCTTCAACGGGCCGTCATGTTCCTACACGTTCAATCTTGGCGGGCGGCGTACTGCGTACGATGCGGGAAACACTTCGTGCGTGCCGCGAAGGGCAGTAAATTTTGCTCGGAGAAATGCTTCGATGCGAACCGCTCTCGCAGTCAACTAGACTACTGGCGGAAGAGAGGAACGAAGTTAAGGGCCGAAAGGAACAAGGCGAATAAGAAGTGACGAGTAAAATAAATATTTCATCAGAGACTTTCGAGAACCTTCCGTAGGAGCTAATACTGTGCAAAAAGGAAAAATATACAAACACGGTGGGTGGTGGATGTTTCGCTACAAGACTCCCGTCATGGTCGGTAATCGCAAGGTTTGGAAGGACGAATATGTAAAACTTGCGCGAGCTGATGAATACATTTCGGCCGCCGCAGTTGAGAAAGACGGCCACGTCAAGCCATACCGTGAGATTTTAGATTCGTCTCGTCTGACTGCGAGCACAATGCAAGCTGTTGCGGAGTTCGTTGAGGACGTGTACTTTCCCGAGAAGAAAACAAAGAAGGTGCTGAAGGCTTCAACCCTTTTCGGATATCGCCATATCTTCGACCGCCATGTAAAGCCCCGACTAAATGGTAAGCGTCTATGTGATTTCAAACTACAAACGGCGCAGGAATTTCTTGAAACGGTTGCCGCGGAAACGGTGCTGTCCGCGAACAGCCTTCGTCATATCAAGTGGTTCTGCGTCGCGGTCTTCGATTTTGCAAAGCAGAAAGGCGCTTACAACGATGCTAATCCGTTTTCCGAAGTGAAAATCCCCAAGGCGCAGCGATCAAGCAAGCCGACTCGATATGCAACCTTGGACAATGTGCTGGATATGATCGATGTCTTGCCTGAGCCGGCTGCCACCGTGGTTGCTGTCGCTGCATTTGCAGGACTACGGAAGTCTGAAATTCAAGGGCTAAAATGGGAAGACCTGCGAAACGGCGAGCTACACATCGAGCGTGCCGCCTGGCGCACCACCACTATCGAGGAGACGAAGACCGAAGCCAGCAACTCGCCCGTGCCCGTCATTAAGGAGCTGGCCCAACACCTCGAAGCACATCGCGACGGTTTACGTGCAAGTGGATTCATTTTCACCGGCCAGAAGTTAGCGGGGCCACTCGACCTGCATAACCTAGCAAATCGTGTGGTACGACCCGCGTTAAAGAAGGCGCGAGTTGACTGGTGCGGGTGGCACGGTTTCCGTCGGGGTTTGAGCACGAATCTCAAAACATTGGGAGTAGATGACATGGTGATACAGCGGATCCTGCGCCATGCCGACGTGACTGTTACTCAGCGAAGTTATATCAAGATTGAAGACAGCGTTAAAACCGCTGCGATGAAAAAACTGCAGAGGGCCCTCAATGCGAAACGAAGATCGCGGAACCACCAGAAGAAGGCGACCTGATTTTTAGGTACAATCTTGTGTACAAATCCGGCCTGGTAACCTACGGCTAGCGTCAGAATACGCATAAACATTGGAGGGAATTGGGGTGAGCGACGGGGTTTGAACCCGCGACCCTCGGTGCCACAGACCGATGCTCTACCAGCTGAGCTACGCTCACCAGCGAACGCTAGGAAATAATGTTACGCAAGTTCGCGCTCGGTTGCAAC
>Ga0302326_10005302_pt1 | contig 29461 bp, 24 predicted proteins | sample Palsa_T0_3_FD_202264 | JGI IMG/M metagenome (GOLD analysis project Ga0302326, IMG submission 202264) | Peat permafrost microbial communities from Stordalen Mire near Abisko, Sweden - Palsa_T0_3 | ecosystem: Environmental > Terrestrial > Soil > Palsa > Peat permafrost | place: Sweden: Abisko... | reverse complement strand
CTGTCCGGATTCATCGTGGGAGTGATTGTCGGACTCACCGGTGTTGGCGGCGGATCACTCATGACCCCGATTTTGGTGTTGTTCTTCGGTATTCACCCGGTAACGGCGGTGGGTACAGATCTCTTGCATGCCGCGATCACCAAATCGGGCGGGACTTATGTACATGCGAAAAAGAATCGAGTTGAATGGCGCATCACCGCGCTATTGGCCGCCGGCAGTCTACCTTCCGCGGTCATCACGCTCCTTAGCTTGCATGCCTTCACGGGCGGGCTCGGCAGCTCCAAAATCATCACCACCACGCTTGGCGTCGCGCTGATTTTCACCGGCTTCGCGCTACTGCTGCGCACTCGAATGAAGCGCCTTTCCGTGGCGTACGGTGTCGAGCGTCCCCGCCATCCAGGATTCACGATCGCGACGGGTGTGGTGCTGGGTATTCTCGTCTCGCTCTCCTCGGTGGGAGCAGGCGCGTTGGGCATTACCGCATTGATTTTCCTCTACCCGAGGCTGGCGGCACAACGAATAGTCGCGTCGGATTTGGCTCACGCCGTGCCTCTGACACTCGTTGCCGGCCTGGGTCATTGGCTCTTCGGCGATGTCGATTGGCAGCTGTTGCTCTCCCTGCTTGTCGGCTCATTACCCGGCATTTATCTCGGCAGCCACTTGGTTGGGCATATACCGGAGCGGTTCTTGCGTGTGCTACTGATCGCGATGCTGCTGCTCATCGGCGGACGACTGCTCATATAATGCTGCATGACAAGCGTTGCCGCTCCGAAATGGCCCGAGTTGCCGCTCGCCGGTTGGCGCGCGACTTATGCCACGCTGCATATGTGGTCGCAAATCGTCGGCAAGACGCGTCTTGCGCTGGCGCCCATGGAAAATCACTGGTGGCAGGTGACTTTTTACCTCACCGCTCGCGGATTGACCACATCTGCGATGCCGCATGGCAGCCAAAGCGTCGAAGTGCAATTCGACTTCATATCGCATCAACTGCTAATACAAGTAAGTGATGGCTCTCGACGCTCTTTTGCACTCACCTCAATGACGGTGGCCGACTTTTTTGCGCAATATATGAACGCGCTGCACGAGCTGGGGATTGACCCCGCGATCTATGCATCGCCGGTCGAAGTTGTGACAGCGATCCCCTTTGCACAAGACCACGAACACGCGACCTACAATGCCCATGCCGCACGCCAGTGCTGGCGGATTCTTCTCGATACACAGCGCGTCATGAAAACGTTTCGCGGCGCTTTTACCGGAAAACAAAGTCCGGTACATTTTTTTTGGGGCAGTTTCGATCTCGCCTGCACGCGCTTTTCGGGACGGCGTGCGCCGCGGCACCCCGGCGGCGCCCCTCACTGCCCGGATCGGGTAATGGTCGAAGCGTACTCGCATGAATGCAGCAGCTGCGGCTTCTGGCCCGGCGACGAGAAATCGCAACCATCCTTCTATGCCTACGCGTATCCCGAGCCGCAGGGATATGCAGCGCATAGCGTGCAGCCGGCCGCCGCGCACTACGACACCACAGCGCGCGAATTTTTGCTGCCCTACGATTCACTGCGCGCGGCACCCAATCCCGACGAGATACTGCTGCGCTTCTTCCAGACGACTTATGAGGCGGCCAGCGATCTGGGTCACTGGGATCGCGCGGCCCTCGATCGCATAAATTCTTCTTGATTGATCACTCAAATTATGATTTGATTGGTCGATCAAGTAGAGAAATAATGGAAGACGAATCCACGAGGGAGCGGCTAATCACCGCTGCGCTGAAATTGTTCGGCGAGAAGGGCTATCAATCGACCAGCGTTGCGGATGTCCAGCGCGAGTCGGATTGCCACAGCGGCAGTTTTTATCATTTCTTCCCCACTAAGCAGGATCTCTTGCTGGCCGTCCTGGAACGCTATCGAACAGGAATAGTACCCATGCTCATTGAGCCTGCTTGGGTAGATGTCCGCGATCCGATCGAGCGCATTTTCGCGCTGCTCGCGCGATATCGGTTGTTGCTCGTAATGACTCACTGCGGTTACGGCTGCCCTATCGGCAGTTTGGCGTTGGAGCTTCATGAGCCGGATCCCGTCGTGCGCCAGCTGCTCGCCAGCAACTTTAGCGGATGGATCGATCAGGTCGAAAACTGCCTCATCGATGCACGCAAGGTTTTGGGTCGCGACCTCGACACGCGGCGCACCGCCAGTTTTGTATTGACGGTGATGGAAGGCGCGGTGATGCAGGCTCGCACGTATCGGGACCTACGGCCATTCGATGCTGCGGTTGCCACGCTGCGCGACCACTTCAACATGTTGCAGCGCGCCGCTGCGCGCACGGAGCTTGTATGAACATACTTCGAGTCCTCATCATCTTTGGCGTGCTCGGAGTCGCGTCCGCCGCCGCCGCCGCCGGCACGACGGAATTTCCCAACGTTCGCGATGATTCCTACACCGAGCCGAATGGCAGCCGCGTACTCAAACTCAGCATCATCATCGATACGCCGGTCAGCAAAATATGGAGGCTGTTAATCAGCAGCGAGGGCTGGCAACGCTGGGCGGTGCCCGTGGCGTGGGTCGAATTCGGTATCGGCGGCATGGTCGAAACCAGCTACACCGCGACGGCCGTTCGTGGGCAACCCGGCAACATCAAGAACGCGATTGTCGCCTACGTACCGGAGCAGCTGCTGGTACTGCGCAACGTTCAAGCGCCCCCGAATTTCGAACACGCTGAGGACTTCGGCAAAACGGTGACCGTCATCAACCTGCGATCGATTTCCAAGAACCGCTCGCAAGTTGAACTGGATGGCGTTGGATTTCTGGCGACACCCGCCTTCGATACGCTCCTGAAGAAGTTTAATTTTGGGGATTCATGGAGCTTGGAGCACCTGAAACGCGCTGCGGAACACGGACCGATCGATTGGGCGGCGGAAGAACGTTCCGATCCGCCCAAACAGGCCAAATAGTGCGCGTTTTCATTTGGGCTTGAGATGCACCACCGGGAAGTACAATCCTACCGATCGACGCTGCCACCACAAGCCTTTGCCCATTTCCTCGCCGCGCGAAAAGGTGTAGTCGTAAAACTGCGCACGGATATACTGCGGCGCCTTGTCCGGGAAGGGATTCTTTTGCAGTAAAGCCGTCACGGTGGGTTCGTTTTCCAGCAATCTCTCCAGAAAGTGCGGAAACCAGTTCACACGCCGCGGATCATCGAGCGCTGCGAACCACATCTGCCAGTCTAGTCTTGGCTGGTGCGGGATGTTCCACGGCGGGCGGCGCGCCACATCGCCCGGCTTGTAGCGAAACTCGTACTCGCGCCAGTCGACCCCATCATCGGATCCCTCGATGATGATTTCATTGCGCTCGGTCGTCATAACGGCGAATAAACCGTAGCTGCTGGTCATGCGCAGGGGCTCGATCAACTGATCCATTTCGCGCACCGCAGTGGGCGGGTTGCCGCCGAAACGCACATCCATTTGCACGAGGCTAAAGAACACCAGCACCAACCCCCATGCGCCAACCACGACCGAGACGGCCTTTGACGAGCGTTGGCGGGCACGCTGCGACAGCGCTCGCACCAGACGCTGCGGCAGGCACTTCTGCAAGGCTGCATCGTCATATAACAACAGACAGAGCAGCATCGCCTGAAGATTGAACCAATTGTAATTGCCTGTGATCAGAATGCCGCTTTGCAACAGCAGGATGCCGAAAGCGGCAAGGAAGCGCAGGCGTCGCGGGCAAAAAATCAGAAAGGGTAGTAGCAACTCGACGAAAAACACGCCAGCAGTCGCGAATCTCAATACCGACGGCGCCAAATGCGCGGCATACCAGGCGAGCGGCGTGGGCAGCGGTTGGGTGAAAAAATGATACGACAGCGCCGATAGATTCCACCAATGAGGATCGCCGCTCAAGAGCTTGACCACGCCCGACATGAACATGAATCGAAACAGCAACCAGCGCAGCAGCCAGATCCCCGGCGCTCGAGCGAAACTCAATAACAAGGAAAGAAAGCCTGTCTCCAACAGAAACGTGTCCCATTGAAAGGACATGAAGGTCTGTCCGCCATAGAGCAACGAGAGATACAGCAGGTAGAGCGCAAGCAGGCTCAAGCGTGGCAGCACATTGAAGACCAGTAGCAACGAGAATCCCGCCCCGGCCCAGCACACCAATCGAATGGCAAGATCGCTGGCATTGATCCAAAACAGCATGGGCATCACAAAAAACCGTTCGGCGCCGGCGCTGCTGCTGATGAGCTTGACCAACTCGGCTACGGGCAGGATGCCGTGGCTGCCAATTAGTCCCAGCGCCTGCAGCCCGAATGAAACGAAGGCTGATAGATAGATCAGGCCCAACAAGCGCAAAAATACGAAAGACACGAGATCGTAGCGTGGCGGCTTAAAGTCTTCGCCCCATAGAAACAGGCTTACGCGATAGAAGGCCGCGCGGTGCGCGGCGATGAAAGCGTAGATCCATTCCGCCATTGCCGCGAAGCCGGGCAGTCTTTTATAGAGCACGAGCCAGAATCCCTTGCCGCGTGCATGGCTCAAGGTGAGAAAGCTGGCCTCCGCCGCGCTGGCACGGCGTCTGTTGGCCGTGATGTATTGCACGCCGCGCTGAAAGTCGGTGAGCGGAATCTCAGGGTATTGCGACGCCACCTCCTGGTACGGCTGGTAATTGACTGCATCTCCGGTCAATTTCTGCCAGTAGCGTGCCCAGTAGACGCAGAACCCGCAATCGGCGTCGTACACGAGTAGCGGCCGTGGATCGCTCGGCAGATCGCCCATTCATGCGCTCCCGATCGCTTAGAAATTCAACAGTTCGGGTGTGCGGCTCTTGAAGGGTGCGACGTGCATCTCGGCGCGTAGATCCGCAATCGAGCGCCCCAGCATTTTATGCCACTCCACTGACATCAACGGCGGAGCGCGGCGGCCATGCCGCCAACCCTCTGCGATGAGCGATATGAATTGATTGATGTCGACGAGAGGGCGCAAGCACATCATGGTCGTAGTGACGGCGAGAAAGCGCGTTGAATAATTCTGCCCGAACTGTGCCAGCTGAAACCCGGAAATAGCGACTTCTCCCTGCGCCGTAAAGCCGAAGCCCGCGAACAGATGCCACACATCATGCAGTTGCAAAATGCGGCGGTTGGTCCGATTCTGCGCGGCGAATACCGGCGGCAGCATCACATCGTCGGGATTGATCACCTCGAGGTCGTAGCCCTTCGCGGTTAGCATGTCGAGAAGATTGGTTCCCAGGCTGTCCTTGGGCCAGTTGCGCAAATCGTTGGTCGTCATGCGCACTTCGGGTTGAGCAAGCAGTGTCCTGACGTCCTCATGCAGGTAGTGTGCTCGCTCGCAGCGCATCAATAATTCCGCATCGTAATTCATACCAATGACCACGACTCGACCGGTAAAGTCGAGCGCGGAGTCCTTGGATCCCGCGTTCGACGAAGCCGCAGGCTCGGCGTCAACGACGCTCCAAAAGGCATCCCAGACTGCCCGCGGGGTTTGCCATTCCTCGAGGGCTGCCGGTGCGTTCAACCACGACAGTTGCTGCCGCAAACACGCTGCGCGGTCGGACTCCTTCTCCATATCCAACCACGCGTTGGCGATGGCGTTAAAAATGGCAATTTGGCGTTCCGGCTGAACAAATGCCGCATGGGCCATCAAAACAGCCGCGGCGAGCGGCGGCGACTCCTCAAGTGGCGGTACTCCGGTGCGGCAGCCAAGTTCGAAATCCTCGCGAAACTTCGATGTGGTGAGCGCCATATGAATCCCGCGGGTGGCCGTTGGGGCTCTGTATACTAGATCTTCCATGGCGTTGGGCACAATCGGTCTGAGAACCAAGCTGGTGTACGGCTTTGGTACCGTGGCATACGGCATCAAAGACAACGGCTTTAATTTCTTGTTGCTGATTTTCTACAATCAACTGCTGGGCCTGCCTGCGCAGCTGGTGGGACTGGCCATCATGATTGCGTTGATCGTCGACGGTTTTTCCGATCCTTTGATCGGGCACATATCAGATCGCTTTCACTCCCGCCTCGGCCGGCGGCATTTCTTCATGTACCTATCGGCGCTGCCCTGCGCGGTTGTCTACTATTTGTTGTGGAATCCGCCGGCGGCTCTGGGGACGGGCGCGCTATTCTGGTACTTGCTGATCACGGCCATCATCGTTCGCATCTTCATCGCGCTCTATGAAGTGCCGAGCGCAGCGCTGCTTGCTGAGCTAACTGAGGACTATGACCTGCGCACATCGCTGGTGGCCTATCGATTCTTCTTCGGGTACTTAGGTGCCGTGCTGATGGGCGTGATCGCATTGTCCGTCTTTCTGCGGCCGACCGCACAGCAAAGCGTGGGACTGCTGAATCGCGCCGGCTATCACGGCTATTCCATCGCGGCGGCGACGCTCATGTTCGTCTCCATCCTGATCTCCACCGCCGGAACGCATCACTACATTCCCTATCTGCGCGCGCCGCCGCCGAAGCGCGCCTTCAGTTTGTCGCGGGATTCCCGCGAAATTCGCGACGCGTTGGCCAACCGCCCGTTTTTATCCATGATCGCCTGCGGCTTCTTTTCGGCGATGGCCCTTGGACTCGTCGCCACGCTCAGTATTTATTTTTACACCTATTACTGGGAACTCTCGGCCGATCAGGTCTCAAAGCTCTTGCTCTCGGCGCTGCTTTCTGCCGCCGCCGCCTTGGCGCTCGCGCCGATCATTACCAGGCGGCTGGATAAGAAACGCGGCGCCATTTTGGCATCCGTCATTTCACTGGTGCTGGCACCCGCTCCGATCATCCTGCGCGAGTGTGGACTATTCGTGGATAATTCATCGCCCGCGTTGCTGCCCATTTTGCTGATTTTTACCCTCGCGCTCGGCACCATGAGCGTCGTGTCGGGCGCATTGCTGACATCGATGTTGGCCGATACGGTAGAGGAAAATGAGATTCGCACGCATCAGCGCACGGAGGGCCTGTATTTCGCCGCCGCGTTCTTTGTGCAGAAGTGCGTCTCGGGCCTCGGCATTTTCATGGGCGGCTTGGTGCTTGGCTGGGTGAAATTTCCCGAAGGGGCGCGGCCGGGGCTCGTGCCGGCTGCCGTTTTGCGGAACCTCGCGTTGACTTACGTGCCGTTGATTGTCGTGCTGCTCTCGATTTCCATAGTGTGCATTCAGTTCTATAGAATCGGCCGTGGCGGCCATAACTCCAATCTTGCATTGCTGCATGCGCAGACGAAAACCTAGCGTCGTTCAATGACAGCTAAGCAGGCGCACCGCCCGCGGCCATGACTTGATCCGCAACGTGCGCGCCCGCCCCTAGCGCCGCATGCACCGTGCCCCAGTGGCCTGCGATATCCGTGTGCTCACCGGCAAAGTACAAGGTGTCCTCGAGCGGAATGCGCATTTTCCCAGGGGCGTCCAACGCACCGACTTGCACGTAGCTGTACGCGCCTCGGGCATATTCGTCGCTCTGCCAGTCGTGCATGTGCCAGCTCGACAGCATTTTCCGGATGTCGGGCAGGGGCAGCGCGAATATTTTCGCCAGCGTCGATAGACTGCGATCGCGCAGCGCGCTGGCATCGCCATCCGCAGCGATGAGCTTGAGCAGTGACTCGGCCTTGGGACCGCCCGCCCACGCTGTAAGCAGCGGCGCTTCATGAGGCATAGGGCTCCACCAGGTTGGCGGAGATTCGGTGGGGGCGAACAGAAAGCTCAATCGCGGGTCCCAGAATTTTTGGTTGAATACCAAAGTCAGGCGCAGCACCGCGCCCATCTTAAGGCGACTGGCGTGAAACAACACTTCTGCCGGCTGCGGAACAAACTCAATCGACTGTGCTTGAAGCACCCCCAGCGGGACCGTAATGACCGCCTGGTTTGAACGATAGTGAAGATCGCCGTCCGGACGCGTCGTCTCGACCGACACCGCGCCCCATTTCCAAACAATTTTTTTCACCGGCGCCTCGAGAAACAGCGTGCCTCCCGCGGCGATGAATTTTTCGGCCAGAAAATTCGGAATAGCCGCATAGCCTGCCTCGAGTCGAAACAGGCGGTCCGCAGCAATCGCATCCTCCGCAGCCTGTTGCTTGGCGAGCGCCGCGACGGAGATGCGACCTTGATCGGCGGCGTTGAAGCCCTCGACGTAGTTGCGGGCCGCCCGCGCTGCGAGCGAGTCCACCGCTCGGGCCTTGAGGTACTCGGCAAAACTCAGGTCGCTGCCGCTGGGTTGCGCCTGCATCCATCGCGTCATCTCCTCCAACACGTTTTCTGCCGGCCCCTGCTGCTCATTTGCCGGCGTCAATCGGCTGCCATCGAAGCGGAATGATGAACCGTCAATCTCGAAAGTGCTCAACTCGGCCTGCCTGATGAGCGACCAAGTCTCGGGCGGCAGACCGTGAACAAATTCAGCGCCTAACTCGATCGGTATCGGGAGCGGCGAATTGTGGAGCGAAATGGGTTGGGTCCAAATGCGCCCGCCGATTCGGTTGCGCGCCTCCACGATGGCGACCCGCCGCCCCGCTTCGGCGAGCAAGCGTCCTGCGTGGAGTCCCGCAACGCCCGCTCCGATGATAAGCACATCGTATTCAGTGGACGTCATGAACTCGTGCGCACTGTTATTGCACTTGCCGGCATATGTGACGCAATCGTCTCATTCGAGGTTGCCCCGGCTGTCAACCAAGCCGCGTCGGAGACGTTTTTCACGGGTATATGGGGCTCAAATGAGCCGCGGCGCACCGAAAAGGGTTGGCGCATTTGGTTAACTCAATTTTGCAGACTTATAGGAGATGTCATGATAATCAAATCCAAAGCGCTGATCCTAGCCGGACTGTGCTGCACAGCATTGGGCACCTCGTTAGGCGTGGCGCAGACCGTTCCGGACCATCCTCGCGTGAATGAGGTCAATCAACGCCTCGACAATCAGCAGGCCCGCATTAATCAGGGTTTGGCCAATGGCACGATGACCGGCAAGCAGGCCGCGCACGACGAAGCGCACGATGCCAATATCGCAAAGCGCGAAAGCGTTGATGAGGCCAAGCACAACGGGCATCTGACCAAGGGTGAACAAAACCGTTTGAATAAATCCGAGAACAAAAATAGCAGCCGCATTTATAAACAAAAACACTCGTAAGTCTGCATTTTGTGCGCGCCGCAGGTTTGATCGCCTGTGGCGCGCTTGGGTCAGAAATTAGTGGCCCAGCGCCTTGGCGAATAACGCCGCTACAGCGGTATTGATCGCAAATCCGCCGAGCATCAGCCAGCCGAAGAGCAGCGCCGCCAATCCGAGCGGTTTGATACCGGCCGCGCGTATCGCGGAAACTTGAGTGCTGACCCCGAGCGCGGCCATCGCGGTTGCCAGGATAAGCGTATCCACATCGATGGCGGCACTGACGAAGGAATGAGGCAACACGGCCATTGAGTTGATTCCCGCGACCGCGATGAATCCTAGGGCAAACCAGGGAATGACGCCCCGCCAGGACTGAGATGGGGTCGTCCGCGCTGCAGCCTCTGTCGGCGCGGCACCTTCCATCGGTCCCGCAGGCTCCTCGGCGTTGCGTGCCAAATACGCCGATAGTAGAACCAAGAAGGGTGCCAGCATCATGACGCGCACCAACTTCGTGATTACGGCCGTGTTCGCCGCGGTGTCGGCGACCGCCTTGCCGGCTGCGACGACCTGAGCGACCTCATGAACAGTGGATCCGGTAAAAATACCGTAGGCAAAGGGCGTGATTGATAGCCAGTGCAGGCGATCATTCAGATGATAGAGAGCGGGATATATAAAAATGGCGAGCGTGCCAAAGGCAACCACAGTGGAGACCGCGACGCACACCTCCTCGGCCCGGCCGCGCACCACTGGTTCAGTGGCCATGACTGCAGCCGCACCGCAAATCGAACTGCCGGCACCAATGAGCATCGCCGTGCGGCGATTCAAACCGAAGAGCCGCGTGCCGGCCCAACACGACAAGACAAAGGTGCTGCTCAAGACGATGCCATCGATCATGACACCGACCTCGCCCACCTGCCCAATGTCCTGAAAGGTCAAACGCAGTCCGAACAAGATAATGCCGGCGCGCAACAGGATTTGTTTGGAGAATGCAACGCCGGGCGCGCTGTAAGCTGAGATGCGCGGATAAATGGTGTTGCCGGCAATCATGCCGCCCACAATGGCAAGCGTCAGTGCGCTGACCCCGTTCGCCTGCATCCAGGCGCTCTTGGCCAGTTCGGTTGCGAGTATTGCAATGGCACCTGTCAGCAGAATGCCCGGCAGGAAACCCATCAATCGCTGCCCGCGCGGGCTTCCCGGCTTCGCCGGAAGCGCCAGGGAATTCGTCGCTGCCTGCATTTAAGCTCTAATTTCCACGCGGGCATCGCGCGGCAGCACTATGCGCGCATTTCATCTATTTGCAAAATAGATTGTTTGTTTATAATCAAGTGGTTTTATAGGTTAATGGGGCTTCGCAATGCATTTAAGCCTGCGCCAGTTACAGATATTTCGCGCCATCGCCCTGAGCGGCAGCACGACAGCCGCTGCCCTGTCTGTTCCCCTGTCGCAATCTGCGGCGAGTGCCGCGCTGAAGGAGTTGGAGCGCGTCCTGGGCGCGCGCTTTTTCGACCGGGTTGGAAAGCGACTGCTGCTCAATGACAACGGCCGGGCACTGCTGCCGATGGCGCTCGCCGTATTGGATGGCGCGCACAACCTTGAAGCCGCCTTCCTGTCGAACGCCCAGGCACTGCCCGTCGAACTGCACATTTTTGCCAGCACTACGATTGGCAATTATATCTTGCCGTCGCTGCTGGCCCGCTTTAAGGCACGAGTCCCGGCCGCGCGCCTCGAACTGCAGATCGGCAATACGCTCGATGTGGTCACCGCGGTGCGCGCTTTCGAAACCGACATCGGATTCATCGAGGGGCCCTGTCACGCGAAGGACATCATCGTCGTACCCTGGCTGGAGGACGAACTGGTCATTGTCGCCTCGCCTGCTCATCCCCTGGCCAAAGCCGCGAGACGGCGCAAACTGAAGGTCAAGGAACTCGCCCAGGCAGAATGGCTGCTGCGGGAAGCGGGATCGGGCACACGCGAAACCGTGGAGCAAGCGCTGTTGCCGCATCTCCTCAATATTCCCGCCTCGATGACCCTCGGCAGCTCCGAAGCGATCAAAAACTCCCTGGCCGAGGGCTTAGGGATCAGCTGCTTGTCGCGCTCGGTCGTGCGCAATCTCGTGGCGGCCAAGCGCTTGAGCGTGCTGGCAACCGCCCTGCCGCGCCTGAGGAGAAGTTTTTTGATGATTCGTCACGAGAGAAAGGTGCTATCCAGCCCCCTGCGTGAATTTGTCGCGCATTGCCAGGTCTCGAATGTCTAGGGATTCTTTCTGCAGCGGGACGCTGCAAACGCAGGCGTCTTATCATCAGTGCCCACATCGACCGCATCCTGCAGCAGCTTGAGGGCAGTGCCGGGATCGTCGGCAAAGGCGAACAGGTTCAGATCCGCGCGGCTGATCACCCCGTGGCGGACCAAGGCTTCGAAATTAATGATCTCGTTCCAGTAGCTGGAACCGTACAGGATAATTGGCAACTTGCGCGCAATCTTCTGCGTTTGTGCCAAGGTGAGCACCTCCATGAGTTCATCCATGGTCCCGAAACCGCCTGGGAAGACCACCATGGCCCGTGCGAGATGGGCGAACCACAGCTTTCGCATGAAGAAATAGCGGAAATTGAACAGCAGCGCGCGCGTGACGTAAGGATTGGGCTCCTGCTCGTGCGGCAGGCTGATGTTCAGGCCGATCGTGCGGCCGCCGGCATCCCGCGCTCCCCGGTTTGCCGCTTCCATAATGCCGCCCCCGCCGCCGGAGCAGACAACAAAGCGGTGTACATGCGAGGGCAAGGTCGATGACCACAAAGTGACGAGGCGTGCGAGCTCACGCGCCTCGGTGTAAAAGCGGCCGAGCGGCCCCTCCGCCGACAGGCGCGCGGAACCGAAGAACACAATCGTGTCGTGCACACGCTGCAGTCGCAAACGGCGTAGCGGATTCAAATACTCGGCGATGATTCGCAGCGGCCGCGCGTCGTCGCTGGCGAGAAACTCCGGATCAAGGTATGCCAGGGAATCTTCCGCATCTTGGTTTTTCATGTCTACTTGGTTCTCGCAAAGTCAATGAAGCCGTGTGCGACATCGGTGTGCAGCAGCAGCACGCGCACGCGATCGCCCACGTCCAGTCCTTCGAATCCCTTGACCACCTTCCCCTCGGTGGTGGGCGAGGAAATGCGTACCCAGGTGCCCTTATCCGATGCCCCGGTGACAATGGCATCGAACGTCGCGCCAATCCGCGCAGCCAGCAAGGACGCCGCCGCCGATTTATTCACCGCGCGTTCCACCTTCGCCGCGTTGTGCTCCTGCAGGGTGCAATGCGCCGCTAAATCTTGAAGTTCCGCATCGCTGTACGGCGTGGCATGCTTTGTCAGCGCCGCCTTGAGCAAGCGCTGCGTGATGAGATCGGGAAAGCGCCGATTGGGAGCCGTGGAATGGGTGTAATCGACCACTGCGAGGCCGAAATGTCCCGCAATGGCTTGTCCCGGTTTGTCCAGGACGTATTCGCCCGACCCCAAGAGCTTGATGACTGACAACGATAGGTCTGGGTAAAGCTCAGGCGCGCTTTGGCGGCGCTTGGCGAGAAATGCATTTAGCGCCGGCGCATTCGGTTCGGCCGGCAATTTCTCTCCTAAGTCCGCCGCCAGCGCAACAATTCGGTCCCAGCGTTTAGGCTCGCGCAGCACGCGGCGCAGCGCGCTGAAGCCACAGGCTGTGAGGAACTGCGCGGTGACGCCGTTCGCGGCCACCATGAACTCTTCGATCAGCTGTTTCGCTCGATTAGGTTCGTCGGGAAGAAGATCGCTCAAGGCGCCCGCTGTGAATACCGGCTGCGTTTCGATCGTCTGCAAGGCGAGTGCGCCGCGTGCGCGCCTCACCGCGCGCAGCACCTGCGCCACTTTGTCCTGGGTGCGAAGCTGCTGATCCATGCCGGCCACAGCCGCAACGCCCGCAGGTGCCGGGCCCGTGCCCGCAAGCCAGGCCCCCACGGCGTTGTACGCCAGCTTGGCGCGATTGACAACCCACGCTCGATACAAAACCGACCGCACAACCGCGCCCGCGGCGTTGATGGTCATGTCCGCGACGAGGGCGAGACGTTCCTGACTTTCGCCTAACGAAGTGAGGTCGGTGGAGAGTTTCTCGGGCAACATGGAAAAAATCGCCGCCGGCGTATAAACCGAGGTCGTATTGATGCGCGCATGATCGTCGATGGCCGAGCCGGGTTTGATCACGGCATCGACATCGGCGATCGCCACCAAGATCCTGGTCGCGCCCGGACTTGAAGGATCGGCGACGCTGAGCTGATCGAGATCGCGCGAGTTGTCATTGTCGATCGACGCCCACAAAAGCTGGCGCAAATCGCGAATATCGGGACTTAAATCGCTCGCAGGCGCGGTGATCGATGCCAACTGCTTCAAGGCCGCGTCGCCGAAATCCGGCAGCAGCCCATTATTCGTCATCGCTTGGCGCGCAACGTTCAAGAGAAAGCCGCCTTGGCTAGCCGGTGTACTGTTCATCTAATAATCCTTAGGAGCCTGACCTAGGCGAACCAGCAATTGGTGGCGACTGTGATGCGGGTGTCGCTGCCGTAAAAAGGCGTGACTTCGTGGAAGACATAGGAGGGAAAGACGACTAGCTGCCCGGCTTCGAGTTTCAATTCCACGGGAGCCAGGGCATACGCACGCTGCAATGTCGCGTTCGCAGGATCCAGATACGCGTTGGCGCCCTGCCTGACATCAAGGAATCGCAGCACGCCGCTGTCCGGATGCTGCGCGACGCTTTCGCCGGCACGCACGCAATAGACTCCGGACCACGACGCCAGCGGGTGATTGTGGGCGACGAAGGATCCAGCGTAGCGTGAAATGTGAAACCAGGTATGATTTTGGAAGCTGAGTTTGGCGATATCCTGTGGTTTCAGCGACGTGGTCTCGATCACCATTTGCGCCACCGCGTTCAACATGAAGCTGCGCAGCTCCTGCACGCAACTTTCGGGCCAGCGGAACAAATTGAAGCGACTCTCGAATGTCTCCGTCTGCGGCACATGGCTGGGTGTGGGATTTCGATGCTCGTCTGTTTCGCGCTGCAGAAACAGGGCAGTGAGTTCGCGGTTGAGGCGCTCGCAATTGGGCAGCCGCGCTTCGCCGAATGGCGTTGCGAACAACGGCCGCACGACCACGCTGCCTACCATCGAGAAAATCCTTGCTGGCCGGGGGCGGTAAAACGGCAACGCGCCGTGATCAACACCAATTCGCCCGCGGCGCGCAGCAACGCGACTTCGTGAGTCAGCGATGCGGGAAAGATCACCAAATTCCCCGCGACCGGCCGCCAGGAGTAGTGCGACTGGGAATAAGGGATTCGAAGCGCCGAGTTGGTCGCGTCTTGAAAGGTTGAGCCGAAGCGGGATTCGTATAGGCGCACGACTCCGCTATCGGGCCGGTCCTCTACGGGCGGCGGCGCCGCCACGCAGTAAATGACGCACCAAGCACTCAAGGGATAGTTCGCGGCGGGTACCGATCCATTGGTGCGCACAATGGTGAACCAGGCACGCATCTCAAATTTGCAGGATCGCAGCTGCGCCTCGGTCAAATTACTCACACTGTTGACCAGCGAGTAAACCGCGCCCGCAATTCCATCCGACACCTGCCGCGCCGGCGCATCCGGCCAGTCCATGAGGTCATCCGTGCTGGAAAAGCGCAGCGGATTAGGCGCGGGCCGGCGATCAGCCGCGGCGCGGCGCGCGAACAATTCGCGCAACGCGAGGTTGAGCTGCTGCGCGTCCGCCATGGCCGCGAGCCCCAGCGGCGTTGCGAGAATCGGCATGACCGTCGGGAGTACGGCGCTCATAGGAGATCCGCAATCTCCTGGCGCAACTCCTTCAATTCATCGAAGTAGTGGCGCGAGCGCCCCGACGAGGTGCTGTAGAGCGGTTCGCGCACCTGCCAAACGCTCGCCGTTTTGATCGCGGCACTGCGCGCCGCGACCTTAGGTACCTGTCCCGGCCAAGCAATTTCTAAGAACTCGCACAAGGCCTTGAACTGCGGCTCCGGATCCTTCACCAGCGCATCGTAATTAAATTCAAAGATATCGCCGCCGAATTCAGAATTCCAGTGGGCCATGAGACGCCGATACTCGCGGTAGAAGTGTCCGATATCCTGGATGTTCAAGGCATAACTCATCTGCTGCTCGAGGTGCAAAAAGAAAATGGACAGGCAGTTATCCAGAGGGTCGCGTGTGGTATGCACAATCTTCGCATCCGGAAACAGGCGCTTGATGAACCCTACGTACAGGAAATTATCGAGGCGTTTGTCGGTTACAAAGGCGGCGCCTGCCGAGGCCCGCAGAAGCTCGGCGCGATAGCGAGCCGCAATGCCGTCCAGCCGCTCGACGGTCATCCCCGCCAAGGACTCGAAAAATGGCAACAGCTCAGTATTGATCAGCTGTGGTAGAAAATTGATCTCCCCTCCCGCGGCCACCCCGGGAACCCCGGCGAGCAACTGTTCGGTCAATGTTGATCCTGAGCGAAACATCCCGACAATGAAAATGGGGCGCGGTGCTAGATCCAGCGTATGGGCGCGGGCTCGAGGCGTCCCATCGGCGATCATCCGATCGGTAAAGGCGGCCTGTTGGGTGCGATCATAGGGAACGGCATGGGGTCCGACACTGGCGAGGCTCGCCTCATTGGCCGCCTTGTAGGCAGCGAACGCGTCGCGGTAATGCCCCTTGGCGTCGAGCAACCGGCCGAGCGCAAACCCCAAGCTGGCGCGATCGCTCGCGGCGGAGGCCTTGCTCAGTCCGCTTCGCAGACGCTCGATGAGCGCCGCTTCAACGCTGACGGCGGGCTGTAGATTGGCGAAACGCGCCAGCGCTTCGAAGGATTCAGGTTCGATGGCCAGAATTCGTGCGTACAAAGAGCTGGCCTCGGCGCGCTTGCCCAAATCTTCATATAAAATCGCAAGATTCAGCAATGCATGCGTATACGCGGGATTGAGTGTGAGGGCCTGCTGAAGTTCCGCGGCCGCGGCGGTGTGATCGCGTAGAAAGTCGCTGAAGATGACACTGCGGTTCAAATGCACTTCTTCCGGACGCGATATGCCTGAGGCGAGCGCCCGCTCGTAGGAATTGAGCGCTTCTTCGAATCGAAAAGTCTCGCGCTGCATGATCGCCAGGTTGTACCAAGCGTCGGCGAGTTTCGGCCAGCGAGTGAGAATCTCCCCGTACGCCGCCATCGCCTCCGCGATTTGATTCTGGCGACGCAATAGCGCGGCCTTGCCCATCGCTTCGGAAACTTCGCTCAAGATCACCTCGGCCGCGAGTAATCCGTAATTTTCCCATATCCGGCCGATTCCGGTAGCCTTGAGCACAAACAAATCCCGACGTGCTATGGCTCGAAATCTTGAATCCGACCTAGAAACCCTGCGCACGGTGCTGCGCTTGGCGCAGAACCGCGATTTTGCGGCGGCCGCCGCCCTGGCCGAGGAAACCCTCGCGAGTGGGTTTGAGCATCCCATGCTCTTGAATATCGCGGCGACGCGACTTGAACAAGAAGGCAAGTACCTCGAGGCGCTTCATTTGTTGGAACGCGCCGTCGCCATTGCTCCCAACGATGTCGGCGCACGCAATGCGCTGGCACTATGCCTGCAACGCGTCGATCGTCCCGCCGAAGCCCTTTACCATATTGATGAGCTGTTGAAGCAGCACTCTGATCTCGCGTTTGCGCATGTCAACAGGGGTAGTGCGCTCATGGCGCTCGGCTCCTTAGGAGCTGCCAAGCGTAGCCAGCTGCGTGCCTTCGAACTCGAGCCCAAGAATTTCTCGGCGACGGCCGCGCTGGCCTCGATCGCCACGCACCGCGGCCAACACACCGAAGCTCGCCAGTGGGCGGATCGAACGCTTTCGGCTGCGCCGGGTTTTCCCGATGCAGTCCTGTCCCTGGCCGCCGCGGATTTGGCCGACGGCGATCGGGCGTCCGCCGAAAGCCGGCTGCGGCAGTTGATCAACGACTCGCGGGCGGGACCCCTCGATCGGGCGCGCGCCACCGGATTGTTGGGGGACGTGTTCGACGCCGCCGGACGCTACGATGAGGCCTTTGAGGCGTATAACACCTGCAATCTGTCGCTGCGGCAAATTCATCATCGTTTTGCCGGCTCGAACCTCTTGGGTTATGCGCGCGCCCTCACCGCTGCGGTGGAAGAGCACGACGCATCTTGGTCAGTCCCGGAGGCGCCGTCTTCTGAGGCCGCGGGCCACGCTTTCCTGCTGGGCTTTCCCCGCACCGGCACGACCTTGGTGGAAGTCGTGTTGGACGGCAATCCGCGCGTGGCGAGCCTGGAAGAGCATGAGTTGCTGGCCGACGGCGTGCTCGCCTTCATGCGCGAGCCGGTGGACTTCCAGGCGCTGGCGTGTGCCGATGGGGCCGCCTTGGGTGTTCTGCGCGAAGCCTATTGGCGCCGCGTGCGCCGCGCCGGCATCGATGTCGCCGGCAAGGTCTTTCTCGACAAGCACCCCTTGAACAGCTTGAAGTTGCCGCTGATCGCGAAACTTTTCCCCAAGGCAAAAATTCTCTTCGCCATACGCGACCCGCGCGATGTGATTTTGAGTTGCTTTCGGCGCCGTTTTCAGATGAATCCGTCGATGTATGAATTCCTCACTCTGCCGGGGGCGGCGGCTTTCTACGATGCCGTCATGCAATTTGCGTACACCGCCAAACGCAGCCTCGGGCTCGATTGGCATGAGGTGCGCTATGAACGCTTGATCGGAAATTTTGAGCGGGAGATGCGCGGCATTTGCGACTTCTTGTCGCTCGACTGGATCGCGAGCATGGGCGAGTTTGCGCACCGGGTTCAGGCCCGCGAGCATGCCACCCCCAGCACGGCGCAACTGTCTGCAGGACTTATTACCTCCGCCACGGCCCAGTGGCGGCACTACGAGCCGCACTTGAAGCCGGCATTGGCAGCGCTCAAACCGTGGATCGAGCGACTGGGGTACTAGACAGATTTATTTGATTCGGCGTACACGGTAGGAATGATTCGAGGCCGTAAACATGAGAAACGAACCCAGCGCGGCGCGTTTGATGGTAACGGCGTCGCCCGAACTTAAGCGCCCGTCATTATCCATCACAGTCCAAGTTTCACCGTTATCGAGCACCATCAAGGTACGCCCGGACTGATCCGAACTCACGATCGAGATCTGCGCGGCAATCGATTTCGGCCCCAGGTCGGTGGTGTGCTGCTGCGCGGGCGTCAACCCAAAGTTTTTTGGATCCGCGGCAATCGCAGCCGGCGACAGCGGCGCCTGAGACGCCGCCGTGGGCGGCGCAACTGCTGCCGCAGGCGCGGGCAGGGGTGCGTGCGCGAGTACGGGTGCCGGTGCGGGCGCGGTCGGCGCGACTGCCGCGGCGCTCGATGCTTTGTCCGCCGGCCGATGCGCGAGCGCGTCGTAACAGGCGAGGCGCGAGTCTGGCGCCGCGATGGCAGCGCAGCGTGCCATGTCACTGTTACTCGGCGCAGCCGCAGCGCACACCGAGAGCAAAATCAGCCCGATTCCGCTGCTTAATCTGCTCACGCGCCGTTGACCGGACGCTGCGAATAATATTGACCGTAGACCTCGGTGGCGGTTTGAATCAAGTCGCGCTCTGCGGGTGTCAGAAGCGGATTCCAGATGTCGAAGATCAGCACCGCGCGCGGCGTATCCGACAAATTCCAGGCTTCGTGCTCGATGGTATCGTCGAAGACCCAAGCTTCATCTTGCACCCATTCGCGCGTCGTGGCGCCGACGCGAAAGCCGCAATTCGGCGGTACGATCAGCGGCAGGTGCACGGTGCAACGGGTATTGGTAATGCCTGTATGCGCGGGAATTCGGGTATTGGGATCGAGGATCGAAAAGAATGCGGTGGGCGCTCGGCCTGCCACGCGGCAACGCGGTACCACTTCTTCCAAGGTTCGCGCCGTCGCCGGGCAGCGCGCAATGTGGCCTGCGTTCGGCTGGCTTTGATTCCACAGAAAGTACGCGCTCCATTTTCGCGAGCGGTTCAGTTCCTTGAACTGATCGATGGGCAGCCCATCCGCGAAATCGATGTAGGGCTGCAGCCCCTCGCGATCGGCGACCAGGACCCGCATGAGTTCGGTTCTCATGTGCGGGCTGGCGGCCTCGAGCGCGCCGAGCCAAGGAAATAAGGAGCGGCCGAAGAAATCGATCGCCGGCAATTCCGGGAAATACATCCACGTCGGTTGTGAGTGGTATACCCGGCGCTTGCCCATCAAAATATCCAAGCAGGCATCTACCCGGCCTTGCGCTTGACCGCCATGCCGTGCGCGAATCGCGGCCAGTGGTTCTTCGAGCGCCGCGCTCAAGGAAGCGCGATCTGCATCCACCTTGGTTCTTGCGATGTCGAAGGCCGATTTGAGATGCGCCGGAACGGTCGCGCCTACGGGCAGGGAATCCAGCGCTGCTTGATAGGTCTGCGCGGCATTGCGCGGATCGCCTCCTTGATCGAGATAATCCGCCTTCTGCAGCAACGCCGATAGATGCCGCGGCTCCAGCGCGAGGGCCTTTTCGATGGCGTCGAACTCCTCGAGACGCCGACCGAGCAGCCTTAGGCTGCGCGCAAGGTTCGCCCAGATCGAAGGTTGATTGGGGTTTGCCGTGGCCGCCCGGCTGAACAGAAGTTGCGCCTGCTCCGCGGCGCCGCGGGCGAGCATGCGCACGCCCAGCTCGTTGAGCACTGCCGGATGGTTCGGCGCACGCTGCGCCACGTTGGCCAGCAACTGGTCGGATTCCGGCATGCGGCCTGCGGCCTCTTCGGCCTTGGAAGCTTGCAATGCACGAATGATTGTCGCCTCATCGAGCGGTGCGGGGGCAGCGGAATTCACGGCGTCATTGTATAACACCCACTTAAGCGCGGTTAATTTGGGGAGAATTTGACATTGAGCACGTCCGCTGACTTGGAGCTCATGCGCGCATCGATGCTGCTCGAGACGGATCCGGCCGCCGCGGCACGGCATGCGAGTGCGGTGCTTAAGAGTCAACCCGGGCACGATGCCGCGACGCTGCTGCTGACCACGGCGTGCCGGCGGCTGGGCAACTCATCGAGCGCGGTCGGGATCATCGAGGCCCTGGCCAACGCCCAACCCGCATCGGCACTGGTGCAGCTGGAACTCGGCCGCACTTTGGCAGCGGCCGGCCGCGGCGTCGAAGCAAGGGCAGTGCTCGAGCGCGCGCTCGAGCTTGATGGCAGTCTCGCCGAAGGGTGGCGCGAACTCTCTGAGCAGCGGCTGCTGGCCGCTGAGACCGCGTCCGCCGATGCCGCCTACACCCGTTACCGACAGCTGGTCATCGACCCGCCGGATCTGGCCGATGCCTACGCCGCTTTCGACCAGAGTCGGATGGAAGCGGCGGAAGACTTGGTGCGGCGGCACTTGCGGGAGGGCACCAACAAAGTCGCCGCATTCACGCTGCTGGCCGCCATTGCGTTGCGGCGCGGTGATGACCTGGCCGAAGAAGCCGCGTTGAACCAAGTCTTGGTGCAGGCACCCTGCGACGGCGCCGCGCGTGAGCAGCTGGTACGGCTGATGATTCGCCAGGGCCGCACTGAGCAGGCCCTGCCGTCGATCGAGCGATTATTGGCGGCAGATCCCTGCAACAGCGGGTACTTAATCCTCAAGGTGCTGGCGCTGCAGCTTGCTGAACGGCACGCGGAGGGTCTCGCGATCATCAATGAGCTGCTTGGCGAACATCCGGACGATGCGGATTTTTGGTTACTGGCCGGAAATCAGCAGCGCTATATCGGCCATCGGCGCGAGGCCACCGAGGCTTACCTTCGTGCCATCGCGCTGCGGCCCGGACATGGCATGGCGTATTGGGCGCTGTCGAATTTTGAGACCTTTCAGTTCTCGCCGCCCGATATCGAAAACATGCAGCGCCAGCTCGAGCTCGTCGCGGCGGCAGGCCCCGATCGCACCGGTTTGGAATTCTCCCTCGGCCGAGCGCTGGAAGATGGCGCCGAATATGCGACGGCGTTTGAACATTATGCGCGAGGCAATCGTCTCGCCCGCGCCTCCTTCGACTACAACCCGAATGCCATGACGGCCTTCGTACGGCGGTTCAAGAACACGTTTACGCGCCGCTTCTTTGCCGACCGCGCCGATTGGGGGCATGCGGCGCGCGATCCCATATTCATCGTGGGCTTGCCGCGCTCCGGCTCAACGCTGCTCGAGCAAATTTTAGCGAGCCACTCCGCTGTCGAGGGCACGCGCGAGCTCGCGTATGTGCCAACCATCGCACGGGAGCTGGCGGGGCCGCCTGAAACGGCCGCGCGCTATCCAGAAAATCTGGCATCGCTCGGCGAGGCACAAGTCGAAGTCCTGGCGGCCCGCTATCTCGCCAGCTCCCAAAAACACCGGCCGCTCGCGAGATCGCGTTTTGTCGACAAGATGCACGGCAATTTTGCCAGCCTCGGCCTGCTGCAAATGATGTTTCCGCATGCGGCCATCATCGATTGCAGGAGGTACCCGATGGCATGCGGTTTTGCCTGCTACAAGCAACTGTTCAACCCCGGCATGAACTTCGCCTACGACTTGAATGAAATGGGGCTGTACTACCGCGACTATGTTGAACTCATGGAACACATCGACACCGTGCTGCCGGGCCGGGTGTATCGGCTGCATTACGAGCGGCTGGTCAGTGACACCGAAAACGAAGTACGCCGGCTGCTGGATTATTGCCGACTGCCGTTTGAGACTCAGTGTCTGCGATTCTATGAAAATCGACGCGTCGCGCAGACCATCAGCTCAGAACAGGTCCGCCAGCCCATTTATACCGCGGGGCTGGAGCAGTGGCGTCATTTCGAGCCATGGCTCGATCCCTTGAAAGCCGCGCTGCAGGATTTGGTCGACGACTACCCGCGCTTCCAATAATTTTGCTTGAAAGAGCGGCGGGCTGTTAAACCCGCCGCAATTTTCTTGTTACAAAGCTTCTATTGTTGGCTCAAAACTTCACTTGGACATGGGCGTACAGGTATCGGCCCAACGTGTCATACGTGCCAACCCAGGTGTTGTCGTTGCATGAACTGTTGGGGCATTCCGAGTAGCTGCCGCTGGGGATGATCGGCGGCGCCTTGTCGGTCAAGTTGTTGACACCGACGCGAAGCATGATTCCCGTGGAAGCGATCGGCGCGGACAGCGACAGATCGAGATACGAGTAGCCACCGATGTGCGCGGTCGGCAGGAAGTAAGTCGCTGCCAGCTGCGGGTCTTGGCTCGAATGGTCGGTCTGCGTCGGTCCGATATAGCGCCAGCGCACCGACAGGTCGAGGCCCGCCCAGGGCGCCGCCCAATCGGTGTTCAGCACATGTCTCCAGTGCGGTGTCGGCGCGCCGCAAGTGGTGCCCCAGTAGCCCGCGCAGTTGTACGCCGGGCCGCCGGAGACCGGCGCCGTAAAGAAGTTGAGCACCCGAGTGCCCAACAACTGAAATCCCACTTTGCCGTAACCGGTATCGAACGAATAGTGCGACGCCAGGTCAATGCCCTTGGTGCTGATGGTTCCAATATTCTCCTCGGTCGCCGTCACGTAGTTGGTCGTGTTGAACCACAGCGAGCCGGTGCCGGCGCCGCGATGGATCAGGTCGCAACCAATACCGCTCTCGCCGCAATTATTGATGATGGTATTGGAAGTCAACGACTCAATCGTGTCCTGGATGCGGATGTAGTAGTAGTCCAGCGAGGCCACCAAATTAGGTACGAATGTCGGTTGGAATACGAAGCCATACGTAAAGGTATCGGCTATTTCCGGCTTCAGATCGATATTGCCGCCCACCGAGGTATTGATTTGCGCCGCAGGGTTCGTGGCAATATTGCCCCATTCCGCTGCCGTCACGCCGGTACGGGCGCAATACGCAAAGTTATGACCTTGAATCGTGCCCGAGGTGGGATCGCCCGCTACCGCACCAATCACCGGCCCCCAGCAGGGATCCGCCGTCCCGCCTGCGCCGATGAGCGCCGGAGAGAACAAATCACCCACGCTTGGCGCGCGCACCGCGCGGTTGTAGCCGCCGCGAATCTTCACGTCTTTGATCGGCGCGTATTCGACGCCGAATTTATACGTGTTGGTATCAAAGCCCGAGGTGTACTTGGAGTAGCGGTAGCCGGCATCGAACGACAGGTCGTACGCGGCCGGAAGATCGTTCAAGACCGGCAGACGCGCCTCGGTGAAGATTTCCGAGACATGGAATCCGCCATCGACAGGCTGTTGCGCACCATTGCCGCCTGAGTTCAAGCCATTCTCAAAGACATAGTCCGGCGCCAAATCGTAGCTCTCCGACCGATACTCGGCACCCAAGTTGATGCTCGGGCCCGACGATGCGGTGGGCAGCTTCATGCCCATCTTTTCCAGATCCGCCGTGACCGAACCATCGACGATGAACTCCTTGGTCGTGATTGTGTAAGTCGACGGCGTGTCGATGTAGTTGATCGCCGCCGGCGTCACGCCGCCCTTGGCGAAGATGTTCCACGGCACGCAGGTCGGGGAGGTGCCATTGAGTGCCGACACGCAGGCCGGAAGTCCGGTCGCAGGATTGGTCACCACGTTCAGGGCGTTGGTCGCACTGGTTGAATTGATGAAATTGCTTTCATCATCAGCCATGGTGTTGATGCCGACCTGGCCGTACAGGTCATAAGACAAGCCGTCGATCCACTTTCCTTTGATGCCCATCGTTTCGCGGAAGGAATTGGACAGATAATTATCTTCGCGCGGACCGTTTTCCACGGCGCGCCGGCCCACATACAAGTTGATGTTGTTAGTGCCGGCGTTCTGCGGGAAAGCGATCTGGTTCGCGGCAACGGTCGCCGGCGCGCACAGGATCGAGACTTCCTGGGCGCTCAGCAAGGGATTGGCACAGCTGATAGTCGCAGCCGTGTATGTGAACAGACCGCTGGGACCGTAGTTGGCCTCAGAGCTGTTGCGCGCGTACATGAAATCCGAATAAACATTGGTGTTGTCGTTGATGTCGTAATTCAAGAACGATCCAGCCGTGTAGCGTTCCGCCGCGCGCTGCAGGAAGCTCAGGCCGCCGTAATTGTAGCTATCGGTTGCGCTCACGTAGGGCCTGAAGGCGCCGGTCGTCGGATCGATGGCATAAGCCGATGCAGGGGTCTGCGGTACGAGGGGGCTCGTCGGGGTAGTCTGTCCGTACACCGCGAATCGTCCCGTGGCCGGCGTTCCGGAGCCGCCGCAATGCAAACCGCCGGGACCCGGCAGCGTGCTGGGCGTATTCAAGCTGCAACCGGCGTAATCGTACTGATAGCCTACCGCCGGCGAGGTTCGCAGGTACGTGGCATACACGGTCGCATTGCCCTTGCCGTCCGCGAAATTCGAGCCCGCAAGAAATGAGACGTCCTTGTTGAAGCCGGCGTCCGTCACGCTGGGGGGAGCGGGATCACCTGCCGCAGCGAGATTCGCGAGCAAGTCCGCGTGATCGTTGTTATAGCGGCCGAAACCATAATTCGCATCGACCCGAACGCCTTCGAAATGCGTGTTCAACACAAAGTTGACCACGCCCGCGACGGCGTCGGCGCCGTACACGGCGGAGGCGCCGCCCGTGAGCACGTCGACACGCTCGATCAAGTCGGCGGGGATCTGGTTGATATCCGCGCTGCTGGTTATGCTGGTTCCCAAGCCTGCGCCGGGCGCTAATCGGGTGCCATTCACCAGCACCAAGGTTCGCTGCGAGCCCAAGCCGCGCAAACTCACCGTGGCGGTGCCGTTGGAACTGATCGAGGTTCCGCCGCTCTGTTCGGCGACGACCTGCGGCAGGTTATTCAACAGATCTTCAGTGCGCACCAAGCCCGATTTCGCAATGTCCAGCGAGTCCAAGCTGGTGATCGGGCTGATCGAGACATCGTTCGGTGAAATCGCAAGTCGCGATCCGGTGACGACCACCTCTTGTAAGGCGGTATCACTTGCGGCGGCTGGAGCAGTCTGTGCATATGCCGGTGCGCCGGCCGCGGATGCGGCAGCTGCGGCCAACACAGCACGCACTGCGTACTGCAGTTTGGTATTCCCCATTCTTCTCTCCCTAAGGTAAAGAAACGATCCCAAGCTCCGTGCCGCGTCATTCATCCCAACGCCGCCGAAACTATTTGTGAGTTGATTACAACACGCCATTCCGCAGATGGGAAGCCATCTGGCGGAGTCCAGAACAGTTAATTGCTTAACATTGGCTCGACACCGCGTGAGAGCCGTTGAGGTCCTCGTACACGCGCTCGACGCGTCTCATTTCGAAGCATGACTGCCGCGCGCGTGCTCCACCGCGGCGCGCTCATTCGTCTGGGCAAAAAAATAATCCGCAACTTACTGTTTATTAAAATTAATTTCACCCTGTCATCGAAATGAAAAGCGGCCTTTCGTATCGAGCGCGCTCCAACGCTCTCGCTTGAGTGGTCCATGACTGCACATCAACCCCGTTTGATATATCAATTGTCGGCCGCTGTTCGCACCGTGAACGAGGCTCGCGGGTGCAAGCGGTCAGACTGCACCTCGACGAGGAATAAATGCTTTGGTGAGCAAAAAAACAACGGGCGCAATCTTGGCGTTTCCTAAAGGATCCCCCACCACATCAGATTTTCTAATTGCTCGGTGATTGCGCTAAGGTGCCGCGTCGCTTCTTCACGTGAGCTCAAGGAAATGACTAAAAAAATAATTGTCGCAGCGATTGGTGTCCTATCGCTCTTAGGTGCAGCTGGCTTAAATGCGGCGCCCGCGCCTCCGGCTTTCCCGCCCGGAGGCGCGTCGATCCTAACCTGGACGCCTGAGCAACAGGAGTGGGGCTATCGGAACATGGAGAAGCTCGCGCCGGTCCGAGTGTTCAAGCGCGGCAAGACAGTGCACCCGCTGCCGCTGGGGCAGCAAATCGACCCGACGTTCCAAGTCGGCGACAAGACCTACAACACGGAAGGCTACATGCGCGAGTTTCGCGCCTCGGGCGTGCTTGTCATCAAGGATGGCAAGATTGTGCTCGAGCGATATGGGCTGGGCCGCCACCCTACGGATCGGTGGACCTCATTTTCAGTCGCGAAATCCCTGACCTCCACGCTGATCGGCGCGGCGGTGAAAGACGGCAAGATTAAAAGTCTCGATGACGCAATCACGCTCTACATTCCCGAAATGAAAGGCAGCGCTTACGAAGGGGTCACCGTGCGCCAGCTGATCACCATGACCTCGGGCGTGAAATGGAACGAGAGCTACACTGATCCCAATTCGGACGTGGCCAAGGTGGGATTGAGCATTCTTGAACCCGGCGTCAATCCCGTCGTCAGCTACATGCGCCGGCTGCCGCGCGAGGCGCCCCCGGGAACCAAGTTCGTCTATAAGACCGGCGAAACCGATCTGGCCGGGATCCTGCTGTCCAATGCCGTCGGCAAATCCCTGGCGCAGTATTTATCCGAGAAAATCTGGCAACCCTACGGTATGGAACAGAATGGCGTCTGGGTGGAAGACGTTGCGGGTCACGAACGCGGCGGCTGCTGCGTGAGCATTACCTTGCGAGACTACGGCCGCGTCGGACAATTCATGCTGGAGCATGGCAAAGCGGCCGGACACGATGTCGTACCTCCCGGCTGGACCGAGGATGCGACGGCGCAGCATGTCGCGAACCCACCCTACGGCTATTTCTGGTGGATCATTCCCGGCGGGTTTGAGGCCGAGGGAATCTTCGGCCAGACCATGTCGGTGTTTCCACAAGACCACTTGGTTGTGGTCATCAATTCCGCGTGGCCGGCTGCATGGTCGGAGGAAATCAACGCCGTCAGAATGAAGTATCTGACGGCGCTGCGCGCCGCAACCCACTAGTCGCGCGGGCGCTAGCTGCTCCGCAGCGCAACGGGAGGCGTGTCATAGGATCGGCGCCAGGCGCGGCGCAACTGCCGCGATGATCCGAAGCCGGTGCGTTCGGCGACGCGCTCCATATCCAAGCGGCTGCTGGTGAGCAGCTGGTGAGCAAGGGCCACGCGCAGACCATTGATGTAAGTGGTGATGTTCATTCCGGCGTGCTCGTTGAATAGACGCGACAAGTGCCGCGAGCTGGTACTCGCAATCTTGGCGAGACGCGTCAGCGTCCAATTTTCGGCGGGGTTAGCAATGATCGCGTCCTGGACACGATGCACCGCCGGGTGCAGGTGATTGCGGCCGGCGAGCCAGGGCGAGATTTGCGGATCCGCACCCTCGCGGCGCAGGTACAGCACCAGATGCCGTGCGATGGCGAGCGCGCAGGCATGCCCGGTGAGAGAGCTCACGACATTCAGCATCAGGTCCAACCCGGCGGTGACGCCGGCGCTGGTATACCGTTCACCGTCGATCACGAATAGACGGTTATCCAAGACTTTGGCCTGCGGTGCCAGCGCGGCCAACTCGCCGCATTCTGCGTGATGCGTGGTGCACGAATAGCCATCCAGAAGTCCCGCTCGGGCGGCCAACAAGGCGCCGGAGCAAATTGTCACCAGCGTGTGACCCGGGCGAATACAGGCTCTTAGCCAGTCGACAATGGCCCGCTCATCCTGGCGTACCGCCGCGTGACTCACGTCCTCGGCGAAGGCAACTTTATCGGCGGATCCGGGGACGATGATCATCGCGCCCGGTGGCAAGGTACTCGGCAGGGGCGCAATGTCCGCGAGCGGAATGCCCACGGAGGAGGTGGCGCGCGCGCTCGATCCTACGTAGTGAACCTTGAACTGCAGCGCGTTCTGCTCGACATTCGCACGGCGCAAAACTTCCATCGGGCCGGCGATATCGAGCAGCAGTACCCGTTCGGGCAACACGACCCACACATCGAGGATGCGCGATTCAGCCTTGATCACGCCGCCCGCCGCCCCGCGTCGGCGAGTTTCTTGTCAAACATCGCCAGCGCTTCGCCTGCCGTCAGCACGCGAGCGAATCGCCCGTCGAGAACCAGCTCAGTTCGCGCCTTGATCTCGGCCGCCGTCCAACGGCGTCCCTGGCGATCGGTCATGGCAAAGGTCAGCGTAGCTTCGCTGACAAAATCGACCTCGTATCCAGAGTCCGAGGCGTGCCGGGTCGTGGTCTCGCAGCATTGCTCGGTGCGAATTCCCGAGACGATCAAGTGCTGAATGCCCCGCTCCGTAAGCCACACTCCTAATCCGCTGCCAATGAGCGCGCTGTGACGATGCTTATAGAAACTGACCTCGGGTGCAATGGACAATGATGCCATCGCTTTGACGAATCCCGACTCCAGCGAAAATGCCCCTGATTCCTCCACATGAAAAATCTGCGCGACCGGAATCTGTCTTGCCTTGGCGCCATCCACCAGCGACTGCAGGCGATCGAGGAATGCCGGCGCGTCCGACGGGTCCCAGTAGGGCCGATGCTCAAAGGATTGTTGGGCATCGATCACCAGTAGCGCGGTTCGGGAGTGGGACATAAATGGCCTTTAGGCTGTGTGAGATTAGACTAGTCTAATCGCCCGGCTATCGTCCGAGAAATACGGAAATTGGACAGATACCGGACCAAAAGCGCCACCCACCCCGCCCTAATCGTCGCGATCCTTGCGCGCCGTGAGCGATCTCGCGTTCGCGGATTTCGGTTGCATATCCGTCTCGATGTCCGCTACGAGACCGCGGATGACCTCGAGCGCCTCATTGATCCTTTCCAGCCGGGCCGTGACTTGGCCGGCCATGGCGCCGCTTGGCCGCTCGCTCGCATAGGTCGCTGTCTTGGCATTTAGGAATCGCAGATCCGCTTCTACTTTCAGCAACTGATTCGCGATGACGCCGAGCGGCAGGACAATCGACAGCTCGAAATTCGCGGGCGATGGGTCGCTCATGGGAATTTCAGTGCGGAAGGCGCGCGTCGCTGGAAATCATTTCGTCTTCCATCAACGCCACTGGGATCATAGCCACGCCGTTGAATCGATCCATGAATTCGCGCAGGTGAAAGGGCTTGCCGGACAATTCCTGCTGGTGGGCGTATTCCGCCATCAGTCGGTCCACCAGCAATTTGCCGGTGACGTAGCTGGTGCCGTAGCCTGGCTGCCGCAGATAAAGTAGCTGCTCGAACCCGGTGAGCGAGTCTTTGGGGTTGGCCCAGCCGCGCGGCGTCCATTCGGCGTGAAACTTGCCGGCCTTTTCCAGATCGAATTCATTCGCTTGAACGTACAGCGATGCCAGGCCACGCGCCGCGCGGTTGGCGAGCATGATCCACACCAGTTCCTTGGCGCGCGGATTGTCATCGTAGAGTCCGGCATGCATGAGTATTTCCTCGAACGCCGTGGCAAAGCCTTCCGCGCGATTGTCCCAGATGTTCGACAGCGATGCGCGGCGCCGAATGGGGCTTGCGTGCGGCTCATCGCGCATCCGCGACAGATCGAACCAATGGTAGTCGTGCGAGAACAGCAGCATGGGCTCGC
>Ga0302326_10005301_pt1 | contig 29465 bp, 27 predicted proteins | sample Palsa_T0_3_FD_202264 | JGI IMG/M metagenome (GOLD analysis project Ga0302326, IMG submission 202264) | Peat permafrost microbial communities from Stordalen Mire near Abisko, Sweden - Palsa_T0_3 | ecosystem: Environmental > Terrestrial > Soil > Palsa > Peat permafrost | place: Sweden: Abisko... | reverse complement strand
CTTGAGGAACTGATAACGCTCGCGATTGCGCTGAAACTCGAGCTGGGCGTTGATCTTCATCGCCTCGCCCGAGCCGAACGCGTCGACCTGGACGGAGTGATCGATGACCAGCTCCACAGGTTGCAGCGGGTTGATCTTTTTCGGGTCGCCCCCGAGCTTGGTCATCGCGTCGCGCATCGCCGCGAGGTCGACGACGGCGGGGACCCCGGTGAAGTCCTGAAGGAGCACGCGCGCCGGAGTGAAGGCGATCTCGCTCGAGGGCGGTGCCGTGAGGTTCACCGTGGCCAGGGCCTCGATGTCTTGCGGGCGGACCGAGACGCCATCCTCCGTGCGCAGGAGATTCTCGAGGAGAATCTTGAGCGAGAAGGGCAGCGACTCGGCCGCCGGGTACTTCGCGTAGACCGCGGCGAGGCGGTAGTACGAGTACGACGCGGAGCCGACGGAAAGCGTGGTCTTGGAGGACAGCGAATCGGGCATGGCGGGTTAAGACACCTAGTCGCGCAGCGCCCCGGCGGCAAGCGAGCGAGCCCCTTTGGGGGAGGCTTTTTCCGCGGAAGAAGGCTCAGGAGAATGCGCGCCTGCAGCCTCTTCCCCGCCAGTGCGTAGCTGTGCTTCTTTTGGGGTCTCATGCGCGCCCGCGTCAACGGTATCGAGCTCGAATATGAACTTTTTGGCGCCGTCGAGGCGGCGCCCCTCGTCGTCCTCATCGCCGGCTTCTCGCAGCAGATGACGGGGTGGGACCCGATGTTCTGTGAGCGCCTCGCCCGCCGCGGCTTCCGGGTCGTGCGCTTCGACAACCGGGACGTGGGCCTGTCGAGCAAGATCGAGGGTGGCCCGCGTCCCCGGATCTCCGCCATCGTGGGCGGCGACCTCTCGACGCTCTCGTATGCGCTCACCGACATGGCCGACGACACGGCGCGGCTCATCGAGGCGCTCGGCGCCGGGGCGGCGCACGTCGTCGGTGTGTCGATGGGCGGGATGATCGCGCAGACGCTGGCGATCCATCATCCCGAGCGCGTGAAGACGCTCGTCTCCATCATGTCGACGACGGGTGACCGCAGCGTCGGTTACGGGCAACCCGAGACGCTCAAGCTCATGTCCGAACGCTCGCCCACCGATCGGCAGGAGAACATCGAGCAGGGCATCCGCGTCTGGCAAAAGCTACGGTCGCCGGGCTTCCCGCACGACGAGGCCCTCGTCCGCACGCGCATCGGCCGCAACTTCGACCGCTCGTTTTACCCCGAAGGCGTCGCCCGCCAGCTCGCGGCGCTGCTCGGCCAGCCGGACCGTACGGCGGCTCTCGCCCAGGTGCGGGCGCCGACCACCGTCATCCATGGGGCAGAGGACTCGCTCATCCACGTGTCCGGGGGCGAGGCCACGGCGCGGGCGATTCCGGGAGCGAAGCTGATCGTGATCCCCGGGATGGGGCACGAGCTGCCTGCGGACGTTTGGGGAACCGTGATCGACGCCGTGGTCGCCAATGCGCTCGAGTCCACGCGGTGAAACGCCGCGGCATCGAGGCGACGCGGCTCGCGACGCTGGCGGCGGTCGGCGCATGCGGGGTCGGCGTTGCGTCGTGCGGCGCCATGACGAGCGTGGATCTCGAGCTCCCGACCGATGACGACCTCGCGGTGGTGGCCGGCACATCGATCGATGCTTCGCCCGACGGTTCGTTCAAAGCTGCCGCCGACGCGGCGCCGAACGACGCGCCGCTCGACGACTCGGTGGCCTCCATGCTCCCGACCATGGCCCTCGATGGCGGCGGGACCACCGGAGGCGAGATGGATGGCGACGACGAGGGGAGCCCGCCGAGCGAGACACCCGCCGCGATCGCCCCAGGCTTCGAAGCGACTTGCGAAGTGACGACCGTCGGTGCCGCCTGGTGCTGGGGCGACAATACTTACGGCGAGCTCGGGAATGGTGGGGCGACCCCCCGAAGCCTGACGCCGGTCGCCGTGTCGGGGCTCGCGTCGGGCGTGCGCTCGATCGTCGTCGGCGGCGCCTTCGCCTGCGCCCTCAAGACGACGGGCGCCGTCGTGTGCTGGGGAAACAACGAGCTCGCGAACGGCGCCGAGATCGACAGCAACACGCCCATCGCCGTAGCTGGCCTGTCGACCGGCGTCACGGCCATCACCGCCGGCTATGACCACGCCTGCGCCATCGACGCCGATGGAGGCGCCAAGTGCTGGGGAGCCAACTCCTTCGGCCAGCTCGGGAACGGATCGACGACCAACAGCGGCACGCCGGCCGAGGTTTCCGGGCTCTCGTCCGGCGTCGTCGCGCTCGCCGCCGGAGGCGAGTTCACCTGCGCGCTGACTCGCGCGGGCCAGGTGCTCTGCTGGGGCGACAACGCGGAGAGCCAGCTCGCGAACGGTTCGACCGTCAACAGCGACGTGCCGGTCGCGATCGCGAGTCTGCCGATGGACGTCGTCGCGATCGTCGCCGGCGGATCCCACGCCTGCGCCCTGACGAGCTCCGGGCTGATGCCCTGCTGGGGAGCGCAGGTCCAGCAAGCCATCACGGGACTGTCCTCCGGCGTCGCCGCCATGGCGGCCGGTCAGGATCACACCTGCGCGCTGATGACCTCTGGAGCGGTGGAGTGCTGGGGTTCGAACGAGTTCGGACAGCTCGGCAACGACTCGACGACCGACAGCAATCCCCCCGTCGGCGTCTCGGGCCTGTCGTCCGGCGTCGCGCTCATCGCGGCAGGCAACTACGACACGTGCGCCCTGACCGTCGGCGGAGCGGCCCTCTGTTGGGGCGAGAACGACGACGGCCAGCTCGGCGACAACTCGACGACGACGAGCCTCGTCCCGGTGAGCGTCGCCGCCCCGTGACGGCCTGCCGCAGCGTGATGCGTCGCACCGGCGACTTCGTGCAGCGAGGTCGCGCCGACGGACGGGACCGCCCTCACCCCGGCGAGACCATCTTCTCCGGCCGCACGTACTTGTCGAAGTCCTCGGCCTTGAGCAGGCCAAGCTCGGCGACGGCCTGCCGCAGCGTGATGTTCTTGTGGTGCGCGAGCTTGGCCACCTTGGCGGCGTTGTCGTAGCCGATCACCTCGTTGAGGGCGGTCACGAGCATCAGCGTGTTCTCGACGTGGCGCGCGATGACGTCGCGGTTCGGTTCGATGCCGACGACGCAGTTGTCGCGGAAGCTGTGGCACGCGTCGGCGAGCAGGCCGCAGCTCTCGAGCACGTTGTGGATGATGACGGGCTTGAACACGTTGAGCTCGAGGTGGCCGCTCGCGCCGGCGAAGCCGACGGCCGTGTCGTTGCCCATCACGTGGACGCACACCATCGTCATCGCTTCGGCCTGCGTCGGGTTGACCTTGCCCGGCATGATGCTGCTGCCCGGCTCGTTCTCGGGGAGGGCGAGCTCGCCGATCCCGCAGCGCGGGCCGCTGCCGAGGAGGCGCACGTCGCTCGCGATCTTGAAGGCGGCCGACGCCAGCGTGCGCATCGCACCGCTCGCGGCGACGAGCGCCTCGTGCCCCGCGAGGGCCGCGAACTTGTTCGGCGCGGTGCGGAACGGCAGGCCCGCGAGCTCGGCGATGCGCGCGGCGACGATCTCGGCCCACTTGGGATGGGTGTTGAGGCCCGTGCCGACGGCCGTGCCGCCCAGCGCGAGGTCGTAGAGGCCGTCGAGCGTGCGCGTGAGCCCCGCCTCGCAGAACGCGAGCTGCGCCGACCAGCCGCTGAACTCTTGCCCAAGAGTGAGGGGCGTCGCGTCCATCAGGTGCGTGCGACCCACCTTGACGATGTCCTTGAACGCCGTGGCCTTCTCGTCGATGGCGCCGCGCAGGGCGGCGACGGCCGGCAAGAGGCGCTCCTTGATCTCGAGCGCGGCAGCGACGTGCATGACCGTGGGGAAGACGTCGTTCGAGGACTGCGAGCGGTTGACGTCGTCGTTCGGGTGGATCGGCTTCTTGGAGCCCATCGCGCCGCCGGCGAGCTCGATCGCGCGGTTGGAGATGACCTCGTTGGCGTTCATGTTCGACTGCGTCCCGCTACCGGTTTGCCACACGACCAGGGGAAAATGCGCATCGAGCTTGCCCGCGATGACCTCGTCCGCGGCGCGCACGACGAGATCGCACTTGGTCGCATCCAGCTTGCCGAGGTCCTTGTTGGCCAGGGCGGCGGCCTTTTTCACGATGCCGAAAGCACGGATGACGGGCCGCCCGAAGCGGTGGCCGCCTATCTTGAAGTTTTGCAGGCTGCGCTGCGTCTGTGCGCCCCAGTACTTGTCGGCGGCGACTTCCACCTGCCCCATGCTGTCGGTCTCGATGCGCACTTGGCTCATGGCGCGCGAGGGTAGTTCAAGGCGCCAAAGATCGCATCGGGGAGGTAGCGCGAGCGGCGCGGCAATCATACAGTGGCTGGCGCAGTAGGTCGCCGGAAGCGCGAGCCGATGGAGCGCCGAACCCTCAACTTGCAAGACAGCGGCGGCGAGGGCCTGGGAGCGGGGCCCGAGCCGGTGCGTGCCGCACGGCCCGCGAGCGGAGTGCGACGCGCCGAGACGCTTCTCGGCACAGAAGCCCTTCTCGGAACGAGCGACGGGGTGCGAAAGACGCGCGAGGTGATCGCGCGCGTCGCCCGGACCGATTCGACCGTGCTCGTGACGGGCGAGAGCGGCACGGGCAAGGAGCTGGTTGCCAGGGCGCTTCACGTGGAGAGCGGCCGCCGTGACGGTCCGTTCGTGGCCATCAACTGCGCGGCGATGCCCGAGAGCCTGCTCGAGAGCGAGCTTTTCGGTCACGCCAAAGGGGCGTTCACCGACGCCCGGGCCTCGCGCGCGGGGCTCTTCGTGCGCGCGACCGCGGGCACGCTCTTTCTCGACGAGATCGGCGAGATGCCCGCCGGCATGCAGGCCAAGCTGCTTCGTGCCCTGCAGGAGCGGTCGGTGCGCCCCGTCGGGGGCGACGGCGAGCAGTCTTTCGACACGCGCATCGTCGCCGCCACCAACCGCGACCTCGACACCGAGGTCGAAGAGAGACGCTTCCGCGAAGACCTCTTCTACCGGATCAACGTCGTGCGTATCCACGTGCCGCCCCTGCGCGAGCGGGGGGGCGACGTGCACGTCCTTGCACAGAACTTCATCGATCGTCACCGGGCGGCTGGCCATCGCACGGTCGTGGGGATGACGCCCGCCGCCTCGGCGCGCCTCGCCAAATACCCCTGGCCCGGCAACGTGCGCGAGCTGCAGAATTGCATCGAGCGCGCCGTGACGATGGCGCAACTCGATTGCATCGACGTGCACGACCTGCCAGAAAAGATCCGCGACCATCAGGCCGCCGGCGCGACGCCCGACTCCAGCGACCCGAACGTTCTGCTTCCGATGGAAGAGGTCGAGCGCCGCTACATCCTTCGGGTGCTCGAAGCCGCAGGCGGCAACAAGACCCTCGCGGCCCAGATCCTCGGATTCGATCGACGCACGCTCTATCGAAAGCTCGAACGAACGAAAGAGTGACATCCGAGCGTCGCCGGTGGCATTACCATTGCAACTACCGGGAGAACCTCTACCGGAGCTGACGGAGGTAGCCGCCATGCCGCACCACGCAACCGCCCTCTTCGCCGACCGACATTCCACGCGCGCAGCCGTCGAGCAGCTCGCTCAAGCGGGATTTGCGCGCGACTCGATCAGTGTCGCGATGTCCCAAGCCACGCACGACCGCCAGTTCGGCGAGTCGGGGCGGCGACACAGCGGCGTACGCCCGCGCTCGGCGTGGCACGATGGCCTGCTAGGGGCGCTCGTGTCCTCGCTGACGACTGTGGTCTCGCCGGGCGAAGTGCCACTTCGCGTCGGCGGGCCGCTCGCGCCGCGGATCGTCCTCGCGGGCGCCCTGTCGCGCGCCCTCGTTGCATTCGGTCTCGAAGAGAGCGACGCGCGCGCGGTCCGCGCCGGCCTTCGCGACGGATACATCGTCGTGGGCGTGCAAACCCAGGGCGATCGAGCGAACCTCGCAGCTCGCTTGCTCGAGCTGGCTGGGGGCTTTGCCCTCCAGGCTGCGTAGACCAGCCCTCAGCTCACTGCGGTCCGAGCGTGACCACGCCGCCCGCGCCCTGGTTGGACGGGGTGATGCACCCGGACAGGTCGAACAGCATGAACTCGAGCGCCTTCTCCTGGTCCGAGAGCATGCCCTGCGTGCAGCCCGTCGGCACGATCGCGGGCTGATCGATGAGGCCGTAGCCCGTGCCGGACGTCTGGTACCCGCCGTAGTCGTTCGAAGCGGCGCCCACGTGCAGATCGCTGTAGACGACGCGCCCGCACTGCTCGGCCGGCGCCGTACCGAACGGCGTGTCGAAGGAGAAGTACTGCGTCGCGCCGGCGGGATTGGCGGTCTGATCCGCCACGATCCACGGCAGGGAGGGCGTATTGGCCGACGTGACCACCGCGTTGTGGCGCGCCTGCTCGATCTGCAGCTCGCCGTCGGGCTCGAGCGCGTTCACGTTGGCGAGCCACGCGGCCATGGCGACGCCACGGGGGAAGGTGCCGCCACCGGGAAGCGTCTGCTCGATGACCGCGTCGATGACGCCGTTGGCCGTCGTGTACGTCTCGGCCGTGGGTGTCCAGGCCGCCAGGTTCTCGGGGATGAACGGGTTGGGCGTCTGGGTGTTGGTGAACCAGGCGTAGTGAAAGTGCGACGCGAAGACGCGCCCGCCGCCCTGCGCGTAGTCGAACAGCGTCTGCGGGAGCACGCCGTCCGTCTCGGCGCCTTCGCACGTGAGCAGCACGATGTCGTACGGCATGATCTGCGAATCCATCGCCCAGAGCGATACGGACGACGTCGGCGCACCCGGGCTGGTGTTGGCACCGGGCCCCGAGCTCGGGTTGTTGGTCGTGAAGATGTGGATGCGGCCCGTCCCGGAAGGGCCACCCCCGTACTCGGACTCGTCGACGCCGATGCGGACAAGCAGGCACTCGAGCGTGTCGGCGGCCCCCGTGGAGATCGCGATGGCCGGGATGTCGCCGACGGCCTGGCTGCTGGGGAGCGCGAGCTTGGTGTTGAGCAGGGCGGACGCGTCGTTGTCCGTGCACTTGCTCACGTTGGGGATCGTGTACTGCCGACGCCACTTGCCGACTTGAATGACGAGCGGGATGTTCGTGCCGTCGGGCACGCCGCTGATGGTGAACTTGCCCGTCGGGTCGGTGACGCCGTAGGCGATCGGGTTGCCCGTATAGAGCGAGTTGCACGACGTGCACGACGCGCCCGTGGTGATCGGGCTCGGCGTGGTGCTCGGCACGTACGCGACGATGCCGTAGAGTGGATCGTTGCCGGCCGGGTCGTAGACGACGCCGCTGATGCTCGTCGTCCCACCGCCCGGGCAGGTGTTGTCGACGCACTGGCCGGTGGCCACGATGCACTGCGGCGCCGACGACCCGTCGTCGCCGCTCGCTTCAGGGACGACGAATTGCTGCCCTCCCCCATCGGAGCCGCCGTCGATTTTGGCGGTGCCCGCCTCGCCGTTAGAGCCGCAGCCCGCAAAGGCCGCCGCGAGGGCCACGCTGACGAGGGTACCTACGGAGCCAAGGCCAAGGGAGCCAAGCGAGAACAGTCGACGATCGTTGCCCATTTTCCGGGGTCCCCGAACCTCCAGAATACCACGCACGGCCGCACCCCCATCCGCGCGGACACAAATTGAGTCCTACTGGGCCTACTGGAGGAGTGCTCGTGCGCGGTGGCGAGCATGCGTCGTCCCATGTGCGTCCCAGGGCCCCGCACAATGCGGGCTGGCGCGTTGTCGAGCGGGGTTCGACATGTAAACTGGAAGGATGCAATGGTACGGTCGCGCCGCATCGGGCGGGTTCATCACGGTGATCGTCGGGGCGATGGTCGCTTGCGCGGCGGCTGGCGTCGGCGAGGGGCCGGAGGAGCTCGTCGGCGGAGACGGGGCGGTGGTCATCAGCTCCTCTGGCGGCGGCAGCGGCAGTGGCAGCAACGGCGGAGGCAGCAGCAACGGCGGAGGCAGCAGCAGCGGCTCCAGTGACGACGAGACCCAGCCACCGCTCGACGACGGGGGCGGGACCGACGCGCCCGAGGATGATGTGGTCGAAGAGGAGCCGGACGAGACGGGGCCCAGCTCGTCGTCGTCGTCGGGCGGCTCGTCGTCAGGCGGAGGCGGTGTCTCGTGCGCGGGCACCACGTGTCCCTCGTGCAGCCCGAACTTGCTGATGCAGCCGCAGGTCGCGTGCTGCAGCCTCCTTGGCGGCGCCTGCGCTTGCTCCACGAGCGCCTCGTCTTGCTTCTGACGGCGGCTCCGTGGGCGATCGTCAGTCCGCGATCTTGAGGAGCTGCTTGCCCTGATTCTCCCCGGCGAAGAGGCGGCGCAGCGTGGCGGGCGCGTTCTCGAGGCCCTCTTTCACGTCGACGCGATCGACGAGCTCGCCGCGCTGCACCCACGAAAAGAGCGGCATCACCGCTTCCGGAGCGCGCTTCATGTAGTCGAGGACGAGGAAGCCCTCCATCCGGCCGCGTTTGACGAGCAGATTCATGTAGTTCTTCGGGCCGGGGCGCAGCTCGCTGTCGTTGTACGTGGCGATCGCGCCGCAGATGACGATGCGGCCGCGCATCGCGAGCTGCGCGAGCGCCGTATCGAGGAGATCGCCGCCGACGTTGTCGAAGTAGACGTCGATGCCCTTGGGGCACAGCTCGCGCAAGCGCGCCGCCACGTTCTCGAACTTGTAGTCGATGGCCGCGTCGAAGCGCGCCACCTTCACCAGCCAGTCGCATTTGTCCTGGCCGCCCGCGATCCCGATCGCGCGGCACCCCTTGATGCGCGCGATCTGCCCGACCACTGATCCGGTTGCCCCCGCCGCACCCGAAACGACGACGGTGTCGCCCGGGTTCGGGCGACCGACATCGAGCAGCCCAAAGTACGCGGTGATCCCCGTCGGACCGAGGGCGCTCATCGCGAGCGGGATCGGAACCCCCGGGACGATCTTCATGGGTGACCCCGGCCCCTTGGCCGGCAATCGCGCGTAGTCCTGCCAGCCGACCATGCCGGACACCACGTCGCCCACGGCAAAGTCCGGGTGAGTCGACTTCTCGACGCGGCCCACGCCGATCGACCGCACCACGTCGCCGATGGGCACCGCCGGCAAGTACGTGTCGCGCGAGATCCACCCTCGCTGCGTGGGATCGACCGAGAGGTACAGCGTGCGCACGAGGACGTCGCCATCGGCGACCAGCTCGGGCAACGGCGCCTCGGCCCAGCGAAAGTTGCGGTCCTCGATCGCGCCCTTGGGGCGCTCAGCCAGCAGCCACTGACGGTTCTTCGGATCGCTCATGCCCGCGCACTCTAGCGCCGGCGCGTCTTACCGTCGCCCGTCCGAGCCCCCCATGGCGGGCTGCGATGGCCTGGACGGCGGGGCCGGCACGGCGGGCGGCGGGGACAGCTCGATGCGGCGCTCCTCGCAGCCGTAGGCGGTGGGCTCGAGCTCCAGGATCGTGTGCAGCGGGATCGACACGAACGGACACTCGGTCGGCGGCCGGTCCATCATGTACGCATAGAGCGCGCGCAGAACCGCCTGGTGCCCGATGACGAGCAGCGGCGCCTTTTCCCTTTCGAGCTCGAAGATGACGGGCTCGAGCCGCTGGATCACGTCCTGGTACGACTCGCCGCGAGGGTATCGATAGCGGAACTTGTCGGCCTGGCGGCGCTCGAACTCGTGGGGCATCTGCTCGGCGATCTCGGCGTACGTCATGCCGTCGCACACGCCGGCGTCGATCTCGTCGAGCGCGCGCCACGTGCGGTAAGGCACTCCGATGACCTCGGCGGTTTCGACGGTGCGCCGCAAGGTGCTCGTCCAGACGACGGCGCCGTCGCCGACGCGATCGCGCATCACCGTGGCCAGGTGCGACGCGTACGCGCGACCCGCGTCGCTCAGCGCCGCGTCACCGCCGATCTGCCCCGACACGTTGAACGAGCTCTCTCCGTGGCGCGTGAGCCAAACGCGCCGCGGGTGCACGTGCAGGTTGACCAGGAAGTGCACCACGCGGGCAAGCAGGTACCCCTCGATCCGGTGCAGCTCCATCTTGCGCCCGACGTCGATGATCTTTACGAAGGGCCCCTCGTCGTCGCCGACGCGCCGGTACTCGCTGTCGTAGTGCGCGATGCGCTGACGGAAGTCGCGCACCGCCTCTTCGGCGGGCATGCCTTCGTAGTCCGGCGAACGTGCCTTGTTGGCGCGGATGTTCGACTCGATGATCACAGGGTCGTCGCAGATCGATTCGACGAAGACGACGTCGACGCCCTCGGCGGCGCAACGCGCGTGGACCAGATCGCGCCGGGCGCGCGTGTTGTTCGTCGCGTCGTAGATCGCGATGTCACCGCCGGTGCGCAAGAACGCGAGCATGTCGTCGAGCGCCTGGAGCGCCACGTCGCGCCGCGCCGCGAGCCCGGCTTCGTTGCGCGGATCGAAGAACGAGTGCCGGTGGCGCCCGAGCAGGGCGCGCCGGTACGACCCGACGTTGTAAACCTGCGTCTTATTGCCGAGCCACGAGAGATAGCGCGCGATCTTGCGCGCGATGAACGTCTTGCCCCGCGCGGGCAAGCCGACCATGACGAACGCGAGCTTGGGCGTCTGGGCGGTCGTGGTCACGAGGCGAGAGAGAGAGCGTACCCGCTCGTGCGCCGCCCGTCAGTGCGTTCGCGGCTCAGTCGCTCGCAGACATGTAGTGCTCGCGAACCGACAAGCCGGAGTGCGGCAAATTGATCGCCGACACCTCGGCCACGTAGTCGGTGTAGCGGTACGACACGGTCGAGATGCTGGCGGCCGTGGGTCCGCGCAGCTGCTCCGCGCCAAAGCTGCCGACGCTCTTGTCGGCCGGCCCCAGCCGGGCGCTGAGCGAGTCGACGATGACGTGGGCGGCCTGCTCGGCGCCCTGCGGCGTGAGGTGCCCGCGTGTCGTCGTCTCGTTGGCGAGCGCGCCGTGCTGGTTGAAGCCGAGGGCCAGCTCGTCGATCGTCCCTTCGGTGTCCGGCAGTCCGACGGCACCTGGCTTCACGTCGGTGCAGACGACGAGGCCCGGGTGCCTGTCGTCGCAGCTCACGTGCTCGCGAGCCGCCCACGCGTGAACGTCGGCGGGCGAGGTGCGGTCGAGCACGAACCCCACCGCGGGGCGCGCCGGAGCGGCCGTCTTGCCGCGCTCGACTTCGAGGGCCATGCGTCGCCCGTTGTCCATTTCCTTGGGCGTGACGCGCGCGCCGGCCATGGGGCACCCGCCGAGGCGCATCAGGAGCGACCGCGCGAACGGCATGTGAAGCGCCCCGATCCCGGCGGTCGTAAAGACCATCGCGCCCGCCGCGATCGCGAGCCTCTTCACGATGGGCTTACTGCTCGACCGCGCCATCGCTCGCTCCGATCGTCGCCGCCGCGTCGCCCGGGAAGGCCTGATAACCCGCGTCGAAGAGCGACGGGGTCACGACTTCGGTCTTGGTGCTTACGAGCGCGCCGGCCAGCGTGGTGATGTCGTCGGGGCACACGCCCGCCGTGGTCAGGACGCCGCCGGCGATCGTGATGAACTTGTCGAACGTCCCGCCCGAGATGAGGAGCGGCGCGTGAATCGACTGCATGCTGGGGTTGCACTGGAAGGTGCCCGCCTCGTCGCTCACGCCGCCATCGGGCGGATAGCTCTCGCCCGGACCGCCGACCGCGGCGCCCACGAGATCCGTGAAGCACTCTTCGATCTGGTCCGCCGTCGGATGTTCCGCCGGCATCGGCGTGGTCGTCTGAAAGAAGAAGTACGTGACGATATCGGGGTCCGCGAGCTCGGCGGCCACGATCGCGTTGACCGCCCCCCGGATGCCCGCGTGTCCGCCGAGACGGGTATAGATGGTGCCCTCGGAGCAGGCGCTCGCCTCTCCCGACGCGTCGGTCACGCCGCCGCTGCTGCTGCTTCCGCCGCTGCTGCTGCTGCTTCCGCCGCTGCTGCTGCCGCTTCCGCCGCTGCTGCTTCCGCTTGCGCCGCTGCTGCTGCCGCTTCCGCTGTCGGACGCCGAGTTGCCCGCGGGGGGCGAGCTCGAATTGGAGCTGCACGCCGCGATGCCCAACGAGGTGAGGGCGGTCACGCCCAGGATCCACATCTTCATTGTTTTGCGAAGCCTCCGAGAAAAAGAGCACACGCCCCCGCGACGTCTGCGATCCGCCACGTACGGTCTCTAGGCGCGACAGAGACGGCTTACGCACCATTGGCCCCCCGGTTTCGTGGCGGGCGCGAATAAGATCCGATTTCCCGTATGTCGTCCCCCGTCGCGTCCGCCGCCCTCGTTGCCGCACTCGCTTCGGGAGTCATCCTGTCGATCGACTCGCCCGCGACCGTGAGCGGCGCGCGGGGCAGGGACGCGCCGACGAAGGGGACCGCGTGCGATGGCGCGCGACCGCCGCTGGCGCATGCGCTCTTCTTCGAGCTGCGCTCCGGCGCCTTCCCGGGGACGGGCCATCCGGACGCGGCGGTTCACGTCCCGCCGGGATTCGACGCGACGGAGAGGCCTGGGCTCATCTTGTACCTGCACGGCTGGCGAGGCTGCGCGGCTGCGGCGTTCAGTTCGGACGCCGGGGCCTGCGACGACGCAGGAGCTGCGGGCGTGGACCTCGCGTCGCAAATCGACGACTCGGGGGTGAACGCGCTGTTCATCGCACTCGAGACGCGCTTCTTCGCGGCGTCCGGGGAGCCCGGCCAGCTCGCCATGCCGGGTGGCGGCCGCGACTTGATCCGCGAGCTGCTCTCGGAGCGTCTCGCTGGCCCCCTCGGGTGTCCCGTCGCGCTCGACGCGATCGATCGCATCGCGGTCGTTGCTCATTCGGGTGGCTACCAAGGCGCCGCAGGACTCCTGACGCTCGGCGATCTGCCGCGCGTCTCCGAGGTCGTCCTGCTCGACAGCCTCTATGGCGCCGACGACACCTTCGCGGGATGGATCGAGCATCGATCGCGTCGCTTTGGTCCCGGGCCGAGCGGTCCCCTGCACTTCGTCGACCTCTACACTTCCGGCGGCGGCACGGCCGACCCCTCCCGCGCGCTGGCGCGACGAACCCGCGATGCGCTCACGCGGGCGGCGATGCCGAACGCTGTCTTCGACGATGACGCCGAAACCGACCTGCTGCCAACGATGCTGGGGCGCCCGGTCGTCTTCAAGCGCGTCCCGCTCCCCCACTCCGCTCTCCCCGGCGCGTACCTACGCGCCGTGGTCGAGGCCGCCGGGTTCTCCCGAATCCCGTCCCGCCCCTGATCTAATCTTCCCCCCCGTGCGCCTCCCCTTCCTCGCCCTCACGCTGACCCTCGCCGCCTGCGGAGCCAGCCCTGCACCTGCGACCTCGACCCCGACCTCGACCCCGACCTCGACCCCGACCTCGATCGCCCCCCCGCCCGATCCCACCGCCGCCGTTCAGGCGCTCGCGTCCCAGTGGCGTGAGCAGCACCGTCTCATCGACATGCACATGCACATCGACCCGACCGTCGAGCATATGGGCGCCGCGGTCCGCATCATGGACGACGTGGGGATCGGCGTGGGGATCCAGCTGAGCGGCGGCACGGTCACGCACAAGAAGGGCCAACCGTCCGACTTCGAGCAGACCAAGCGCTTCACCGACGAGCACTTTCCCGGTCGTTTCCTCGAGTACATGAACTTCGACTACGCGGACTGGGACAAGCCCGACTTCGCGCGGCGAGCCGCCGCGCAAGTCGAAGAGGGTGCAAAGCTGGGCGCCGCGGGGCTCAAAGAGTTCAAGCGGCTGGGGCTCTTTGAGCGCGACGGCGCTGGCCGCCTGCTCAAGATCGACGACCCGCGCCTCGATCTCGCGTGGTCCGCGCTCGGCCGTCTCGGTATGCCGGTCTCGATCCACGTGGCCGACCCGAAGGCGTTCTGGGGACCCTACGACTCCACCAACGAACGCTGGACCGAGCTGAAGGACCATCCGCGCTGGTGGTTCGGGGACCCCGCGAAGTACCCTCCGCGCGAAGAGCTGCTCGCGGCCCTCGAGCGCGTCATCACCCGCCACCCGGAGACGACGTTCGTCTGCGTCCACCTGGGCAACAACGCCGAGGACCTGGCGTGGGTCGACGCGCAGCTCGAGAGGCACCCGAACATGAGGGTCGACATCGCCGCGCGCGTGCCCGAGTTCGGCCGTCACGACCCCGACCAGGTGCGCGCCTTCTTCGTCAAGAACCAGGACCGCATTCTCTTCGGGACCGATTTCCAGGTGTATGACCGGATGATCCTCGGCTCGGGGGGCAACGGGCCGCCCCCTACGGAGGCCGACGCGGTCGCCTTCTTCCACGGCCACTGGCGATTCTTCGAGACGGCCGACAAGGACTTCGCGCACATGACCCCGATCCAGGGCGACTGGACGATCAGCGCGATCCACCTGCCGGCCGACGTGCTGGAGAAGGTGTACTTTGGCAACGCCGAGAAGCTGCTCGCCGGGCCACTCGCCAGGCTCCGTGCACCCGCATCGCCGCGTTGACCGCGAGGCTGGCGGAGCACTTCACTCCGGCGAGGCGTCGGCGGGATCGGGCGCGAGCAGGTCCTTGGCGACATCGCACGTGAGCACGTCGACGCTGCGGGCGGCCTCGTTCAAGATCTGGGCGCGGTCCTGCGGCGTGGCGGCCGCGCGGATCGGCGGGCCGAGCGCCCGGACCGGGGTTGTCGCTCCCTCAGCGTCGATCCAGCGCTCGATCGCCGCCGCGCGCTCGCCACCCGCGAGATCGATCAGGTCGGGAAACGTGATGCGCGAGCAGAGATGCTGCATGTCCGCGCGAACACGGCCGTCGTCGACGAGGCGGTCGTAGGCCGCAGCGAGGGGGCACGAAGGGATGCCCAGCGCCGACGCCGCGAGGGCGAGACGCGCGGACCGCTCGGCGACGGGCAGGTCCTCGAGCGTCGCGTAGAGCGCGTTGCCGTCGGGGGTGCCGAGGCGGGCTCGGGTCCAGTCGGCGACGGCAGCCATGTCGCGTCGCAGAGGGACGCCGGAGAGCGCCTCGGCGTTGCACATGGTCTCGACGTCCGTGCCGTACGAGGCGTGGAGGCGCCACACGACAACGGCGACGAGCGACGCGGCACCGGCGCAAGCGACCAGCCCGAACCGACTCCACCCGCCCCTCGGCTGGGAAGACGGCGGCCGCGAAGCCCGCTGGGCTGGAGCTCCCACGGCCCCGCGATAGCACCGGCGCGAAAACTTGGCCCCCGGGCTCGGGCGGCGTCAGAGTCGCCGTCCCATGCCCCATCCCGTCACGGACGAGGTTTCCGGCTCCTCTTGTTGCGTGTGCGGCATCGTGGACGCCCGCTCGCTGGTGGACGTCGTGCTGATCGGCGGGGCGAGAGCCACGCTCTGCGGCTCGCACGCCCTGATGCACCGACGCTCGCCGATGCAGGCCCGATCGAGCGCGCAGCTGCGCGAGATGCTTGGCGAACGGCGCGACCGCCGTGACCGTCGCAGCGAGGGCGACGAGCTCGGCGCGGCCCTGACGGCAGCCTTCAGCGGCGATCGGCGCGCGGGCGATCGACGTCTCGCCGGCTAAGAGCCTATCCCGTAGGCTTTCATGGACCACATGGAGCTACGCCCCCTCCGGAGAGAGTTCACAGGAAGGCGGGAAGACGGGAAGGATGACCACCAAAGCTTCCCGTCTTCCCGCCTTCCTGTAAACAATCACTGAGCCTACCGGGATGGCCCTTCATCTGATCACGGGCGGCGCCGGCTTCATCGGCTCGTCCATCGCAGAGACGCTCCTCGGGCAGGGGGAGCGCGTCCGCATCCTCGACGACTTCTCCAGCGGGCGGCGGGAGAATATCGCGGCGCTGCGGGCGGGCGCGGGCCAGCTCGACGTCGTCGAAGGGACCGTCGTCGACGCGGCCACGGTCGCGCGCGCGATGAAGGGCGTCGAAGTCGTGTTCCACGAGGCGGCGATCCCCAGCGTCGCGCGCTCGGTCGAGGACCCGCAGAGCGCCATGCTGGCCGGCGCGCAGGGCACCACCGTGGTGCTCGACGAGGCGCGCAGGGCAGGCGTTAGGCGGGTCGTCTTCGCCGCGAGCTCCGCGGCCTACGGCGACGGGCCCCTGTCGCCCAAGGTGGAGACGATGCCGCCGCAACCGCTCTCGCCTTACGCGGTCAGCAAGCTGGCGGGTGAGCACCTGATGCGCGTCTTCGCCGAGCTCTACGGCATCGAGACCGTGAGTCTGCGGTACTTCAACATCTTCGGCCCGCGCCAGGATCCCAAGAGCGAGTATGCGGCCGTGGTACCGCGGTTCATCACGGCGGTCATCCGCGGCGACCGGCCCATCGTCTTCGGCGACGGCGATCAGACGCGCGACTTCTGCTTCGTCGACAACGCGGTGAAGGCCAATCTGCTGGCGGCCACGACGTCGCGCAAGCTGCACGGCGAGGTGGTGAACGTCGCATGCGGGCAGAAGACGTCGCTCAACGAGCTGATCGCCTACATCGGCGATCTCGCCGGGAGGCGTGTCGAGGCGGAGCATCGGCCCGCGCGCGCCGGCGACATTCGCGACTCGCTGGCCGACGTGTCGGCTGCGCGGGCGCTCCTCGGGTACGAGCCGGCGATCGACGTGCGCGAGGGCCTGCGCCGCACGTTCCTCGCGTTCGCGCCGACCAAGACGTCGTAGCGGTCAGGCCCCAGCCGCACGCCAGCCCCGGACGATCTCGCGCAGCTTGGGGAGGTCGAGCGGCTTCTCGAGGCAAGGCCGATCCACATTCTCGAGAAACGCGCGCGCCTTGGGGCTGAACGCGCCACCGGTCATGAAGACGAATCGGCCGCCCGCCGCCGGGATCCGTCGCAGCGTCTCCGCGTACAAGTCCATGCCCGAGACATCCGCCATCATCACGTCGGAGAGGATGACGTCGTAGGGGCCGCGCGCGGGGTCCAAGAGCATGCCAAGGGCTTCGCGACCGGAGCCGGCGAGCGTGACGACGAAGTCGCGGCCGAGGGCTCGGCCGAGCGCTTCACGCACCTGCGGCTCGTCGTCCACGATCAGCATGCGCGCCCGGCGCTGGCCGCGGGCCACGGCGCCGTCTTCGTCGCCGGGCGGCACCGCGGCGCTGCGAGGCGGCAGAATGACGCGAAACGTACTGCCCACGCCCGGCGTGCTCGCAACCGTGATCTGTCCACCGATGGCCGCGACGGCGCCGTGCGCGAGCGACAGGCCGAGGCCCGTGGACATGCCGGCGGCGTTCATCGTGAAGAACGGGTCGAACACGCGCGGCAAGAGCGCGGGCTCGATGCCGCGCCCGGTGTCCGCCACCTCGACGACGATCTGCCCGCTGCCATCGACCATCGTCGTGACGCGCACCTCGTGCTCGTCCGGCCGGCCCTCGGGGATCGATTGTGCCGCGTTGACGAGCAGGTTGAGAAACACCTGGCCGAGGCTCGCTTCGTTGGCGAAGACAGGCGGAACTTGAGCCAGGCTGCGCACCAGGCGCGCGCGGAACACGATCTGGTGCAACGCCACCTGAATCGCCGACTCGACGACGCCGCGCACGTCGATCGCGGCGCGGCGCTCGACGTTGCCCCCGCATGCAAAGAGGGTGAGCTGCCGCACGATCTGCCGCACCTGCATCGTGCCTTCGACCGAGCGCGAGAGCGACACGATCATCTCCTGCATCTGCTCGGCCGTAGGGGGCGAATGCCCCGCGCCGATGACCCGCAGCTCGCGCAGCACGTGCTCGCAGTTGAGAACCGCGTACGTGAGAGGATTGTTGATCTCGTGCGCCGTGCCCGCCGCCAGGGTGCCGAGGGCCGCGAGGCGATCGGCCTGCAGGATGCGCGCGCGCGCCTGATCGCGCTCGGTGATGTCGGTCCACACGGCGACAGCGCCGTCGGGTGCGCCAGTGGCCTCGTCGAGCTGGGGCACGATGCGGAGGTCGAACACCAGGTCGGCCGAGGCGCAGAGGCCCGCCACCCCTTGCCCGCCGAGCGCCAGGCGGATCGCCTCGGGCAGCGGCGTGGCGCGGCCGTCGACGTCGACGGCGTGGAGCGACTCGAAGACGTCGAACGCCGACCGACCCACGACCTCGCCCGGCACGAAGCCGAGCGGCGCACGGCAGCGGCCCTCGCTCACAGTGATCGTTCCCACGCGGTCGAACGCGCAGAACACGACAGGCGCATTGGCGATCACGGCGCGCAGACAGCGCGCGGCCGTCGACGGTGACTCGTCCGCGAACGCGTGCTCGAACTTGCGCATCGTCCCGCTGGCGGTGCGCGGCCCCCCCGCCGGGCCCAAGTCCGATGGTGCCTTGTCCCCCATGGGCCCCCCCTTTCGATGCTCCGCGGTCATGCTGCACCGCACCCTTCCCGCGCCACCAGGGTGCCCCTACCCTGAGGCACGATGCCCCTTCCTCCCGGCCCCGAAACACACCCTGTCCTCCAGATGATGCGGTGGGTGAAGAACCCGCTGCCCGTCATGGAAGAAGCGCATCGACGCTTCGGTGACACGTTCTCGTTGCGGTTGGCTGGCATCCCCGAACCCTTGGTGTTGGTATCGCACCCGGAGGTCATCAAAGAGGTTTTCGCGCTTGGCCCGGATCAGGCGCACGCTGGTAAAGCAAACCTCGTTCTCAAGCCATTCCTGGGCGTCCACTCGCTTCTGCTCCTCGACGGCGCTGAACACCTGCGCCAGCGCAAGATGATGTTGCCCGCGTTCCACGGTGAGAGAATGCATGCGTATGGGCGCAGCATGATCGACCTGGCCCACCAGTCGATCGACGGCTGGCCGATCGGGCGACGGTTCTCCGTCCATGCGCCGATGCAGCGCGTGACGCTCCAGGTCATCATCCGCACGGTGTTCGGGATCGGCGAAGGGCCCCGCTTCGCCGAGCTGGCCGACGTGCTGACTCGCACGCTGCGTGTGGCCGCGTGGCCGGGCCTGCTCTTCGCGTTCATGCAGCACGACCTGGGGCCGCTCAGCCCGTGGGGGCGCTACAAGCGCTTTGCGGGGCGTGCGAGCGCGCTCCTTCGCGCGGAGATCCGGTCCGCCCGCGACAAGGGCACGGCCGGACGCACCGACGTCCTCGCGATGATGCTCGATGCGCGCGACGAGGGCGGCCGGCCGCTCAGCGAAGACGAGATCCACGATGAGCTCATCACGCTGCTCATCGCGGGGCACGAGACGACGGCGACGTCGCTGGCCTGGGCGCTACGCTGGATACTGCCCGACGCGGACCTCGTGCGGCGGCTGCGCGAGGAGATCGCGACCGCGGGCGACGATCCGCAGGCGCTCGGAAAGCTCGAGCTGCTCGACGCGACGGTGAAAGAGGCGCTGCGGCTCCAACCCATCATTCCGCTCGTCGCCCGCGTCCTACAGGAGCGGTTCGTCTTCGGAGGCCTGGATCTGCCGCGAGGCTCGGTGGTGGCGCCGGCGGTGCACCTCGTGAGTCGGCGGCCCTCGCTCTACCCGGAGCCCGAGCGGTTCGTCCCGTCGCGGTTCCTCACGTTCAAGCCAGCGCCGTGGGAGTGGCTGCCCTTCGGGGGTGGCCTGCGCCGCTGCATCGGGGCCGCCTTCGCGCTGTACGAGATGAAGATGGTCCTCGCGGCCGTCCTCGCCCGCGTCGACGCCCACCTCGCGACCCCCGACATCCGCGTGAAACGCCGCGGCGTAACGCTCGCACCATCCGAGGGCCTTCCCGTCATCGTCACCTCGCGCCTCCCCCGTCGCGAGGCCGCCTAGCTTGCTTCCTGGAGTCGCATCGAAGAATTTCAACAGGAAGGCGGGAAGGATCGTTTTGCCGGGAAACCTTCCCGTCTTCCCTCCGTCTTCCCGTCTTCCTGTGATCTCAAAATATCAAGGTTTCACGGACTCAGGACACTAGATCCCCTCGTCGAGACGGCGCATGCCTTCGAGGAGCAGGGCCTCGGCGGATTGATTGATCGTGCGGTTGGTGGCCTTGAACGAGGGATCGAGGGCGAAGTCGCCGTCGGCGAGCTTGAGCATGGCGTAGAAGGCCGTCTCGCCGCGCATGTCGGCCCAGATGGCGTCGAAGACACTGCCTTCGGCGAAGTGGATCTCACCGGCCCCATTCGGGGCGCGAATCTGCAGGCGCCCGCTCTTGCGGCCGTGAAAGAGGACCTGGACCATGTCAGGCAGGCCCATCTCGCGGAGCGATCCGCTCACGCCGCGCGTCGATCGCGCGGGGCTGGCGCTCGCCTTCTCGAGCATCGTCTTCAGCTTGGCGACGAGCACGTCGGCCGACGCGGGCTTGCCGACGTAGTCGAGCACCCCGAGCTCGAACGCCTTTTGCGCCACCGCGCGCTCCTGGCGACGCGAGTAGATGACCCACGCGACGTCCTTGCCCCACGTCTGCTTGCGCGCCTCGGCGAGCAGCGATAGCCCATCGCCCGCGCCGAGCTCGATCTCGCTGACGACGAGGTCCGTGGCGCCCTCGCCCAGGATCTTGAGCGCCTGCTCCACGCTGCGCGCGATCTTCACGATGAAGCCCTGCTCGATCATCCGCAGCTCGAGCACCGTCGTCTCCTCGGGATCGACGTCGACGAGCAGCGCCTGCGATCGATTGGCGAGCAGGCGCGCGGTGAGCTCTTCGCCGAGCACCATGTTGCGGAACAGATCGACGAGGTTGGGGTCGAAGATCGTCTCCTTGTGCTTCGCGAGCTGCACGCACGCCTCGGGCGGCGCGAGCGTCTTGCGGAAGGGATTGCGCGGGTTGCTCGTCAAGTCGGCGTAGGTGTCGCAGATGGCGAGCACGCGCGCGCCGAGCGGGATGTCTTTGCCGCCGATGCCGTCCGGGAAACCCTTGCCGTCGTAGCGCTCGTACATGCGCGTCGCGGCCTGGATGGTTTCGGCCGGCAGGCGCACGGGATCGAGGAGGCGGGCAGGCAGCTCGCATCCTTTTTGCGCCGCGACCTTGTGCCCGTCGTACTCGGCGCAGTTGAGGGGCGTCAGGTGATACTGGCCCATCTTGCCGAGGTCGTGGATGAACGCGGCCGAGACGAGCATCGCCGTCAGGCCTGGATCGAGGTTCATCTTCTCGGCCATGCGGCGTACCAGGCGCGCGACCTCACCCGAGTGGCCGCGGAGATCGGCACGCGAGCTCTCGAGCAAGCTGACGAGGATGTGCAAAAGCTCGACGAACGACGCGTCCGACACCTTGCGATCGCTCGACGTCTGCGTGGCCGACGCGGGCGCCGGGCTCGCCGCCTTGGACTGCTGCCGCGCCGGCTGGGGCGCGATGGATGGCTCGCGCGCCGCCCCGGCGTCGCGGGCCCGCGCTTTGGGCTCCGTGCGCGCAGGGGGAGGCGCGGACGCGGCAGGACCGTCGCCGTACGTGGCCCGCATGGCGCCGGACTCGAAGCCCGAGACCGACAGCGCGTTCATGCTGATCTGCGCCTGCCGCTCGAGGACCGCGAAGCCCAGCGTGTCGGCCAGGTACGTCTTCGCGATGAACGCCTTGACGCCCGCGGGCCGCGCGAGCAGAGGCTTGACCTCGCGCGCACCGGAGACCAGCTGCGCCTCGCCGATTTGCTCGAAATCGTCAGGGTCGGCCGTGAGCACCGTGAGAACGTTCTGCTTCGCGTCGTACAGAACGGGGCAGATCCCGGTCTTGTCGGCGAATCGTTGCGAGATGAGGTCGCGCACGCCACGGGCCACTTCGACCTTGGCCAGCTTCTCGACCGAGACGAAGTTGACCTTGTAGTGCACGGCGAGTGCCTTCAAGAGCTCGGGCTCCGAGATCATCCCGAGCTCGAGCACCGCCTCTTCGGCGCGCTCGCCCGATCGCTGCACCCGCGTCAGCACCGAGTCGACCTGGTCGGCGCGGATCAGCTTGTCCCGAAGCAGCACGTCGCACACCAGCTTGTTCTTCAGCGAGGTGGCCGTGGCGGCGGTGCGCAGGTTGGACACGGAGGACTCAAATCCTAACAGAGGCGCTCCGCCTCCGCTCGACCCTCTAACCGCGAATGAGCCACCTCAGCGGTCGCCGGTAGTTCGTGATCATCCTGTCGGCCGGGACCTCGTGCCCGAGGCCGGGTGCGATTTTGACCTTCACGTGGATGTGCGCCGTCTTCAGCATCTCGCCGGCGCGCACCGTGTTCTCGGCGACCTGGTCGTCCTCGCCGGTGAAGAGGTAGACGCGGCGGATCTTGGAATGGTTTTGCTCGAGCAGCTGCGGGGCATCGCCGAACCAGTAGCGATCGTTGGCGGCCAGGATGAGCCATCGGTTCCAGCGGCTCGGGTCGCGCATCCCGAGCTGCTGTGCGATGAACGCCCCCTCGCTGAACCCGATGAGCACGTTGCCGCGCGCCCGCACCCGACCCTTGTACTTCTCCGCGAGCGCCGCAAAGGTGGCGTCGACGATCTTGCGCGCGGTGTCGGCGTCGTTGCTCCAGGCGCGGCCGCCCGTGTCGGTCGTGGCGGGACCTTGTGGGCATACGACCCATCCGAACTGACGCGCGACCCGGGCCCACTTGCGGCAATCCTCGAACGGGTTGCCGCCCCGACCATGCAGGTAAACGAGGACCCGTCGCCGCGCCTTGCTCCGCGGCTTGTAATAGTAGGCTTCGGGAAAGCCGGGCACGTCGAGGACCATCGCGTCCGGCGTGGCGGGCGCCTCCTTGGCCTGCGCCGAGCGGGGGCCACAGACGAGAGCCCCGAGGACGACGAGGAGCGCCGTCACGAAGCGGGGAATGGGGCTCGGGTGCAGCAAGGAGGGGGCCGCTAGGATACACCGGGAGCCATGGCAACCGTTACCTATGCGACCCGCCGTTCGGCCCTGGCCCTCGCGCAGTGCCGCGCGCTCGTGGCCCGGCTGAAGGCGGCCCACGCTGGCCGGCAGGCCCTGGAGACCCGGGAGCTGCTCGTCGTGACGACGGGCGACCGCATCGTCGACCGCCCGCTCGCCGAGATCGGGGGCAAGGGCCTCTTCGTGAAGGAGATCGAGGAGGCGCTGCTCGACGGCCGGGCAGATTTCGCCGTCCACTCGATCAAGGACGTGCCGGCGACGATCCCGGAAGGGCTCGTGATCGCGTGCATCCCCGTGCGCGAGGACCCTCTCGACGCGCTGGTGGCGCCCGCGGCGAGCACCGTAGCCACGCTCACCACTCTCGCCGGCCTGCCGCCGGGTGCCCGCGTCGGGACGTCCAGCCTGCGCCGGATGGTGGCGCTCCTTGCCGCCCGTCCCGACCTGACGGTGCTGCCGTGCCGCGGCAACGTCGACACGCGCCTGCGCAAGCTGGACGCTGGCGAGTTCGACGCCCTCGTGTTGGCGCGCGCGGGGCTGGTCCGCCTGGGTCTCGAAGGGCGGGCGACGCAGGTACTGGGGCCCGACGTCTCCCTTCCTGCCGTCGGGCAAGGGGCACTGGGGCTCGAGTGCCGGGCGGGGGACGCCGCGATCCACGCGCTACTCGCGCCGCTCCACGACGCCGAGACCGCGACCTGCGTGGCGGCCGAGCGCGGCGTCCTCGTGGCCCTCGGCGGCGACTGCAAGACCCCCCTGGCCGCCTACGCACAACGGACCGGCCAGCAATTGCGTCTTCGCGCGTTCGTGGCCAATCCGGATGGGTCGGGGCGGCGGAGCGCCGAGCGCGAGATGCCGTGGCCTTCCGCGCCTTCCGCCGAATCCGCGGCCCGCGACCTGGGGCTCGGCCTCGGGGGCGAGCTACTGGCGCAACGTCGCCCGTCACTTTGACGCAGTTTGTTATTCGTTATCTTTCTGCATCCGTTTCTCAACAAATAAGGCACGCGCACTCCGCGCGGTTTACCATTGTCACTCGATGGGGTTGGAAGCCGATTGCACGGTGCGAATGGGGAAGAAGGCGCTCGTCGGCAGGGCCTACCTCGAGGGAGAAACGTTGTCATTCCGGGGTGATACCCGCCTCGATATCCCGTTCGACCAGATGGGCGACGTGAAGGCCGAGGGCGACGCGCTCATCGTCCGCACCGAGGGCCAAGAGGCCCGATTCGAAGTGGGCCCCGTGATCGCCAATCGATGGGCGCGTCTCATCAAAGAGCCAAAAGGGCTGTTCGAGAAGCTCGAAATCGGTTCTCAGTCGCGCATCGCCGTCGTCGACGTCCAGGACTCGATGTTCCTGCTCGCCTTGCGCGAACGCACGACGGGCCTTGCCGAGGGACGCGTCCCCGGCGACTCACCGACGATCTTCTTCGGCGTCGAGACCCACGATTCCCTGCGAAAGATCCAGCTGCTACGCGCCCGCATGATGGATAGCGGGGTACTCTGGATCGTGCGCCCCAAGGGCAGCAAGACGCTCTCGGAGGCCGACGTCTTCGACGCCATCCACGGCGCAGGCCTGGTCGACGTCAAGGTCGTCAGCTTTTCGAAGACCCACACGGCCCACAAGTGCGTCATCCCCGTCGAGCTCCGGGGTCAGCCGATCCGCATGCGGCCCCCCATCGTCTCGATTCCCCCCTCGGCCCCTGCCATCGCCACGAAGAAGCCGGGTAGCGCGTCGAAGCCATCGACGAAGCCGACGGCCAAGAAGCCCAAATCCTCGGCCCGCGCCGCCGCCAAAAAACCGACCTCGAAGGCCAAGGGTGGCAAGGGCGGCAAAGGTGGCAAGGCCGGCAAGCGGCGCTGAAGATCTGTTTCTCCGCCTCTTCAGTGAGATACGCGCTCGTCGTCGGCTGATTCCGCGGGGGCGTCCCCACGGGCATCGGGGTCCGCGTCGCCACCGATCTCCTGGAGGTCGAAGAGGTAGCGAACCGCCAGGGCGAGGTCGCGCGCGTCTTCGCCGTCGGCGGCGCGGGCTTTCAGGCGCGTCGTCGGGGCGTGAAGGAGCTTGTTCACCGCGCTCTCGACCATCTGGGTCAGGGCGGCGCGGTCGGCCTCGAGGTGCTTCAGGCGGCCGCCGAGGGAGCGATCGAGCTCCGACAGCAGGATGGCGCGCGTCTTGGTGCGCATCGCGACCACCGTCGGCTGCACCTGCAGCCCGCGCGTCCATGTGGCGAACTGGGCCACTTCTTCCTCGACGATCTGCTCGGCCGACGCGCGCTCCGCGTGCCGCGCTTGCATCCCCCGCGCGACCTCTTGCTCCAGATCGTCGACGTTGAACACGTACACGTTGTCGATCCCGTGCACGGACGGCTCGACGTTGCGCGGAACCGCGATGTCGACGAAAAGGAGCGTGCGGCCCTTTCGCGCCTTCATCGCGCGCTTGACCATCTCGTGGGTCACGACGAACGTCGGGCTCGCGGTGCTGGCGACGACCACGTCGGCCTGCACCAGCTCCGTCGCCAGCGTGTCCCACGGCACCGCCGCGGCGTGGAGCGTGCTCGCCAGCGCCGCTGCGCGATCGAAGCTGCGGTTGCAGATGCGAAGGGCCCGCGCGCCGTCGCCCAGGCTGCGGGCGGCCGCCTCGGCCATCTCTCCCGCACCGACGAGGAGCACCGCGTGATCGCTCAAGCCGCCGAAGACCCGCCACGCGAGATCGACCGCCACGCTGGAGATGCTGACCGACCCCACGCCGAGCGCCGTCTCGCTGCGCACCCGCTTGGCGACCGAGAAGGCGCGGCTCACGCAGCGACCGAGCGTCCCGTGGAGCGCCCCCGCCGCCACGGCGGCCTCGTACGCGTCCTTCACCTGGCCGAGGATCTGCGGCTCGCCGAGCACCATCGAGTCGAGGCTGGCGGCGACGCGGAACAGGTGCCGGACGGCCTCGTCGCCGCGCTTGTCGTACTGGTACGCCGTGAGCGCGTCGGCGCTGGGCGCGCCGCCGTGGCGGGCGAGCTCCTCGCGGATCGCGAGGAGCGCCGGTTCGACGCCTTCGGCTCCGGGTCGCGGCAGCGCGAACACCTCGACGCGGTTGCACGTCGAGAGAAACATCACTTCGCCGAGCTCGCGACGCGATGCGAGGCGCGCGAGCAAGACCGGCAACGCGTCGGCGCCAGCGGCCAGCCGTTCGCGCACCTCGACAGGCGCGGTGCGGTGCGACAGGCCCACGACGAGCATCATGCGTGGGGCCCCACGCCACCGCTCACCTGCACGATGCTGCGGACCAGGTATGCGGCGAGGACCAGCAAGGTGAGGCCAAAGCCGAGGATGGTGCCAAAGGCCGCGCGCCGCCCGCGCCAGCCCGCCGCCGCGCGCAGCAGCAGCACCCCGCCGATCAGTGCCCACGAGGCGTAGGAGAGGCACGCACGGGCGATCGCCGCCGCGCCACCGGCCTCGATCTCGCGGGCCCAGAGCGTGCCCGTGAGGATGCCGATCGTGAGCAGCGGGAAGCCCGCCACGAGGAACGCGTGCTCGGCGCGATCGAGCGCATCGATCGGCGGCAGCCGCGACGCGCCGACGAACCGCTTGTGCTTCAGGCGGCTCTCCTGGAGCAGGTACGCAAGCGCCGCCGCGAAGGCGAGGGTGAAGAGCGCCACGCCGAGGAGGTTCGCGATGACGTGGAACGGGAGGAGCACGCTGCGCAGCCGCGGCTCGTCGGTCACGGGCCCCACGAACCGCGAGGCGAGCAGGAAGGCGAGCGCCTGCGGCGCGACGAACGCGCCCACCACGTCGACCCGGTAGCGCCGGCGCGCGAGCACGTACGCGAAACACGCGAACATCGACGCCACACTGAGCGCGAAGTGGATCCCCTGGACGGGGCACACGTGCAAGAAGAGCGACCAAACGACGATCTGCGCGGCGTGCAGCGGCACGCCGACCGCGACCAGCCGCGCCCCCCACGGCGCCGCGCGGCCCGCGCGCCCGAGCAGCTCGGCGATGAAGATGAGCGACGCCACGAAGTACGCGACCGCGGTGGCGGCGAAGAGCCCGTTGGCCAGGTCGAGGTTCATGCCGCGCCTGCGAGCAGTTTGCTCAGCACGTCTTCTTCGGCGGTGGGTTGCGGCATACCGGAGCGCGCGCACGCTTCTTTGCAGGCGTCGGAAGCGGCAAAGTCGGCGAAGGCGACGGCGGGGATCCCCAGCCAGCCGGGCTCCACGTCGTAGGCCGAATCGCCGATGAGCATCGACGTCTCCACGAGCTCGGCGCCCAGCTGCTCGAGGTAGGCGCGCGCCTTCACCAGGCCGACCAGCTCGTGGGTATCGCCCGTACCGCTCACGTCGCGGAGGACGTAAACGGCCTCGGCCAGCCGGTATTGCCGCCCCGCCGAGAGCACGGTGAGCTCCCCGCCGTGGAGCTCGACGGAGCCGTCGACGATCCACTCGTCTAGCGCGGCTTGGGGAAAGAACACTCGGTTTTCCATGCAGCTGCCGCCACGTTGAGGGTACACGAGCCTGCCGTACGTGCCATCCTGCGCCGCATGACGTCGGCCCTCGTACGCGGCGTGCCGTGACGGTGCTCGCGGCGGCCACACGCATCGTGGAGCTAGGGGGCGCGCGCGAGCGGCAGGCGGCCGTGGGCGCCCTGCGCGCGCGTTTCGAGGGACGAACGGGCGCCTTTGCGCCGGACGACGCATGGTTCGAAGAGCGCAGCCGGGCCTTCTGGTGCGACGCGCTGACGCGCGGACGGTTCGGCCGGGAGGTCGCGGCCGACCTCACGCCCGCCGAGCGCCGATGGCTCGGGCCTCTCGAGCGCGCGCACCGCGGCCTTTTTCGCGTGGCCGTGGCCGCCGAAGAGGGGCCCGCGGGGCGCACGCTCGTCGACGTGTGGAGCGGGGCCCAGCTGGTACCGACGGTCATCGACGAAGAATCGGGGGCCGAGCTTTCCGCATCGGCCGGGCAGCTCTTCGACGGACGCGTCGTGGGCGCCGGCGAGCCGTTCGTCCTCGCGCTCCTGCCCGGGGCGGTGTTTCACCCGCGCCACGCGACGCCGGCCATCGAAGGGGTCATCGCCGCCGCGCGGTCGAAGGACCTGACGACGGACGACACGCTCGACGCCCTGCTGCGGATGGAGCGGTCGCTGCGCGCGCTCTCGCGCGTGAAGGCCGCGTATGCGTACCGCCTCGAGGCGCTGGCGTTGCCGGAAGCCCACGGCGCCGCCCAGCGACCGGTGCGGCGAGCGGCAAAAAGCCCTACATAGCCGGGTGATGGCGGCATGGCCTCCGACGTTCGACGCACGCCTCGTCCGCACGCAGATGCTCGCACCGTCGGTGCGCGAGCTCACGTTCGAGCGGGTCGACGGTCAGCCGATGGTGTTCGGCGCGGGCCAGTTCTGCAACGCGATCCTCCCGCTCGCGCACGAGCTCGACGGCTCGCACATCAAGCGGTCCTACTCGATCGCGTCGCCCCCCCGAGCCACCCCCACCTTCGAGCTGGCCATCACCCTGGTGCAAGACGGACGCGCCTCGGCATGGCTGCACGCGATGACTCCGGGCACCGTGCTCCCCTTCACCGGGCCGCATGGCTTTTTCACCCGCCCCGCCGCCGCCGCGAGCCCCTCGCTCATGGTCGCCACGGGCACCGGCGTGACGCCGATCCGAAGCATGGTGCTCGACGCCGTCGCCGCGGGCTCGCAGGCCCCGATGTGGATCCTCCTCGGCGTCCGCCACGAAAAGGATCTGCTCTACGAGCGCGAGCTGCGCGATCTCGCCGAGCGCCACCCCTTCGTCCGGTTCGAACCGACGCTCTCGCAGCCCCGAGGCGCGTGGGCCGGACGCCGGGGCTACGTGCAGACCCACGTCCGCGAGCTCTGGGAGGCGCTGGCGGCGCGCACCGAGCAGCCGCCTCACGGCTACGTATGTGGCCTCGAACGGATGGTCTCGTCCGTGAGAAGCCTTTTACGAACCGAGATGAGCGTCCCGCGCGCCCAGGTGCATAGCGAGCGGTACGACTGAAACCAGCCGCGCGATTGGCGTCACTGCGGCTGTTGGGGCGGGGGGAGCATCTGTGGCATCGTGGCAACCGACACGCACGCCGACAGATCGAAGAAGAGAAACTCGAGCGCCGCCTCTTGCGCCGTGAGCGTCGCGTTGGTGGGGCACGAGCCGGGCACGCCGCCACCCGTGCCGCCACCGCCGAAGATCGTGGTGAGGTTGACGCCCGAGCCGCCGGCATGAAGGTCGCTGAACACGGCCTTGCCGCAGTACTGCGGCGTGGAGCTCTCGGTCGTCTGCGCGTCCTTGCCCGCGTCGGCCGCAGTCTTGATGCCGCCGATGGGGGTGAGGATGGTCATGTACTTCGTCTGGCCCTGGGTGGAGCCGCCGTTGTCGTCGTAGATCCAGCGCTGCGCCGCCGAGGTGACCGCGCCCACGCTGCTGGCGACGCCCGTCAGAGGGATCGAATTGCCGGTGATCCCCAGGCCCGGGATGTTGGCGAGCCACTGTTGCAGGATCTGGCCCCCCAGGAACGACGTATCGATGGTGAAGTTGTCGTCCTGATCGCCACCCGACGTGCCCAGCCAGTCGGCCGCGTTCACGAAGTCGGTGCAATCGGTGCAGCCGTTGGCAGGGCCGTCCTTGAACCAGGTGTAGTGGAAGTGCGTGGCGAAGACCTTGCCGCCGTTGTCGAGCCACGTGTGCATGTTTTCCATCGCCGGCGCGGCCTTCGTCTGGTCGTTCGTGCCCCCCTCGCACGCGAGGAGCGCGATGTCGTAGTACTGCAGATCCT
>Ga0302326_10005299_pt1 | contig 29467 bp, 25 predicted proteins | sample Palsa_T0_3_FD_202264 | JGI IMG/M metagenome (GOLD analysis project Ga0302326, IMG submission 202264) | Peat permafrost microbial communities from Stordalen Mire near Abisko, Sweden - Palsa_T0_3 | ecosystem: Environmental > Terrestrial > Soil > Palsa > Peat permafrost | place: Sweden: Abisko... | reverse complement strand
ATCTTCTTTCTGATCCTCGGCCTTGCCTCGATTTATCGATTCGCGCCTTGTCGTGCCGAAGCCCGGTGGCGATGGGTGACCTGGGGCAGTGTCGTCGCAGTGATTCTCTGGCTCGCGGTTTCGGCGGCCTTCTCCTTTTACGTCGCGAGATTCGGCCGATACGACAAGACCTTTGGATCACTCGGTGCCGGCGTTGTCCTGCTCACGTGGCTATATCTGTCTGCATACGCCATCTTTCTTGGCGCCTGCCTCGACGCCGAGATGGAACGTCCCACCGCGAATTGAAAGCAGATTTGAGAACCGTAGCAGGCCGAGCCAATGAGAGAAGAACACGGAGTCCGCTACAAGTTCAATTTTCTCAAGTCGCGTTCGATCAGAGCGCGGGTCGCCTTCAATTCGACAATCTGTAAAGCGGCGGCGTAAGCTGCGCCCTCCGAAATACCGCCTCGCTTCATAATATCTCTGGTCAGATTCTCCACCGTTCTCGATGCGGCGGGAGCTTCTACCTTGTCTCGCGTAAAATCAGTATCCATTTTCTATGCCTCCGGAGTCGGAGATCAACCGACTGAGTTTGATTGTGGCTATGGAATTACAGGAATGCCCTTCGCACGACTGCACGCGCCAGCAGGATTCGGGAACAACAACATCACAAGGTTACTAACTACGGACTGGTCGTAGTCGTCGAAGTTGTTTCACTCGGCGAGTCGCCGTTTCCCCAGGTGGTTGTGCTTCTAGTTTGAACCGATCCGTCGTCCGAGGTGACCGTCTTCTTCTGGACGATTGCGCCATTATTCCAGGAGGTAGTGCTCGTCCGGCTGGTCGCGGTGGTTACCGGTGGCGGCGGTGGAATGACCACCGGCGGCTGGATCTCCACCACCGCTGGCGGTGCCTGGACTACAGTCGCGGGCACAGGCACGGTGTCGATCTCTTTGGTTGAAGAAAAGCATCCCGGAAGCGCCGAGCCGATCGCCATCAAAGCAAGTATCGATATGTTCCGAGTATACGGTCGCATGTTTGTTACCTTCCTTTGGTTGGTTCAAACGGACTCCAGACCCACAGGCGCGTTTTTATCGCGAACTTGCGAGATTCGACGCCCGCGAAACCCTTCAGGAAAAGGGATGAGCAACGCACATGCCAACGGGAAAATAGGTCGTAAAACTGGGACCGGGCGTGGGTTCGCGGAATTTCGAACGCCGAAAATATTACAGACTACAAGCGACAGTCCGGATCATGCAGACCTCTAATCCGGGTCGCGTTCGGCGCCGCTTACCGTGCAGCCTGAAAGATTTTCACGCCTTTTCGTCTCGCGAAAGACAATTAAAATCTCGGAGTTCTGGTTGGCAAATGTTTTGCTGTCTCCGATCTGGCTTAGTGACGAAGTCAGCTGGCCTGATGGAGAGGGATGTGATGGCGCTTACATACGACAGTGGGACTCAGCCGAATACACTCGGAAGAATCGGTATTCTCGGGCGGGGATACCGCGAAGTACGCCAGCTTCCTTCGAAGGGCGAACAGAAGCTGCTGTTCGCGATCTTGGAAGATGGAATTAAATGTTACCTTCGCGCTGCCGGCGAGGCTCCTCGCCGGAATAGTCCGGATTTCCTGACGGCCGCGGAATGGCTGACTTCTGAAGATGACTCAGGCCCGTTTTCCTTCATCCGGCTGTGCGCGGCTTTGGACATCGATGCGGATCTCCTGCGATCGGGCGTCGTGAACCACGGTCGTTTGTAATCGTAACAGGCACGCTACATCAGCCATGAACCGCCGTCGCAAACGCCTCGAGCTCCCGCGCGATGTCTGGTCCAGCCGGCTGGTAGGCAATCTCGGTAGCGCCAAGTGATTCGAGTTGTGCGGCGCGCTCGCGCCACCCAGCGCGCGTGAGGGCGAGACGCTCTTTTGCCAGGAGGGTGCCAGTAACGAACGGCCGGTCGCGCTCGTTGATAGCAATCAGATGTTTGTCGTGTAGCGCGAGATGGCGAAGCTTTTCAGGCACAGATGCATAGGCAGCCGCCCATGCCTCACCGTCGGCGATTCTGTTGAGCCGTCGCGACTCAAGAGCGGCATGAAAGGCCACCGCGGCACCGTGTCCCGCCGCCGCGAGCGCACGCGCCGAACCAGGATCCTCCCCCTCATCGAGCACAGTGCCGACGGTCAGGACGACGCTCCAGCGAAAGCCTGGAATCGGCATGAAAGCCGCGAGGACCCCGTCCCCCAACTCATTGGCAACCGCAATCCCTTTTGGCCCGCCTGCCGCGAAGATGAACGGCACATCGATCGGGCGCGCCGGGCCGTATCCCTCGGGATGGATCATTTCCAGAACGCCGCCCTCCCACTCGATCCGTTCGCCGCGTAACAGCGCCTTCAGAACAGTTACGTACTCTCGTACGCTCGACCACTTCATCGGCCGCTGCCCCAGTGCGAGCCGGCCCGTGAACCCGGATCCTACTGCTACTGCAACCCGCTCGATTCCCGCTATCGAGACGAGAGTTGCGATAGCCGCCGCGTTTACCATCGGATGACGCAGACTTGGAACCAGAACCCCCGGACCGAGGCCGATTCGCGTCGTTCTTTCCGCCGCGCGGCAAAGCTGCACCCAGACGTCGGGATACAGTGCCGGCGAGTCGTAAAACCACGCCCTCGCATAGCCAAGGTCTTCGGCAACGCGCGCATGCTCATGACTTGAGTTCGAGGTCGCGAACGCACACGACAATTTGATGGCCATGGCACACCTTCCTGCGAGGCATCCTAATTGACGGAATCCAGATTACGCACCTGCATACTGATTACTCCCAAATACTCCCTGGACACCATGACGCGTGTACAAAACTGTCTGATCGATTCTATCGCGACGGAAGCGGCAGTCGGCGCTACCGGAGAGCGGGAAAGCGGAAGATCGCCGCGCCGCAACATCCTGCGGCGCGCGGCTGCATCCTGCGGATCGTTATGCGGCACCCAGGGAGTGGGCGACCTCAGGGATCGTCATCACCGCGGGCGCCGCCCCGTACGAGTCACCGACGAATGCGGCCGCCGGGACTTTGCGCCTGGCGCGCTTGTCCGGCGCTGTCTTTGTCCGCCGATGCGCCGAAAATCGAGGCTCGCATCAACGGCTGATTCTCATCCACCGCCGCGGCGTTCGTGAACAGCCGCTTGTCGGAACGAGCCCACTGCGAAAGCCAGTAGGTAAATTCATCGCGGCGCAGCCGCCACGCACCGCCTACGCGGTAAGCCGGAATCTTGCCGCACCTGACCAGCTTATAGATCGTCGTTCGAGTCACCTGCAGTAGAGCGGCGACCTCGAGCGGCGTCATCATCGCCGGCGCGGATTCGAGTGAGTTGGCGTCTTTAATTGGTCCAAGCCTTGGTCGGCGGTTCATAATTTATGTTTGCGACGGTGGCCAAATCCAATCAAGTGATTGCCCGCTCTATTTCACTTTCGGAGCTTCTACCTGGTGGACGCCCAAACTTGCGCACGATGCTCCTGCTGCCTACCTTTGCGGAACTAGCGACGACTGGTCTATGCGCTGAGCGATTTCTGTTGCCAATCGGAGAGACGGCTGTGGCAACGAGCCAGAGTTTCGCAAGAGTTTTAGCAAGAGTTTTAGCAAGAGTTTTAGAATGAGCGCCGGCACCGGCATTGGCCGCAGCTTGCCCGACACGCGAGTCGCGGCACCCGATCAACCCAGCGGGTTCCTCGAATGGTTCCGCTCGTTCCTGGCACAGGAACTGGCACCGTCACCGCGGCGGCTACGTACCACCCTGCGCATCGCTTTAATGACAATGCTCGCCAGCGGGCTTGGATCCTCGCTGCAACTTCCCGACAGCTACGCGCCGTTGACGACCTGGCGCATCTTCTCGACCGGCAGTCCCGCGTTGGGCTTCGTGGAGCTGAATCTGCTCACGGCCGTGATGATCACGAGCGAGGCGTCATCGTTGGTGCTGGCCGGCATCCTGTCGGAAGCGCCCTGGTTGTCGCTCGCATTTATTTTCGGCGTCGCCACGACGTCGACCTACGTGGTTCAGGGGCTCGGTCTGAAGTCGGCCTGGGTTATGATCCAAATCAGCTTCTTTGCGACTTTCTTCACGATCGCGTTGACGCCGGCCGAAGCCGGTACGTCAACGGCCTACGCGTTCGCCGGAATCGCGCTGGCCTATGCGATTACCTACCTCGGCGATAATTTTATCTGGCCCGAACACGTCGAGCGCGATTTGCTCGACTCGCTGGGCGCGCGGATCGAGCGCAATCGACGCCATCTGGAAGTTGCCGGGGTCGGATATTTTTCGCTGGAGGCGGCCGCCCGGATTAAACCACCGCCGCTTTATACGATGCTCGCGACGCATCTGGCCCTGTTCGGCAAGGTGCGCAAAGAGCAGCCGGATCCGCGCCGGCGGGAAATTCTGTTGAGTGCGATCTCGCAAGGCGAACAAATTCATCATGCGGCAATCGTGCTCGGCTATCTGTCGCAGGCCGATGTTCCCCGGGTGATGCGCCTCAAGCTGCGCGACGAGCTGGAGGCGGTCTTTGCCGCATTCGACGTCAGCCTACGCGATCGCGCCACCCATACGATCGCAGGCTTGCGCGAAGGGGAGGGCGAAGCGGCCCGGCGCGCGGCGTGGACGCGGCTCACCCAGGCGCTGGAGGCGTTGCGAAACCGGACAACCGAGGGGATGCCCGATCTCGCGGCTACATCCGGTGCGGAAGCGTCGAATCTGAATTCATTCGTCCGCGAACTCCATCGGCTCGGACAGATCCTCCGCAGGACGCCCGAGGAGTTGCCGCCAGCGGCGACCTACGCACCGCCCAAACGCGATGAGCAGATGCGGCTCGCGGCATCGCTGGGGCTGCCGCAGGACCCCCAGATGGTCCGGCATTCGGTCAGGACGGGTATCGCGGTCGCGGTGGCATTCGTCGTGTTGTAAATCGCGCACCGTCCTGAGCTGTCGGTCATTATCCAGACGGTACTCCTGGTCGGTCCTCCGACCCTCGGCGCCCAGGTGCGGAAGTCGTTATTGCGACTCGCGGGCGGCGTTGTGGGCGCGCTGATCGCGATTCCGACAATCATGATCCTGTCGCCCAATTTCGACGAAATCGGCGCCTATCTGACCGCGATTTTTATCGCGATGCTGATCATTTCCTATCTCTCGACGAGCACGACGCGGATCAATTACGCCGGTCTGCAGGCCGGTATCTCATTCATACTGGCGGTCGCCACACTGGCTCCGAGTACCGATGTAACCGAGCCGCTGTGGCGTATCTGGGGTGCCATACTCGGGCTCGTTATAGCGACGGCCGTGTTTCTTATCCGGCCCGAATTTTCGGGGCGCGCTCTGGCCGAGCGGATGCCGCCGTTTTTGCGCGCCGTGATTTCGCTGATTCCCGCGAACGATGTGCCTCCCTTGGACGAAGACCGGCTGCGGGCCTTGCAGATGTACACCTCGCGGGCCTACCAGGAAATGCTTTCGATCGCGGAGGATGCGCGGCTGGAGGGTTATCGCAGCGGGATTGACCATCGCGCGGTGGTTGACGCCGCGGCCAATCTCGCGAGGATCGGCTATCGGCTGGCTGATGTAACGATGGATCGCGGCGCCTGGAGCATCGAGATGCCGGCACCGATCGTCGAGGCGCGCGACGCTTTCGAAAACGCTTTGCGGCGCAATCTGGAGGCCTGGCTGGCCAGCTTCGAGCGGCTCGGTACGGGGGCGTCATGTGATATCCGCTCGGCCATCCATCCGCCGCGCTACGATGATCTCGAGCACGCCTTCCTCGCCCTTGACGAGATCATCACGGCGAACCACTTGTCGGAAGTGGTGGAATTGCCCGAAGCGGCCCGAGTCGCGCTGTTCTCCGACCTGGAGACTTATCGGAGGATTACCAACCGGGCGCGCAACCTCGATCGGGCGCTGCGCGCAGTGGTTGTTCAGTCAGAGGCCGTGGGAGCTTGAGTTGGGCTCTGAGACGACGATAAGGCGTGTGCCACGAAGGACGGGTCAGGCCCTGGCTACTTGATACCCCTGCCGATAATCTGAACATGTTGCGGGCTTCCGGCCGCGTTGTCGGTAATCGACAGCGTCCCGCTCTTCGCACCCTTGCTGGCGGGCGTGAAGCTCACCTTGAACGCACAGGTGCTCCCGTTGGCAAGCGTGGTGCCGGCGCAGCTTCCGTCGGGCTCGAACTCCGGATCGGAAGAGGCTATCGCGCCGATCGCGAATGGCACTCCGCTGTTATTGGTCAAGGTCACCGATTCCGCGGCCGAGAGTACATGCACCTTGACCTTGCCGAACTTCAGCGTGCCTGGCGCCACCCCGAGAATGCCTTGCCGCCCCCTGCCGTGCAGTGTCACCGTCTGCGGACTATTGGCCGCGTTGTCGGTTAGAGTCAGCGTCCCGGGTTCCGAGCCGACGCCAGTCGGAGTGAAGGTCAGCTCGATCGCACAGGTCCCGCCCGCCGCCAATACGCTGCCGCAGGTGGTTGCGCCGTTGTCCAGCGCGTAATTGGCCGGACTCAGACTGATCTTATCGAGCAATACCTCGTCCGTCCCCGGATTGATCACCAGCACCGTCGCCGAATGGCTGGTTTCGCCCGTGGTTCCGAACGGTTCCGAGAATTGCAGCGCGCTCGACGAGAGCCGCAGGTTGTCCGGCACCGGAGTTACCGTGGCGGTCGGCGTGGCGGTGATCGTTGGAGTGACGGTGGCCGTCGCGGTTCGGGTTGGAGTCGCAGTCGCTGTCAGCGTGGGAGTCGCTGTCTTGGTTGCAGTCGGCGTTGCGGTAGCCGTCGCCGTCCGAGTCGCGGTCGCTGTCGCGGTGCGGGTCGGAGTCGCAGTAGGCGTCGCCGTGCGAGTCGCCGTTGGTGTCGCAGTCGCCGTTAGGGTAGCCGTAGCCGTCGCGGTCGCGGTAGCCGTTCGTGTGGGTGTGGCAGTCGCCGTCGCTGTACGAGTTGGCGTGGCAGTTGCCGTCGCCGTACGAGTGGCAGTCGCCGTCGCAGTAGCCGTCCGGGTGGGTGTCGCAGTAGGCGTTGCCGTGAGAGTAGGCGTAGCCGTCGCGGTCGCGGTAGCCGTTCGTGTGGGTGTGGCGGTTGCAGTTGCAGTCCGGGTGGCAGTGGCCGTGGCGGTCGCTGTCCGTGTGGGTGTGGCAGTCGCCGTCGCTGTGCGAGTGGCAGTCGCCGTCGCTGTGCGAGTGGCAGTCGCCGTTGCAGTAGCCGTCCGGGTGGGTGTCGCAGTCGGCGTTGCCGTACGAGTCGCGGTCGCTGTCGCGGTGCGAGTCGCGGTCGGCGTTGGAGTCGCCGTCCTAGTCGCTGTGGCAGTCGCAGTAGCCGTCCGGGTGGGTGTCGCGGTCGCCGTTGCCGTGCGAGTCGGGGTCGGCGTCACAGTGCGGGTCGGCGTTGGGGTGGGTGGCGGCGTCGGCGTCGGGCTGGGTTTGTCGAAGGCGGACGGGCAGGTGGTACCGATCGGATTCAACACCGTCAGGAAGCCATTGGTGACCTTGTTAATGATCGCCGCCTCGTTGTTGAGCTCGAATCCGTTGGGCGTGACGGGATAATCGGTCCCGTAGGTGACGCCGCTCACCACCATGTTGCCGTTGCTGTCGACCTGCAGACCGCTGGCGATGTCGATCATTCCCGTGCTGCTCAGCAGGGTCGAAAATACTAGCTGATTGGCGCTCGAGGTCGTGATGGTCGGATCGATCTCGGCTGCCCATGCGGTAACCGGAATAGTCGTGAAATCGCCGATCGGGATGCCCGACGTCAGGTTGCTGATGATCCACGGGAAGTTGCCGCACTGCTCGACATTGCTGCTCAAAGGAAAGAACGTCGTGCCCTGATCGAGACCCGAAGCGCTGGTCGTCGCGCCTGCGATATAGATCTTGCCGTTTACGACCTGCATCCCGAGGATGCCGTCGCCAAAGCCGATACCGGGAGCGCCGGTCGGGTTCATTATTTCGTAGCCGCCGCCGCCGAAGTATGTCGAGTAGAGAATCTGGGCGGCACCGCTCTGGGTGGTATCGATTTCGGTAACGAAGCCGGCGGTCGCCGGCTCGCCTGAGTTTGCGTTGGCCTGGTTGGTGGACTGAAAGACCGGCGAGACCGTTCCAGGAATATTCTGGAAATCGGTCGAGGCGGCAAAACCCGCCACCCATACCTTGCCGGCTTTGTCGACGGCGATCGCGTCGCCCACGTCACCGAGCGAGAGCGTGAAGTCGATCTCTCCGATCGACGCGGTGTTGCCGCTGCCGCCGAGGTAGGTGGCGTACGTGAGCGACTTAGTTCCAATTATCGATGGATCGAAGATCGCGACGAACACATCGCTGGTCTCGTTAGTGCCGCCTTTATAGCCGGTAGGACTCGGAAAAGCGCCGTTGGGGGTCGTAAGGTCGTCGGAGTAGGTGCCGCCAGTCAAGTAACCGACGCCCTTGCTGTTCACCGCGATAGCCAGCCCGACGTCGCCGTTTTTGCTCTCCGGAAATCCCGAGCCGCCATAGTAGCTCGCGTAATCGAGCGACTGTCCGTCCTGATGCACCACGATAAAGGTCGCGTTGCTCTGGCCGGCGCTCGAACGCAGGTTAGTCTGGAACGCCTTGGCGGCGGTGACGGGAAAATGCTGGCTGTTGTCGCTCTGCGTCGAGCCGGCCATATAAGCCTTGCAGGCGGTGCCACCACATCCGATTGGGTAGAGCGTCACGGCAGCTTCGGTCGCATTTTCGTCGCCGTCGATGTAGCAGGCGTAGACCAGGTTACTGCCGGTCGGATCGAACTTGGCGATGAAGCCGACGTTGGTGCTGGCCGCCGCGGCGCCCTTGGAAATGCCGAAGCTCCCGCACGTCGTCGCCGCCGAATGGAGATCGGTCGAATAGGTCTGGCCGACGATATAGGCCTGGCCGTCGGCGTCAACCGCGATACCGAAGGCCAGATCGCCGTTGCCATGGCCGGAGGTCGTGTGGTCGCCGCTCCCGCCGTAATAAGTCGAATAGATCAGCGAGGAGTCGCCTGACAGCGCGTAGTCGAATTTAGAAACAAACGCGTTCGGATTCTGGTTGGGCGGCGAGTTGAAGCCTTCGAGGGTGCCCTGGAATTCGTTGCGCATCGGGAAGTCATTCGAAAACGCGATGCCGGTTACATAGGCATTGTTGCTCGGGTCGACGGCCACGCCGAGCCCGACGTCAGCCATCGGTAGCGCGCTGTTATCGGTCAGGCTTGAAAACTGCTCCAGATTGACGTTGGCCTGGCTCTGACCGCCACCGCCGATAAAAGTCGAATAGGGCATGATGGCGGTCGCCGGGTCGATCACAATCGCGCGCTTGCGATCGTAGCTCGCAAGCTTGAATGCGACCTGCCGGCTTATCACTCCCGCCTCGACCGTGCCGTGTTTGGACAGTATGAACGACCCGTCGATAGGCGTTTCGGAGCCGTCGGAGGCGGTCTGGTAGATATGCGGCTGGCGCATCGCGATCATTCCGGCGGCGGTCTGGATCGCGATATCGCCGTTTTTGTTGATCGTGGTTTCGGCCGCTCCCTCGATCGATAACCTGATCTTCGAGGTATCGGCGCCCGGGGCGGCGACGATGTCATATTCGAGTCTGTTGGGCGGTCCGTAATAAACGATGTCGATTCCCGGGTATACGCCGCTCATCCGGACCCGGCCGAAGGTCGGAACGCCGCGATGCCATTTCTTCGGATCATTGCCGACCAGGTAGTTCACCCGCGCCGGCAAAGGATCGAGACCGCTGAAGTGCGGATGGGGACTGGCGCCGATCAGGCGGATACGCACCGCTGATTCGACCAGGCGGTCCGGCGGTAGCGGCTTGGAAATCAATCCAGCCCCAGGACCCTTACGAAGGGCGCCGCCAACCAGGGTAATTACAGTTGAATCATCCGTGAGAAACAGCGAGGAACGGGGCGTATGGGAAAGATAGCGCACGCTCGGGTCGGACTGTCCGAGGTTGCGCTCGAAATATAGCGGCAGGCCGTTGACGTGGGCGAGCGCGGCTACTCGCGCACGATCGGGCCGCCCCGGGCTGGATTTGGGGGCGACATCGGCGCGCGAAAGTAGAGTCATCGCGACTGCTACCGCGGACACAATTCCGATCAGCATTACCCGGAAAAAAGCGCCTGAAGGGCGGCGATTATCGAGATCCAACGACATCCTGATTATTCCATCCCGCTCTTCGTAATAACGACGGCAAATGCACGCTACTCGCGACGGACGCTACCCCGTCAATCGTAGGTACGCAGGTAGCAGTTATCCGAGTGATTGAAAAGCAAAAATAGATTAATTGGAGTCAGACGCGCATCAGCGGTGATGTTTTGAATCAGCGCCCGGATACCATGATCATCACCGTCGGCCCGCGATCGCGTGATAGACGATCAGCACCACGACCGCGCCGACGAATGCAACCGCTATGCTCCCTAGATTGAAGCCGGTGACGCCATGTCCACCGAGAGTGCGAAATATTATTCCGCCGACGATTCCTCCCAGGATTCCGAGCAGGATGTCGCGGAACATGCCCTCGCCTGATTTGTTGACGATCCGGCTGGCCAGGTAGCCGCCGAGCAGGCCGACCAGGATCCAGGCGATAACTCCAGCACCTTCGCCGGCCACTTGATCGTTAGCCTGCGCGGCTGCCGGAACGGCCGTCATGACGATCGCTGCTATTGCGAGCTGAGATTTCCACAGCTTCATTCTTCTTACCTCTACCTTCACAGATCCGGGTTCGGACGCGACGAGTCAACGAGCCTCGTTCATCCTGGCTGGGCGATAGACGGCAAAACGCCGCGGAGGCGAGGTTCAATATTCCATGTCTGGCAGGTCCGACTCGACGCCGACGGGGACAGAATCGAATCACTCGTGCATCGGTGTGAAACGCTCGGGGTCGAAGCCATCGATCACGCCGGGTTCCTTGAATAACTCGACCGCGTTGGCGACTTCCGCCAGCGATAGCAGCATGTTGAAGAGGCATCGCTCGCGAACCGGCATCTCATCGAGGGAGAACCCGTTCAGGTAGTCGATAATCACTGGGGCCTGAGGAAGGATCGCATCGTAAAACGCCTGAATTTCGCTCATCGGGCTGCTCAACCGCTTGCGGCTGCGAGCCCTTTCGGTGGGCAACGACCAGGCCGCAGCAAAGTGCTCCAAATCTTCGAATTGTGAGGGTAAAAGCTGTTCGCTCATCTATATGAACTCCTCAAGATGTAAGCCGATCGGAGGCATGGTGCGCTGACCTATTTCACGAATTCGGCGACGACATGATGTCCGTGGCGCAAGAGGGTTTCCTCGTCCTGGAAAGTGAAGTGCGATCGCGCACCCGAAGCGAGCATCGACTGAACTTTCTCATGCACGCCGCCGTCTTCCAGTAAAGGATCTCGGAGCGTGCATTTCGCATACTCCTGGCTGAAACGTTCGCCGGCGTTTTTCGCTGGCGGATAGTAGGTCCGCACTTCCCACAGAGTATGCGCGACGGATTGGGGCCAGAGATTATACGTAAAGTAAGTACCTTCCATCAGGGCCAGAACGAAGTTCGGAAAGATTACCCAGAAATCGAAGGAGCCGGTCAAAACCGTCTTGGCGTTACCAGTGTAAGTGCCGCCGCCCATCGCGGCCATCGTGGTGGCACCAAAACGGCGCGACAGAGTCTCTATCGGAGTCAGAACGCTCGCCTGATCGCCGACGCCGCTCGTCGCGAGCATCCGATGATACTTGTAGAGCCGCATAGCCACCGATCGGTAGGCATTGGTCGCCGATTCTTCGCTGACGATCGTTTTCGAAAAGGTGCGGCGATGGAGTACCGGCAGATGGTAGCCCTCCTGCTGCGCGTCGAGCAGGACCTTCCAATTGACGCGTTCGTCGGCCAGATAGGTGAAACGCGTGCTTAGCTGACCGAACGGGTAACCTTCGAGCTGATCGGCCACCTCGCCAAGGTACTCGCGCAAGGTCTCCTTCGGATTTGGATCGAGGTGGACGAAGATGAAGCCTTCCCATACGTCGGTCGCCACTGGCGTCAGACCGTGGTCGGCTCGCTTGAACTCGAAGAAATTCTTTTCGTCCGGCACGCCGGTCAGTCGGCCCGCCGTATCGTAACTCCAGCCGTGGAACTTGCAGGTAATCGCACGGCAGTTGCCCTTCGTGTCCCACGCCAGCTTGTTGCCGCGATGGGAGCACATATTGTGGAAGGCGCGCACCTTACCGTCGCGGCCGCGCATCACGATTATCGAGGTGCCCCAAACGGCCATATCCTTGACGTAGTAGTCGCCCGGATTGGCAATTTCCTCGTCGCGGCCGACGTTGAGCCATACGCGCTTGAAGATGCGCTCCCGCTCGAGCTCGAAGTGTTCCGGCGATACGCAGGGCTCGATCGGTACCGGTCCGGTTCCCAGCTCCGGATATTTGCGCGCCCATTGCCCGAAGTTTTGATCGGATTCTTTTTCCATCCTGGTCGTCTCCCTTAATTGCAAATTGGGCAAGGCCGCTTTATGTGCCTTCAGGCGCTCGCGTTCACGTATTGCGAGTTTACGTATCGATCGAGCACGCTATAAAAGTGGCGCAGGCAGATCTCCTCGTCCTGCAGGACGAAGTGACTCTTGGCGCCGGATCCCAGAACTTCCTGCGTGCTTTCAAGCGTACTGAAATCTTCGAGCCAAGTGTCGCGATTCACGCACTTGGCAAATTCCATGCTGAAGCTCTGGCCCGCATTGGTCGGCGGTACCACGTACATCTTTATCTCCTGGTACATATGGCTCGAATCGAGCGGCCAGAAATTATGGGTCTGGAAGGCGCCGTCGAACGGCGCGATCCATAGGTTCGGAAAGATCAGATAAATATCGAAAAGCCAGTTCCTGGCGCGGGTCGGATTGATTCCTGGCGGCAGTTCGTCTGGTTTGAGAAAACCGAGGTCCTGCTTCTTGATACTCCAGCCGAAACGATGGGCGGCGGCTTCGGTCGGCGTGGGCTGATGTTCCATATTGCCGGGCAACGAAATTCGATGATGCGGCCCGAAGAACTGGATGTCCAGCGCGTGCATGTAACGATTGCCCTTGATCGAGCAGATATCGCCGATCGTGCGCCGATGCAGGTAAAAGGCGTGATAAGCCTCCTGTTGCGAATCGACCGCGATCTTCCAGTTACAGTTAAGGTTGCCCTTGTAGCCGTAACCGAAGCTCAGCTTCTCGAATGGATAGCCCTCGAGCTGGTCCGCAACTTCGCCCAGATATTCGCGCAGGGTCTCCTTCGGATTCGGGTCCATGTTGATGAACACGAATCCCTGCCATACGTCGGTGGCCACCGGGGTCAGCCCATGGTCTTCCCGTTTGAAATCGAAGAAGTTCTTCTCATCGGGCACTCCCGTCAGCCGCCCGGTGGTATCGTAACTCCAGCCGTGGAATTTGCAGGTAATTGCCCGGCAGTTGCCGCTGGTTTCCCATGCGAGCTTGTTCCCGCGATGGGAGCACATGTTATGGAAGGCGCGAACCTTACCGTCGCGGCCGCGGATCATCAGGATCGACGTCCGCAGCACGGCGAGCTCCTGAACGTGGAAATCGCCGGGGTTCGGTATCTGTTCCACGCGGCCTATGTTTAGCCATACGCGCCGAAAGACGCGTTCCCGCTCGAGCTCAAAGTACTTCGGCGATACGCAGGGTTCGAGAGATACGGGGCCGGTTCCCATTTCGGGATACTTTCGAGACCACTGCTTTCCGTTGCTGGAACTGCTCAAGCGTTTACCTCCCTGGGATGACAGGCGCTATCAGCAAGATACGGGCCGCTCAGAAGTAAATCGTCGGCGCTTGCGAAATGGCTCGAAACTGGTGCTTATTAGCCAAGAGATTGCCACACTGTAGCCGCTACATTGTGCCAGCTACGCTACATCCGCTGGTGAACTGTTAGGCGCTCCTTGCCGCATTGCATTACAGGAGAGGATGCCCAATTGAGTTATTCGATCCCGTCGACCAGGGCTGCGATAGAAGTACGGACGGCGTGGGAACGGTTCGTCAGCGGCGATCCGATACCGGCGGATGTCGTTCCCGACGAGATCAGGGAATCATGGTATCGCTCCAGAAAGGCTGGAGTATCGCCCAGTCTGCGGCGATTCCCGCGAGTGCTCGGCGATGACGAACTTGAGCTGAAGCGTCGCGAAAACCGCCATCTGATAGCCGCCTCGCATGACGCGATCGGTCATTTGTCGGGCAAACTGAGTGCCGACGTTTTCGGCGCCGGAATCACCGACGGCAACGGACGGTTGCTTTATATGTACGGCCCGCCGTCGTCGTCGGCTGAGCTGGAAGAGGTTAATGCGATCCCAGGGGCGGAGTGGCGCGAGGAGATGGCGGGGACGATGTCCTCTTCGCTCGTCCTGCGTTTCGGCAAGCCATTCCAAGTCTACTGGTTCGAAAATTACATCGAGATGGCTCACGAATGGGCGGGATGCAGCGCTCCGATCCATGGCAAGGATGGCGACTTGATAGGTGTTCTCGGCGTCTCCGGATATCGCACGCCGGTGCATGCCCAGGCGTTTTCGTTAGTCGTCGCCACCGCCGCGCAGATAGAGCGAAGAGTCGACGAACTGATGGATCTCGACCGTCTCGCGGTGCTCGAGGCTTTTACGCGTCAAACTCTCAAGTTTCCCGAAAGCCCGATGTTGGCTTTTGATTCGATTGGGAGGTTGCGGGCTCTTTCTCCATCGATGGCCGGGCTCGCCAGGTTGTCATCTCCGGGACAGTTAATTGGCAAACATCACGACCAAATCAGCGAATTTACCTTCGAAAATCCTCTGGCGATCTCCATCGGCTTCAATCAGTCCGAGCAGAGCGGAACTTTGATCGTGGGTTCGTCATCCGACGCTTCCTATAAAGTCGATATTCTTCCAATCCGTTCACCCCGCGACGATCGGATCGGGAGCGTCGTGATAGTTTCGGATTCGCACAGGCCCGCGGGCAAAAGATCTGACAGGACGTCGTGGCGCGCGACTCATACCTTCCACGATCTGATCGGCCGCTCGCCCGCGTTCCGGACGACCGTGGAAATGGCTGAAACCGTCGCGCGTCACGATCGGCCGGTGATGCTGATCGGCGAGTCAGGGACCGGCAAAGAGCTCTTTGCGCAGGCTATACACAACTCAAGTGATCGTGCGGCGGGTCCGTTTGTCGCGCTGAACTGCAGCGTAATACCAAGGGAATTGGCGGCTGCCGAATTGTTCGGTTATGACGACGGCGCCTTCAGCGGCGCGGCCCGCGGCGGCAAGCGCGGGAAGGTCGAGATCGCCAGTCGAGGAACGCTTTTTCTCGATGAACTTGCCGACATGCCGATCGAGATTCAGCCGCTTTTCCTGCGCTTTCTCGAAGAAGGGCAAATCGCTCCGCTGGGCAGCGAGCGCACGCGGTCGACCGACGTTCGCGTAATCGTCGCGACCAGCACGAATCCGCTTTCTTCGATCGCGGATGGTAAGCTGCGGCTGGATCTCTATCATCGCCTGAACCTGTTTCCGATCACCCTCGTTCCGCTTAGAGAACGTTTGAAAGACCTGCCTCTGCTGATAGAGCACTTTCTAAGAATAGAAGGATTCTCAAACCAACGCGTTTCGCCCGAGGTGATCGAAGCGTTTTCGCGTTATCGGTGGAGTGGGAACGTTCGCGAATTAAGGAACATCATTATTCGGGCGGCGACGCTCAATCGCGGCGGCGAGATAGGGCTCCCGGAGATGCCCCCGGAAATTGCTTTTGCACAAGCAGGTGTTTCGCATCTGCCCGGCCGGGATTCCGTCAAGCCGGGTCATCCGGGCGATGAGAGAGTCCTCGAGGTTCTGGCGAGCAATGGCGGCAATATCAGTGAAACCGCGCGCCAACTGGGAATCCATCGCGTAACCATTCATCGTAAACTACGCGCACTCGGCCTCCGCTGAGTTCCCCGGAGTTGTGTTTCTAAAAGCCGCATTTTGGTATCCTGCCGACGTTCGGACATTAGCCGGGTTTAGAGGGAGGATAAGGAGTTGTCACTCAAATCAGAACTCGAAGCCATCAAAGCTCGGTCGGCCACGATAATTCCGCCGCCTGTGGAAGCCCTCATGAAGCTCGCGACCGATGCATTACGCGCATCGGGAATCCTGGGGCGAGCGCTGAAAGTCGGAGACAAGGCGCCCGAATTTTTCCTGCCCGATCCGGCCGGGACGATCGTTTCGTCGCGGACACTGCTCGAAAAAGGGCCGCTCGTTATCAGCTTCTACCGCGGCAGATGGTGACCCTACTGTAATGCAGAGCTGGTAGCTCTGCAGGGCGTATCCGGTCAAATCCGCGCCGCCGGCGCAAGCCTCATCGCGATTTCGCCACAACTGGAGAAGTTCAACCAGGAACAGACGGCACAGCATAAGCTCGACTTCGATCTGTTGAGCGATTCTGGCAATTCCGTCGCCAAGCTGTTCGGTATCGCCTTCACGCTGCCCGATCAATTACGCGAGGCGTACGGCAAATTCGGAGTCGATCTCGTCAAGTACAACGGCGACAACTCGTGGACGCTCCCGATGCCGGCCTCCTACGTGATCGATTCAACCGGCGTGATCCGTTATGCGAGCGTAGACCCCGACTACACCGTCCGCCCTGAACCCGATGAACTTGTCCGGGCGCTCGACGCCTTGAAGCATGCGTGAGGTCGAAGTTCTGACCGCCCGAAGCGGCGAACTTTTAGGGAGCGGGGCGCACGCTGACGCGCGAGTCAGTCTCAGTTGTGATTGTAGCCGCCGGCCTCGGTTTCGGTCAGCGGTTGGGATACCGGATGCTTTTCGAGCAGCGTGAGTGCGCGGCGAATGTCGTCCAACAGAAGATCGCCCAGGTCCCGGCTGACGCCGTGGCGCACCAGGATTCGCTGGACTACTAGATCCTTTCGGTTCGGCGGCATCGAGTAGGCCGGCACCTGCCATCCGCGCGCGCGCAGCCGATCGGAGAGATCGTAAAGAGTGAAGCCGCCCCCGGTGCCATCCCGAAGCGTCCAGCAAACCGCCGGAAGACCTCCGCGCCCATCGTGAATGATCTTGAACGGTCCCATCTTCGCGATCTCAGCGGCGAGGTATTGAGCCGTGTGGTAACAGGAGTCCTGAATATTGCGATAGCCTTCGAAGCCCAGTCGAAGGAAATTGTAGTACTGGCAGACGATCTGACCGGCCGGCCGCGAGAAGTTCAATGCGAAGGTCGGCATATCGCCGCCCAGGTAGTTAACATGAAAAATCAGATCTTCCGGTAGATCCGTGCGATCCCGCCAAACCACCCATCCAACGCCCAGCGGCGCGAGGCCGAACTTGTGCCCTGACGTGTTAATCGACTTGACTCTCGGCAAGCGGAAATCCCAGATGATATCGGGCTGGCAAAATGGCGCAAGAAAACCGCCGCTGGCAGCGTCCACATGGATCGGAATGTCGAGCCCACTGCTCTTCGCGAGCTCGTCCAGAGCCCCGGCGATCGCCTGAACCGGCTCGTAAATACAACACGTGGTCAAACCGAGCGTGGGCACGACCATGATCGTGTTCTCGTCGCAGCGTGCCAGCACCTGTTCCGCGTCCAGGACGAAGCGATCACCTTCGATTGGAACTTCGCGGACTTCGACGTCGAAGTATTGGCCGAACTTGTGCCAGCAGATCTGGACCGCACCGCAAACCAGATTTGGTTTATCAGTAGGCTTGCCTTGCGCTCGCATCCGCTCTCGCCAGCGCCATTTCGCCGCCAGACCGCCGAGCATCGCGGCCTCGCTGGAGCCGGTCGTCGAACATCCGATGGTGTCGGCGGCGGCGGGCGAATTCCACAGATCGGCCAGAATATGAACGCAGCGGGATTCAATCTCGGCAGTCTGCGGATACTCGTCCTTGTCGCTGATATTCTTGTCGCCGCACTCGGCCAGGAGGGCCAGCGCCTCGGGTTCCATCCAGGTGGTGCAGAAGGTCGCGAGATTCTGGCGAGCGTTGCCGTCAAGCAACAGTTCGTCGTGAACGAGTGCATAAGCGTCACGCGACGCACGCTCTTCGCGGGGGATTTTGTATTTGGGAACCTGGCCGGAACATTCGATAACGTCCTCCGCCTTCGCGCCAAGGTCAGTCTTTTTGTGCAGTGACATCGTTATTACTCCCCAAGTCCGAGCGCGGCTAAAGAATTATCCAGGACTCGCTCCCACACAGGTTCGGCAAACTGATCCGGCATGAGCGTCATATTCAGCCGACGGGGTGGATCAGGGCGCTGTAGCCGTACCATAGAATCTGGATTCCGATGCAGAGCAGGATGAACGCCGACAGCCGGACTAAAACATTAGTGCCTTTTTCACCCAGAACGGCGACGGTGCTTTCGGCGAAGCGGTAGCAGATGTAAATGGTCGCGGTCATCGCGATCAGTCCGGCAAAGGCTGCGGCGCCGAGTATCGCAATCTTCTCCGTAAGTGCGCCATGCGGCCGTTGGCTGCCGAGCGTTATCGCCACTGCGATCGACCCCGGACCCACCGTTATCGGCATCGTAAGCGGATAGAACGCCTGCGTTGAGACTGGGCGATGGGCGGCGCGCTCATCGTCGTCCTCACTTCCGGCGTTGAGAAGATTCCAGCCTGTTGCGGTCACCACGAGTCCACCCGCTACGCGCAACACCGGCAAGGTGATACCGAAGAACTCAAGAACATAGGAGCCAATCAGAATCGAGCCGAGCAACAGGAAAAAGCAGTTGAGTGTTACCCGCAATGCAAGTGCGCTGCGTTGGTCGTTGGTGCAGTTTTTCGTCAGGCCGAGGAAAATTGGTGCACCACCGATCGGATTAATGATGGGGAATAGTCCCGCATAAACCAGCAGAAAGCTATTGGCGATGTCGTTGATAGATACAGTCATGCTGCATGCGCGATTGCTGGCGAAATCATCCGGCGGTTGAGGCCTTTGCGGCGGAGCCTGGATGGTCGGACAGGCCGAACCGGACTTCGACCAAGCGTTGAACTATCGCAAAAACGATTGCGGTCGTGATCCCGAACATCAACAATCCGTCGGCTGTTTCGAGCGGCTCCAACAATCTCCAGGAGGCCGTCAAGATTACGCCCCCACCGCCCAATGATGTGTAGCTCTGCGCCGAGTAGACAAAGGCTCCTGGGAAGTCGGGAAGCTCTCCCAATAGAAAAAACGCCGCCGCCCAAAGCGTCATTTCGATCAGGTGCGCCGCCAGAGCCATCATCGAGACTTCCACTACAATCGCCATGTCTCGCCAGAGCCGGACGCCGGCATGGCCAAACCTGCGCTGGCGGAGGACAAAATGGACAATCGCGACCACGGCAATCCCATGGATGACGATCGTACAGAAGGTTAGCCCCACACCAGTGACCAATGGTAAGAGGATTGCTGTTTGATCTGGCGGCGGGGACATATCAAATCTTCATCGCCAAGTTGTCGGGTGTGAAAGTTGCCTCTTAAAACTGCCGGCGTTGCCTTGAGGGCCGGCCGCGACGCGTACTTTCTTTATATAGATCTTTATACAGCCACAACCTTCGACAGCTCGGTGTCGACGACTCGTTTAGAAGAATCGTAGTTCATATAGCTCCGGACAATCCCATGATCACCTTTGAGGAGATGGGCCAATGGATGACGTGGAAAAATACGAAATTGTCGTTCTGGGAAGCGGAGAGGCGGGTAAGTGGACGGCCTGGACGATGGCCGACGCGGGTCATCGCACTGCGATGGTCGAGCGGAAGTGGCTCGGCGGTTCATGCCCGAATATCGCGTGCTTGCCGAGCAAGAACATCATTTATTCCGCGAGAATAGCCTCGCTGGCGCGGCGCGGCGCTGAATTCGGACTGGAGATGGATCGACTCCGAATCAACATGGCCGGCGTTCAGGATCGCAAGCGCAAGATGGTCGAAGAGGAACATCAGTTCCATGCGAAGCGGACCGCGGACGCCGGAATTGAATTGATCATGGGTGAAGGCCGCTTCGTCGCTCCGAAAACGATCGAGGTCGCGCTCAACGATGGCGGCACTCGACGGGTTGCCGGCGAACGTGTGTTCCTCGACCTGGGCTCGCACTCGACAATGCCCGATATTCCGGGACTCGCCGCGGCGAATCCGATGACCCATATCGAGGCGCTCGATCTCGATCGCCTGCCACGTCACCTCATCGTGATCGGCGGCGGCTACATTGGGCTTGAACTCGCGCAGGCGGTGCGGCGGTTCGGATCGGAAGTGACCGTGATCGAACGAGGTGCGCAGCTCGCCGAGCGGGAAGATCCAGACGTCGGCGCCGCTCTCTTTGATTTGTTCCATGACGAAGGAATCGACGTGTTGCTCGGCGCCCAGGTCTCGCAGGTTGAGGGACACTCGGGAAAACAGGTTCGGGTCCACGCAGAGGGCGGTTCCGGTGAGCGGATCGTCGAAGGCACCGACCTTCTCGTTTCCGTCGGCCGCACGCCGAATACGAAAGGAATCGGATTGGAGCACGCCGGCATAGAGCTCGACGAACATGGCTATATCGAGGTTAACGATCGGCTGGAGACGACCGCATCCGACGTCTGGGCGATGGGCGATTGCGCGGGCAGTCCGCAACTCACACACGTCGCGTACCACGACTTCCGCGTCGTGCGTGACAACTTGAAGGGCGGCAATCGCACGACGAAGGATCGCATCGTGCCGTTCTGCATGTTCACCGATCCGGAACTGGCGCGCGTGGGACTCACCGAGACCGAGGCGAAGCGTGACAAGATCGAGTATCGCGTCGCGAAACTGCCGATGGCGAATGTACTCCGCACCCACACCATCGCTGAACCGCGCGGCTTCATGAAGATGCTGATTGGTAAAGAAAGCGGCGAAATCGTGGGCTTCACCGCGTTCGGCATCGAGGCAAGCGAGCTGATGGCGGCGGTTCAGACCGCGATGGTTGGGCGACTGCCGTACACCGTGTTGCGCGATGCGATCTTCGCTCATCCGACAATGGCCGAGGGACTGGTCTTTCTTCTCGGACAAATCGAAAACGTCGCGGGCTAGAACAAAGCGACCCAAACCGAAAGGCAAGTTAGTAATAAATCTTCGTAGGCGATTGGTCGCCTAAATTAGCCAGAAGCGACGTTCCTATAGCCAAGCCGCGCCGCTGACTATGTATTACGAGTCTCGGCATTTGGAGCTCTATTGCCTCGTGGGTGACGGGCTGAAAATCTTCCCAGCACTGCGCGGATTAGTTCACTTCCCTGGGGGGATTTTCTGATGGAATCAATGAGCGTCACACCGTCGCTTCGTCAAATTATTCCAGGTATCCGTTGTCCCCGAGCGATCGCGATCGTCATCGTGTTCGCTGTTATTCAACTGATTGGGCAACTCGCCGGGCAACTGAGCGGGATGGACGCGACGGCCTATGCGGCCGCTCCGAATCTGTCGGTTCTCTACGAGACTCCGGCTCCGCAGAAAATCACCAACGAGGCCGAACCGTGGTTCGAGATCGTCAATAAAGGGGCCACCTCCGTCAGCCTCGCAGACCTCACGGTGCGTTATTGGTTCACCGCGGACAACGCGGGCGTCAGTCAGCAGTTCAACTGCGATTGGGCCCAGATCGGATGCACGAATCTCGGCGGCGTCTTCGTTACGATGGCCAGGCCGGCAGCGCTCGCGAACAGATATCTGGAGCTGCACTTCACAGCCGGTGCATCCGCGCTGCCCGCCGGCGGCAACAGCGGCCAAATCGAGACGCGTTTCAACGACGCCGGCTGGCTCAACTTCAATCAAGCCAACGACTACTCATTTAATGCATCCGCGACCTCGTTCACTAATTCACCTACTATAACCCTCTATAACAACGGAGCGTTGATCTGGGGAACGGAACCAACCGGTGCGGGCGGTCCGAGCCCTACGCCAACCGGCACGCCAACCAGCTCCGCGACGCCGACGCCGAAACCAACCGTCACGCAGACGGCGACGCCTACAGTCACTGCGACCGCGACTCGTACGGCGACATCTACGATCACGCCGACCGCGACGCGTACTTCGACACCCACGAGCACTGCGACTGCCACGCGGACGTCAACGCCCACGGTCACTCCAACTGCCGCTCCGACAGCAACCCGGACCGCAACGCCCATTGCATCCCCAAAGCCGACGGCCACGCCGACTGCGACAACCCGCGCATCGCCAACTCCAACTGCCACCGCCACCCCGGTAACCAGCGGGACCATAAACTTTCATTTCTACTACGGGGCGAGCCCGGAAGATCCCGAGGACTCAATAGCGCTGGCCGGCGACAATTACACTGACCTGATTATGTCAAACGTCATCGCCGGGGTTATGTACGGTCACCTGATCCAGGAAGTCACTCCGGGTATGCAGTTCAACAAGGACTATCTATATGGCTCGATGCTCGGGCAACTGCTGCAGGAAAACATTGCCACCGAATATTACCAGGCCGACAGCGACTTGATTGATCCCTCTCCGAACCAGGCTGCGGTGATGGGTGAGGGTCAGGGGGGCCCATATCAAATCAACAACTATGCGGTGGACATGGTCGCCGGCTCATACGCCCCGGCCGGGTTCTCGCTTATCAACTATGTCGCATTGCAGAAGAACATCGGCTTCACGATGGCCGACGCGGCGACCCAGTATTCGAAGGTGACGCCGGCGTCATTCAACAACAAATACTATGGGCCCATGCTCACCGCCTATTTTCACGCTAACGATTACCGGGCGCTGCAATACACCGGTGGCGTCACCCTCACGCAGTCGTGGACGCCAACCAGTTTCGACTGGACTCCCGTGTGGCAGCCGGACTTTTACGATTTAATCGGGGTTTTCGGCAGCCTGCCGAATAATTTTCTCGATATCGTAATGAACGTCGCCTACAATCAGGGTTATTACGGATCGCTGTTTCTCGACGAATGCGAGCTGGGTGCGAAGGCTACCGCCTCGACGGTCGCCACCGCTGATAGCTACAGTAACGCGTGGGGCGGAGATACGTATCAACAGTATCCCTATCAGGTACATAACTATTTGGATCAGATGTACGACAACCCAACGCCGAGCTCCAGCGACCTTAGCGTGACGGTGTCGTATAGCAATCACATAGCCTTCAATCTGGCTTCGCTCGAGTCCGTGTTCAGTAATGTGTTTCAGACTCTTGCCTATGTAAATAGCAGCGGAGGCTACGACTATGTCCCGGCTAGCGCGGCTACGGGAGCATTTGATGCGGCCCTCAGTTCGGCCGGGCTGTCATCAGCCGACACGCTGGATCTGAGTAACGCCGTGGATCGGGCGAAGATATTCGGCCTTTTGGAAAGCGCGATTGGAAATCTCGAGAAGGACCTCAACACGGACTTCAGCGCCACCACTTCGAGCGGCCTGTAAACGGCCGAGGGTACACTCAGAGGCGACAGAACAAAGGCGTGCAAATCACCATCATCTACGATTAGTATTGGCAACTGGCTAATCGTCGATCCAAGGGGAGATGTGTCGTTGCCTAAGTTATTATCCGTAAACGTGGGTCTGCCGCGCGAGGTCAATTGGCGCGGGGGGAAGGTATACACGGGTGTCTGGAAGGAACCGGTTCAAGGCAGATGCATGGTCCGGCGGCTCAACGTCGATGGCGACGGGCAGGGAGATCTCGCCGGGCATGGGGGCGAACAGCGGGCAGTTTTCGTTTATCAGATAGATTCCTATCATTACTGGGAGCAAAATCTCGGCCGCAACGATTTCACCTTCGGGCAATTCGGCGAAAACTTCACAGTCGAGGGCTTGTCTGACGACGAGGTATGCATCGGCGATCGTTATCGCATTGGTGCCGCGCTACTCGAAGTGACGCAACCGCGTGTGACGTGTTACCGGGTGGGCATCCGGATGAATGAGCCGCGAATGGCGGCTCTGCTGGTTTCGCACCATCGGCCCGGATTTTATTTCCGAGTGCTCGAGGAAGGCGAGGTCGGCGCAAGCGATGAAATCGTCAAGGTCAGCGATGGACCCGAGCGCGTGACTGTCGCTGAGATCGACGCGCTGCTCTACTTGCCGGGCCGCTCTCGTGATCGACTCGAGCGTTCGATGCGGATACCGGCGCTCAGTTCCGGATGGAAGACTTCCTTGCAGGCGCTCATCGATCAGGTTGCGAGCGGAACCCCCAGCGCCGGCAACGCCGGTCTGACGGGCACCGCCGGAGCGCCACTGGCGTGGCCCGGCTTTCGCCCCTTGCGGGTTGCGCGAGTTGATCGAGAAAGCGCGACCGTAACTTCCTTGTCTTTCGAAGCTACCGACGGCTCGTCGTTACCGGCGGCCTTGCCGGGCCAATTCCTTGTCCTGAAACTACAGCCGCAGCCGGATGGGCCGCATATTTTGCGAAACTATTCGATTTCAGGCAGGCCCGGCGCGGATGATTACCGTGTGAGCGTCAAACAGGAAGTGAATGGGGTAGCGAGCACTTTACTGTCCAATCAAGTCAGTGCCGGCGACATTCTCGAAGTGAGCGCGCCAAGGGGAAATTTTACGCTTCGGCCCGGCGATGGACCCGTGGTGCTTCTGAGCGCCGGAATCGGAGCGACGCCGGTGCTCGCGATGCTCCATTCGCTGGCGGCGGCCTCTTCGCAGCGGGAGATTTGGTGGCTCTACGGAGCGCGCAACGGTGCCGAGCATCCGTTTGCCGAGGAATCCCGCGGCTTGCTTAAGACATTATCGCGCAGCCGGAGTTACATAGCCTACAGTAAGCCGAGGCAAGAGGATCGGCCGGATCAAGACTACACGGCGCCCGGCCATTTGAATCTTTCTGTACTCGATCAAGCGGGCGTGCCCCGGAGCGCGGATTTCTACATGTGTGGGCCATCTCCATTTCTTGGCAGCTTCATCACGGCTCTCAAGGACTGGGGCGTCCCCGTCAATAACGTCCACAAGGAGATCTTCGGCCCGGATGAATCGGTGACGCCAGGTATCGCGCGTGCCGCGAGGCGCCCCCCTCATCCGCCGGTGGGAATTCCTGGACCCGGGCCTCAGGTCACCTTCGCGCGAAGCGGCCTGACTGTGCCCTGGAACCCCGCGTGCGGAAGCCTGCTTGAATTGGCGGAAGCGTGCGACGTTTCGGTTAAATGGGCATGCCGAACCGGCGTCTGTCACACCTGCGAATCGGGGCTTATCGGCGGTGCCGTTAACTATCTGCCTGACCCGCTGGAGCCGCCGGCGGAAGGTAACCTGTTGATCTGTTGCTCAAGCCCGCGTGTGGACGTCGAGATAGATCTCTAGATCTAAGGGATAGCTATCGGTTCGGGCGCCCAAGTCAGCGCCTGATGCTCCGCGTGACTTCGCTCAACTCTCCGCCGGCAGTTTGTCCTGCGTCCTGGTCTCAAAATCGCCCGCGTCATGGCGTTCGTGCAACTGGCTCGACGGCTCCCCGTTGACGCGGTTGACCATGCGTCCGCGCTTCACCGCCGGCCGCTCAAGGAGCGTGTCGGCCCAGCGCAGGACGTTCTTGTACTCCTCCACGTTCAGGAACTCACCGGCCCCGTAATTCCAGCCCTTCGCCAGGCCGCCGTACCACGGAAAGATGGCGATGTCGGCGATCGTGTAGGCGTCGCCCGCAATATAATTGCTTTCTGCCAGCCGTCGATCGAGCACGTCGAGCTGACGCTTCACCTCCATCGCGAAGCGATCGATGGCATATTCGATCTTGGTGGGCGCGTAGGCGTAGAAATGGCCGAAGCCACCGCCCAGGTATGGCGCGCTGCCCATTTGCCAGAACAGCCACGAGAGGCATTCCGCGCGCGCCGCGGTCTCGGTCGGGATGAAAGCGTGGAACTTCTCGGCCAGATAGAGCAGGATCGACCCGGATTCAAACACCCTGATGGGCGTCGGGCCGCTCCTGTCCACCAACGCCGGGATCTTGGAGTTCGGGTTTGCCGCCACGAAGCCGCTGCCGAACTGATCGCCGTCGCCGATTTTTATCAGCCACGCGTCGTACTCGGCGCCTTTATGTCCGAGCGCCAGCAACTCCTCCAGCATGATCGTCACCTTCACCCCATTGGGCGTTCCGAGCGAGTAGAGCTGGAGGGGATGTCGGCCGATCGGCAATTCCTTGTCGTGCGTCGGTCCGGCGATTGGGCGATTGATAGTCGCGAACCGGCCGCCGCTCGGCTTGTTCCACGTCCAGACCTTCGGTGGCACGTATTCGGTTGAGTCACTCATCGTCAGCCTCCCAGGCACTATGTGTCAGTTGAGGCGGCTTCACGCCGCCGGCGGGTAGCTCGCCGTAAAGAGCGCCCGCCACGTTCGTCATTTGGCGTCACGTGGCCCTTTCTAAACTCGTAGTCCTTGGCGGACGTGCATATCAAGCGGCTCGCTGAGTCCGTGGCCTTCCAAGTCGCGACCCCGAGACTATCGGCTCATAGCGCCATGGACCATTCGGGAAACGGATCGTGAATGTCGAGAACACGCATGCGGACGTAATTGAAAACATCGTCGTTCGGCCACTCCCGCGTCCATCGATATTCCTCGACGAGCTTTTCGTGGGTCTCGTCTGAGCATCGCTCTATAACCTGGCAGCTCGATAACCGGGTGATAACCGGGGGAAATCCAACCGACGCGATACGGTTGCGAGGTTCGTCGGCAAAGGCGACGATCCATTTCTCGCCGGTCGCGTGATGGAAAACTCTATCGCCGGTTCGAAGCGGGATCATGCGTATTTCTCCGGCTCGAGCGACTGAACCGGGCGGTCGATCGTAAATTCCAAATCCGGCTTAAATTCCAACTCCGGCTCCGCTAAGGCCGCCAAGCGCCGCTTTATCGGCGCAAGTTTGATGTCGAGTTGTCGCCCGACGTTTGTATCGAACCTCGCACGGGCAACAGCCAGGTGAACCTCGCGAAATTCATAGCCGCTCCCGCACGAGCGCACAAGTTCTTCGGCTCCTCAAAATTGCGAGCCATCCCGACCTTGGCGAGTAGCGGCCCGGACACCCGGCCAGACCGGCAGATTCGATGTCCGTTCAAAGGGGACTATCCGGGCGGGACTATCAGGGAATGACAAGCTCAACGTCTTTACAGGAGAGAAACGGATTATCGGGCGTCGGAGGATTTCCGCAGTCGAGGGCAGCCTGTACAGCGGTCGCTTTGGGGCCCGCGTTGTCCACGTTAATCGTGGAGTGATCGACCACTACGTGGCTGAGGATCACGGGGCAGCCTTCATAGACGAGAGCGCAATTTTTAAACTTAACCTTGTCAAACCTGCTATTATCCAACCATAAAAACCTTTGCCGACTGCTGCATTCGACGGTGAGGTTAAAGAGGTTTATACCGATTCCGTTCAGTGGTTTCCCCACGGCGACTGCACCGGAATCAAGGACAGTCTGATCGATCCCGGTCCCAATCGTGGGCCTGTCGATCGGACCCCCGCACGACAAGCCACCAGCTATCGATACGCGGGCGCAAACCAACGCCGTGAACACGACCAGACCACCAAAGCGACAAATCCTATTCATCGGAAACATCTAGCAGGGCGATTCCTGGTTTTGAAGGGTGCCGTTCTTTCGATTCGTTCGCTATTAGAGACGATCAGGGAGCGATTATTTGACTCTGCCATCCTGGCGGCCGATATTTGCGGCGAGCAAATAAATTTGGTCGTCACGCGCGCACCATCAGACCCGGACATCGAAACGGCGACGATTGTTTAGAGATCGGTCATTCGTTCCAGATGCTCCGGGTACCGGTCGCCCTGTACGGCTATTTTTGAAGCGGCGGTTTCGATCTCACTGAGATCGTCGGGCGTGAGTTCGACGGCAGCCGCACCGACGTTCTCGTCGAGGCGAGTCAGCTTGGTGGTTCCCGGGATCGGAACGATCCACTCCTTTTGAGAAAGCAGCCAGGCGAGCGCTATCTGGGCCGGCGTTGCCTTCTTGCGTTCCGCTATCTTGCCAAGCAGATCGACCAGAGCCTGATTCGCTTTCCGCGCTTCGGCCGAAAAGCGCGGGAGGCTGTTGCGGATATCGGATCCGCCGAATGATGTGTTTTCATCGATCTTTCCCGTGAGGAAGCCCCTCCCCAGAGGGCTATACGGAACCAGGCCGATTCCGAGCTCTTCGAGCGTCGGGATCAGTTCCGTTTCGGGGCGTCGCCACCAAAGTGAGTATTCGTTCTGTACCGCGGTTATCGGCTGGACTGCATGCGCGCGACGTATCGTTTGCACGCCGGCCTCGGAAAGACCGAAGTGCCTGACCTTGCCCTCCTGAATAAGATCCTTCACCGCTCCGGCCACGTCCTCGATCGGCACATCCGGATCGACCCGGTGTTGATAGAACAGATCGATGACGTCGATCTTGAGCCGCTTGAGCGAGGCCTCGGCGACCTGCCTGATATTCTCCCGCCGGCTGTCCAGGCCACGCGGCCCATTCGGGTCCGTCTTGAATCCGAATTTGGTCGCGATCACCACCTGCTCGCGCAAAGGCGCGAGAGCTTCGCCGACGAGCTCTTCATTTACGAACGGACCGTATACTTCGGCGGTATCGAAGAACGTGACGCCGTGCTCGACGGCCGTTCGAAGCAGCGCGATCATTTCCTGTTTGTCTTGAGCCGGGCCGTAGCCAAAGCTCATGCCCATGCACCCGAGCCCGATCGCCGAGACTTCCAGTTTGCCCGTTCCGAGTTTACGCTTCCGCACGATCATCTCCTTGCTGTCTCCTGGCAGAACTCCTTGCGGATTTGGCCGCGGTCATTTGGAGCGTCGCGGGAGCATCGCCGCTTATCTTATTCCGGGCTTGATGCGGCTTGATATCGCTTAATATCCATTGTCTCTCGCTCCGATTGGTTGGAAAGTCTTGTGTGTCGAAATATCCTATCCCGTGATGGATCGGCCCATGAGCCGCTCAGGCGACCTTCGCTGTGGCTCTGTGAGCTCTAGCGGCGGATCGTTTAGTATTCACCGCGGGAGCATGCGAGCGCGGAGCGGGTGGCCAAATGAGAGCCGGCGCAACAGGGCCAATCGGAAACGATCAAGCTGGCCGGGGCGATCTTCCTGAATAAGTGCTATGAAGACCGCGATTTAAGTAGCTTGGTTAATGGGCCTCATTAGAAAGTTTGTGTTTGACGTGAAACATTTTGGGACGCTACAGCATCCGGGACGCTTCGGCCGTCCGTTCTCACCCAGTCCCCTCGTGCGAGAGGTCGCGCCCTGAGGGGCGGGTGAGGTCCTTCTTCAGAGCAGATCACCGATCATAACTGGCCGGGCATCCCGCCGCCCGACACTACGAGCGTACTGGATAAGCTGGCCGTTGGCGTGGCCGCCCTGCGCGCTCGCGGTCGACTGTGATTAGGTCCCGCCACCGCTTTCGCTACCGCTGCTGCCGCTACCGCTGCTGCCGGCGCTGCTACCGCTGCTGCCGGAGTCGTCGTTACCGTCGTCGGTGCCGGAGGGTGAGCCGCCCCCATCGCCAACCGGAACAGTCGTGTCGCTGACCAAATTGCCATCGGCAGCGACGTTGATGGTTTCATAGGTTCCGTTGCCGTCCTTGTCGGTCGTTGAAATCGTGATCGTTGAGGTGCCGTCGGCATAGGGG
>Ga0302326_10005298_pt1 | contig 29467 bp, 25 predicted proteins | sample Palsa_T0_3_FD_202264 | JGI IMG/M metagenome (GOLD analysis project Ga0302326, IMG submission 202264) | Peat permafrost microbial communities from Stordalen Mire near Abisko, Sweden - Palsa_T0_3 | ecosystem: Environmental > Terrestrial > Soil > Palsa > Peat permafrost | place: Sweden: Abisko... | reverse complement strand
TGGCCGCGTAGGAGTCGTAAGGAAGAGTCGCGGAAGTGAGCTGAAAAACACCGGAACCGAGAGTGTTGACGTTGGGAATGCGGGTGTCCGGTATGTTATGCGCTAGTCCGGTCGCGCCGGTGAGAAGGTATTTGTTGTAGGGGGGGAACAAGTCCGGCTCGGCCAACTTCGCTAAAGACAAGGTCACAAAGGGTGCCGGGTCAGAATCGCTAGCTGCAGTCGGAGCGCTCGCGGTTTCGGGCGCGGGAATGTTGGTGTAAGCAGACTTGCTGCCGGGCGAGATTTCAAAAACTCCGCTATCGGTAGCGCTGTTCTGTGCAGAGAGCCCATAGTTCAGGCCCGGTGCGCCCTCGATCGTGACGATGCGCCGGGAGAGCAGGTTGGAAACGGTCTGTCCACGCTTGGGTACAAAGGTGCCATAGACGTGATCGAAGGTTCGGTTTTCACCAATGATCACGATGACGTGCTGAATCGGAGTGATGGGAGCGTTTTGAGCAACGGCCGGAGCCGGTGCTCCCAGGTTGACGATGAGCGCGAACAGGCTCACGCCAACGGCGGCGTGTTGCCTGGCTTTGGCCAGAAAACTGGGCAGAGACATTGAGTGTTCCTCCTAAAGCTGACGATCAACTGCAGAGGCCACGTTAGGAGTGCCGGGTTACGCGCAGGTGACGCGAGGATGAATTCGGGAACAAAAGAAATTCACAGGAAGCGAACGACGGACTGCGATTCGATTAGAAATGGCGGGCTATTCGACGTTCTCGCGAGCTGCGTGAAGTTCTGGTTAAAAGATTCCCACAGACTCAGGAAAAGCAACAGGCTACTTCCGAGTGTGCAACTTGAAGAGGTAGCGATGTAGACTGGCACGGGAGTGAGCGCGATGGGCAAGGGAGGCTGTGGAATAATGCTGCCGTCATCTGTCTTTAGTCTTTATATTTCTGTCTTTGCATAAGCCGGAGGCCTTTGCTGGAGGATTCCAATCGAGCCCGCGATCACTTAGCCAACGAGCGCACGTTTCTGGCGTGGGTGCGAACCAGTGTGGCGATCGTTGTGTTTGGATTTGCAATTGGGCGGTTCGCGGTCGCGTTGAGGCAATTGGCGAGATTTCAGGGGCAGGTCGCCAAGGCGACTGGGTTCTCGGTTTGGATGGGAGTGATCTCTATTCTCGCGGGCGTGGTGATGGTAGTAGCCGGACTTGCCCGCTATCGAAAAACGCGAGCACAACTGGATGAGGGGAAATTCGAGCCGGCGGGGTTTATCGTCGACCTGGTAACAATTCTGACGGTGCTGTTCGGTCTGGCGCTGGCGGGATATTTGTTTTACGTGGAAAGAAGTCTCGGGTGAAAAATCTGGATCTTCACGATTACCGATATTTTTAGGTCGAATATTTCTATGTCAAACGATCAGGAAAAACAAGCGGCGGCGCGGGCAAGCCTGAGATTTATTAAAGACGGGCAGGTGGTGGGGCTGGGCACGGGATCGACGGCGGCTTGCTTTATTCAAGCCCTCGGCGAGGAGGTGAAGAGTGGGCTGCGGATTCGAGCGATTTCGAGCTCGGTGCGGTCGCGGGAGCTGGCGGCGAGCCTGGGCATTCCGACCACCACACTGGATGAGTGTCCGGAGATCGACGTGACGGTGGACGGAGCGGACGAGGTTGATCCGCAATTGCGGCTGATAAAAGGCGGCGGCGGAGCGCTGCTGCGGGAAAAGATCGTGGCCTCCGCGACCAAGCAATTCGTGGTTATCGTCGATGCGACGAAGAGAGTTGCGGTGCTGGGAAAATTTCCGCTGCCGGTGGAAGTGATCAAGTTCGCGCAGGCGGTGGTGGTGAAGAAGATTGCGACGCTGGGAGCGGATGTGAAGCTGCGGCAGACGGCAGATGGACAGCCGTTCGTGACCGACGAGGACAATCACATCCTAGATTGCCACTTTGGGCAGATTCGTGACGCAGATGGGCTGGCGCGCGAGCTCAGCGATATGCCGGGGGTGGTGGAACACGGGCTGTTTATTGGCATGGCAAACGTGGTCCTAGTCGCAAACGGGAGCGAAGTTCTGGAGCTGCGGCGCTGAGTTGGGCTCTCAATATGAAGATGCTTTCACCACAGAGTCACTGAGACACAGAGACAAAGAGAAAAACATCTTTTTGTTCTTCTCTGTGTCTTTGTGCTCTGTGCTGGATTAGCCTTTTCGCAATCCTTCATAAGAGGCGTTGAATGGCGGCAGGGGCAACGGCAGAGACACGAGAGTGGGATCAACCCTCGCGGCGACGAGGGCTGCGGTTCTGCGTGCAAGCGCCGGTGGATGTGACCGTGCTGCGTTCCGGGATTCCGGATACCGTGCCGGGACGGTCGTTGAATGTGGGCGAGGGCGGGGTGGCGGCGGTGCTGGCGGGAGAACTGTTGCCGGGCGAGGCGGTGGGAGTGGAACTCCGACTGCCGCTGATGGCTGATCCACTGAGGACGCGGGCGCTGGTGCGGCATCACGACAAGTTGCGCGCGGGGCTGGAGTTTGTCGGACTCTCAAGGGAGCAGCGTGCGGCCATTCGGGTTTGGGCAGGGGAAGCGAAGGCAGAAGTGGAGCCGGAGGTAAGCCCGATCGCCGTCGAGACACCTGCTGGGAAGGGGTCGGAGAGTGGAGGGTCGGGTGGGGCGCAGCCTCCTGCGCCCAGGCGGCGGCGACGGTTGGGGGTCTTCTTTCTGCTGGCGGCGGCACTACTAATAGCAGTTTCGTGGTGGCGCTGGAATCGCGCCTGGGCGGATCTGGAATCCGGTCTGCGAGAAAATGAAAAGACAATGGAGCCCCAGCGGCCGCAGGCTCATGTTCCGGTCGATGTGATGGAAAAGCTGGTGGTCCATCGTGTGGATCCCGATTATCCCGAAGCCGCGCGGCCGGCAAACCTGCGGGGCATGATCGAGCTGTATGTGGTGGTAGGACGCGATGGGTCTGTGGTAGACGTGCGTGCGCTGAATGGTCCCGAAGTTCTGGCGGAGGCGGCGATGAATGCGATGCGCTGGTGGAGGTTCGAGCCTTACCGCGTCGACGGCAAGCCGGCAGTGGTGGACACGACGGTAGCGATGGAGTTCAAGCCGTAGACGCGGCTTTCGGCGTCCGGGCTTCCAGCCTCTAGACTTCAAAATTCATAAATTCACACTTGCGGCACAGGCGATGCAAAGGTAAAATTGCGCCGCTCTTGAAGTCAAAAAAAGCCGGACAAGATGCAATCCCTTTCAATGGAGAATCTATGACACCCAGGAAAATTTGGTACTCGCATTATGCGGTACACATCGCGGCCGCGGCCCTTATCAGCGCCTGCTTCCTTCAGCCCATTTCCGTCGGACAGACCGCAGATGCGGATGCAGCAGCGCGCGACAATTGGCGCGCGGCAATGGCGCAAAACACTCAGCCGGGGGAGGGGTGCTTTGAGGCCTCTTATCCCAACACGGTCTGGGAGCAGGTGGAGTGCAAAGAATTGCATCCACGTGTCCATCCAGTCTTCCACAAGCCTGGCGCGGGGCAGATTACGGGCGACGGTCACGACTACGTAGCCCAGGCGCCGGGACTGATCAGCGCGACACTTGGAACCTTCTCAGCGGTCACGGGCATTAAAACCGAGAAAAGTGTTGGAGTGCCCGCGTTCGGAGACGGAGGCATCCTGGGGCCGAATGAATACTCGCTTCAGCTCAATACTGACTTTCAGGGCACCACAGCGGCCTGTGACGGTCATTCCGGTTGCGTGGTCTGGCAACAATTCATCTATGCAACGGACTACGAAGTCGAGGGGAAAGCGGCTGTTTTCATGCAGTATTGGCTGATCGGCTGGGGCAGCTCGAAATGTCCGAGTGGTTTCGCCAGTGCCGGCGGGGGCGATTGCTACGGGAACAGCAAAGCCGTACTCGCGCCCGATGTGAAACCTACCGCCCTAGCCAACCTGTCGATCTCGGCCTCCGCAACAGCGGGTGGCAACGACACGGTAGTATTCACCAATGGAACCAAAGCTTACTCCGTGAGCGGCCTTGACACCGTACTTGATATCTCGCAGGTCTGGCAGCAGTCCGAATTCAACATCGTCGGGGATGCCGGGGGTTCGCGTGCGGATTTCAATACGCCGGTCTCGGTCACGGTGAAAGTGGCGCTGACGGATGGCACCACCGCGGCCCCAACGTGTGTCGCGAATGCCGGCTCCACCGGAGAGAGCAATAACCTGAATCTGGGCGCGTGCAGCACCGCGAGTGGCTCGTCGCCCTACATTCAGTTCACCGAATCGAACTAGGAAATTCGCTTTGCCGGTCTGAATTGGCCGCGTATCTCACGCAGGTCACTCGTTAGCAAGACGCGGATCATCGATCTCGATCTCGATGATCCGCGGTTCCATCCTGCTTGGTGGCCTCGTTAGGCTAATCACCTTTGGGGCGCTAAGAGCGACCGAGCAGGCCTATCCCCGCAAGATAAAGCAGAACAAACCTTAAATCTTCTTACTTCAGATTCTGACCAACAAAAAAACTGTGCCTTCAACAATGTCGTCCTGCGATCCGCAGGCCGATGGCCCCAAGGCGGGTCGTCAGACGCGGCGTTTGCGCAGGGCGTTGAGAATGATGATGCCGCCGACGGCAAAGGAGACCACGGCGGCGAGGGCAGCGATCAACATGACGGCAGCGTTGAAATGAAGCACGTCGGCGAATACGGCCCCGACGGCGAAGGCAACGCCAAGCGCATTGAGCCAACGCGGACCTCGAACCGAGGAGGCGCGAGCGGAAGCAGAAGAAGAAAGATCGGGACGCAGGCGGAGTTGCAGGAGCAATGCGGCCACCCCAATCGCAGCGACCACGACCAGAGCCACGGGACTGAGGAACGCCCGCCGGCTGGTATAGAGAACAACCAGAGCAAGAGCTGCAAGCAGCAGACCGGCTGCAACGATAGTCGGTCGGCGCGGTTGAGGATTGGAACCGGGGTTAGAGGGGTCGGGGGGCACGTAGTTTCGTCCCAAGATTTATACAGGCGATGAGGAGGGTTTTCAAATTTGGGAAGGCCGGCCTCTTGAAGGTGTGATTAGGAGTCCGACTGGGGGTGGCTCATGCCAGCCAGCCACTCGGCCTGGAGCGGATCGCCGTGATTGACAGCGTAGAGAACCAATTCGACCCGGGACGAGATACCCAGTTTGTCGAAGATGCGGAAAAGATACTTCTTGATGGTGTGTTCGGACAGGTTGAGCTCGAGGGCGGTATCACGATTACTGAGGCCTTCGGCGACGAGGGCGACAACCTGTGCCTCGCGTGGGGTGAGGAGCTGATGGCCGCGGGAGTTGAGCACGCGCAGCGAAGGGACCTCGGCGACGAGGTCGAGCAGGAAATTCATCTGTTCGGTATTGGCCCAGACCTGCCCGGAGGCGACCCGCTGAATGCAGCGGCAGAGCAGGCGAAAATGGGCATCCGAGATGCAGAAGATTCCGCGGGCGCCGGAGCGGAATGCGCTGACTACCAGTTCGCGATCATAGGACTCAACCAACAGGACCTTGGCTATGGCTGGATGGGAGAGATGAACGCGCCGCATCGCCGCCATCTGGTTGGCGACACTGACCGAGAGATTCAACGAGAGCACAAGCACTTTCGTGGGAGTAGCGGCGACGGCCCCGAGAATCGAGGCGATATCGACCGGGCAAGTGGAGACGCGGAACTCGGAGCGGCGGCGCAAAGCGCTGATCAGCAGCTGTGCCTGCATCCGGTTGGAATCCGCAATCAAGACGGTGACGGCATACGAGGCGGCGGCCGGCGACGAACTCATATAAGAAGGCTCCGAATGAAACGCTATGAAGTATGTGATCTTAGGCGGTACGAGGAGAGGTACTCAAGGAAACATGTCACATTAATTCGTTTGACCTATTCAAATCGGGAACGCAATTTTCTATTCTGTGGAAAAGAGTAGCGACTGAGATTCGGTCTGGAAAATTTTGAGCAAGCTTTGCGGGAAATCGCAGCGATCTGGCCGTGATTCTGTTCGTCGTGTGCGACGTTATTCTCTCCAGTGTGATGTAGCGAACATGCAAGTCTACTTTGGTAGGTAGCCCGCAAGAGAATAGTCTTCCAGCCCCTGTCGGCACATCGAGCGGACGGGGTAGCCGCGCTGCTGCTGAGTTCCGCGCGCTGGGACGCTAAATCTGGGTTTACCTCGTTGGTAGACTGCACTTCCCATGACTTGCCGCGAAGTCCGCGCGGCGATACCTTGCACACACGAGAGCCGCCGAGGTGAGTGGCTTTCGGAATCCAGGAGAATCGAGCGCATTACGCGATGAGCGCATTCGCCGGCAGGACAAGAGTTGCGATGAGGGGCCTGTTGCTTTTGCAGCTTTGCGTTGCCGCATCCGCCCAGGGGGAACAGAGGGAGCAGAACCTGGGAGCAAGTACTCAGTCTTCTCAAACCGGCCAAACCGGGGCTGGAGCGGGGAGCACGGGAATGGCGGCCGCAAAACCGGGGCAGGCGGACGGCATGGGAAACCTCCAGCTCGGAGGGAAACGCCGTCCGCTTTACCGGCTGAACCGCAGCGATGTGGTGGCGTTGAGTTTCACGCTCTCGCCGGAGTTCGACCAGACGCTCACGATCCAGCCAGATGGATACGTCACTCTGAAGGATGCCGGCCTGGTGCTCGCCCAGGGACTGACGCTGGAAGAATTTCAACTGGCCGTGCGCCGGGCCTACACCGGGTATTTGCACGATCCGCAGGTGGCCGTGGCGCTGAAAGACTTTGAGCACCCTTACTTTGTTGCCGGCGGGGAAGTAGGAAAGCCGGGCAAATACGAGTTGCGCGGCGATACAACCGTGATGGAAGCGGTAGAGATCGCCGGCGGATTTACTCACGAGGCAAAGCATTCGCAGGTGCTTCTGTTCCGGCGAGTGAATGACGATTTGGTGGAAGCACGGGTGTTCGATCTGAAGAAAATGCTGAAGCAAAAAAACCTAGGCGAAGTCCCCCAACTTCGCCCGGGTGATCTGGTATTTGTTCCTCAGAATTCAATCTCAAAGGTTGAGCGATTTCTCACGAAGCCCTCCCTGAGTATGTACCTGAGCCCCACACAGTTCTAGCAAAACTACGCAGGTCAATTCGCATGCTTGAGCAAGACCCAGAGCGCAAGGAAGAACCAGTGTCGCCGACCCTGCGGGAACTGGCGATGGTTTTATTCCGGCAGCGGACGCTGTTTGTTGGAGTCTCGGGCGCGGTGTTCGTTTTGGCCGTCATCTATGCGTGCGCCGGGGCCACTTATCGCGCCGAAGTGCGAGTGCTGGTGCGCCGTGGGCGCGCCGATCCGCCCATGACCGCACAGGAGAACGCCCCTCCCGATTTTTCCCGGGTGGAGGTAACCGAAGAAGAACTGAATTCAGAGGTAGAGCTGTTGAAGGACAACGACGTTTTGCGCCGCGTAGTCCAGGCCAACGATTTGGCAGCCCATGACTGGCTGCGCTGGTTCCGGCCGCACGATCCGGAGGCAGTCCGAGTTGAGCGAGCGGCGAAGAAGCTGGCGGGACGGTTGGATGTGCAATCGATCAAGAAAACAAACCTGATCTCAGTCAGTTACGACGCGCCTGATCCGCAGCTAGCGGCGCGCGTGTTGCAGTCGCTGGCCTCTATTTATCTGGAAAAGCATATGCAAGTCCACCGGCCGGGCGGGCAACTTCATTTCTTCGACGAACAGACGGGAGAATCGAGAAAGCAATTGGAGACAGCCCAGGGGAGATTGATCGACTTTATGAAAAGCCATGGAGTTGTAATGGCTGCCCAGCAACGCGATCTGGCGATGCAACGGCTCGAAGACGCGGAAGCGAGTTACCGGCAGACGGAGGTGGAAATCCGGGAGACGGAGCGCCGGGCTGCCGAGCTGAACGTACAGTTGGCGAAGTTGCCGGAGCGAAGCACGACACAGGTTCGCACGGCGGACAATCCCGAACTGCTGCGAGCGCTCAAAGCGAGTCTGCTGGATCTTGAGCTGAAGAAGACTCAATTGCTGACGAAGTTTGAGCCGAGCCACCGTCTCGTGCAGGAAGTCGAACAGCAGATTCTGCAGGCCAAGGCTGCGATTGCGGCCGAGAAGTCGAGCCCAGTGCGCGACGAAACTACTGACCAGAACGGAAATTACGAGTGGGCCAAAGCGGAGTTGCAGAAGACGCAGGTTGACGTGAAGGGATTGCAGGCGCGGGAGGAAGCGATGAGCGCGCACCTGGAGGGGTATCGCGCTCTGGCACGTCGACTAGGCGAGGACGCGATTACGCAAGATGACTTGACCAGCAGCGAGAAGGCAGCGGAGGACAACTACCTGCTCTACGTGAAAAAACGGGAAGAAGCGCGGATGGGCGATGCGCTGGATCAGGGAGGCATTGTCGATGTAGCCATCGCCGAACAACCCGTGGCGCCCGCCCTGCCGCTGTGGCCAGCCGGGGCGGTTGTGCTGGTGGGCTTTGTGGCGGCGCTGACTTCGGGCACCGGAGTTGCATTCGTGGCCGACTATCTGGACCCTGCGCTGCGAACGCCAGAGGAGGTATTGGCGTGTTTGGAGATCCCGGTTCTGGCTTCAATACCGGAAGAAATGGGCAGACGGTTATCCGCCTGAGGAGATGGAAATGAGCGCGAACGTGGACGTGTTGCGTACTTCGGAATTGATCGGCTCGACGGCACGGGAGACAGCGCCGGGTGCGTTGTGTCGTACGACCGACTGGAATCCGGAAAATTTTGCGCGCGAACAAATTCGGGGATTGGTGCGGCGAGTGTTTTTTGCTAGCGCCGCGCCGGCAGTGAGGCAGGTCGTCTTCTGCGCGGCTGGGCCGGACACGGACGTCGCCCATATCTGCGAACAGGTCGGACGTGGTCTCGCTCTGGAAACCAGCGCCGACATCGCCATCCTGGGCCGCGAAGCAAAGGCAGTGGAGATGGGCGCTGCGCCGCGCTGCGCACGGAACGGCACGATCAAGTCCTGGTCTGCTCAGGCGTCGACGAACCTATGGCGAGTTCCAGAGTTCGGCGTACGGGCCTACGGTGAGGAATCAGGAACGGGGCGCTACTGGCTTTCCTGCCTGGCGGAGTTGCGCCGGGAGTTTGAATATACCGTGATTCATGGACCCGTAGCAGGAATATCGAGCGAAGCTGCGTTAATTGGACAACTGGTGGACGGAATGATTCTCGTTCTGGGTGCTCACAGCACGCGGAAAGCGACAGCTCGCAAGATCAAGGAAACGCTGCAGACTGCACACTCCCGCTTACTGGGAACCGTACTGAGCGACAGACGGTTTCCGGTCCCGGAGGGGATTTATCGGCGCCTGTAGAGTCGCTTGATCGCCGTCGCAGGATTCAAGTTTCTTGGGAAAAGTCAGGCGCTAGCTTACGGCGACCTGAGAACTGAACGCGCTGGGCTGGACACGCTGGGCAAGAGAAAAAATGGCGATGGGACTCAATGAGCGGTAGCTATGGGCCGGTTTCGGCCGGCGCGGCTGGGGGCAAAGCAATACAGCCGCAGCCAGCGGGAGGCGGCTTACCGCAATGGTTTGCGGTGCAAACGCGGTACCGGTTCGAGAAGAGAGTGGCCGCAGAACTCCAACACAAGAGGTGCGAAGTCTACTTGCCGTTACTGACTGAACACCACGCATGGAGCGACCGGAAAAAGTCGGTGACGATTCCTTTGTTTCCGGGCTATGCGTTCGTGCGCATCGATCAGTCCTGCGAGGCAAGGCGGACAATACTGCAAACTGCAGGCATCATTGGTTTTGTGAGCTTTGGCGGGGTCGTGGCGGCCGTGCCGCCCCGGCAGATTGACGATCTGCAATTGCTCTTGCAACAGAAGGGACTGTTTTCCCTTCATCCCTTCGTGCATGCGGGACAGCGGGTGCGAATCCGCGGCGGATGCCTGAACGGAGTAGAGGGAGTGCTAGTGCAGTGCGAGAAGGAAAAGCTGGTGATCTCAATCGAATCGATTCAGCGCTCGCTGGCAATTGAGGTTCAGGGGTACGAGTTGGAATTGGTCTGAAGTGTCTTCTCCTTACTTACATCCCAGACAGCAGCCTCCGGAGGGAACGGAGTGGGCTGCCCGGCTGATTCCGGGAGCAGACTCCGCTTACGGGCGAAAAAAGCCGCTGCGCGCGGAAGGCAGGGCCACTGTGTATTCGCATCGAGACACAGCAGCATTCGTCGGATCTGGACTGAAAGGCGGGAGCAAGGCCAGTTCCGCGCGGGGAGACGGAGCGTTGCGGGATCGAAGCCAGAAGAATTGGGCGGGTCGAACATTCGTCCGGCTCGCCGAAGTATTTAGCTCCTGGTCCATGCGGAGGGGATGGCTCGGATGGAAAGCGAATCGAGATCGACTTCGCGTCACCCATGGGACGAAGAATGTCCTCATCGTAGGAGCGGGCAATCTGGGCCACCGCATCGCGAACTATCTGGAAGAGCGGGCGGGGATGAGCCGGTCGTTCTGCGGCTTCCTCGACGACCGAAAGCCGTTGGGAAATGGCGTAGTCGGGCGTACCAGGGACCTAGCGCAGTTGGCACGCACGGGATTCGTGGACGAAGTGATTCTGGCCGCGCCCCACGATCGGAACTTGACCTTGCGGATGCTGCGCGCAGCCCGACAACTACGGCTGGACGTGAAGATGGCGCCCGATCTGTTTGGTTACGAGCTTGCCCGGGAAACGGAACGGATCGGGGGTATTCCTCTTTTTTCCCTGCACGAAGAGCAATTACCGGTCACCGGGTTGTGGGTGAAGAGGGCGCTGGACGTGGCGGGAGCTGGAGCGGCGCTGATCCTGATGGCGCCGGCGCTGCTGCTGATCGCGATGTGCGTCCGTATGGATTCGGCGGGACCTGTGCTCTATGCTGCGCTGCGCGCAGGGCGCAAGGGCAGACCGTTTCGATGCTACAAGTTTCGCACCATGGTAAGAAACGCGGACGCTTTGAAAGAAGGGCTGCGGGAGAGAAATCAGAGGGAGGGTCCGGTTTTCAAGATCACAGACGATCCGCGAATCACGCAGGTGGGGCGCATCTTGCGCCGCTATAGCCTGGACGAACTTCCCCAGCTCTGGAATGTGCTGAAGGGGGAGATGAGCCTGGTGGGGCCGCGGCCGCATCCACTGGACGATTTTTCCGGCTACGCGATCGAGCACTTGCCGCGCCTGGACGTGATCCCAGGAATAACCGGCCTTTGGCAGGTGACGGCGCGGCGGGATCCGTCCTTCCAGGCGGGAATGAGCCTGGACATCGAGTACATCCACCGCTGGAGCCTGGGCATGGACCTGAGAATTTTGTGGAAAACCGCCGGCGTGGTCCTGCGGGGGAGCGGGGACTGATGTCTTCGGCCTCAGTGAGAATGGCGCCAGCCGATTCGTGGTTGGCCGGGGCTTGCTGGCGCGGCCTTTGCCTGGTGCTGCGTCCTTTGCAGGCAATGATCATGGCTCCGACCGCCCTGTTTCTCGCGGCGCTGACGGCAATGCTGCTCCGGCATCCTGACGTGCCTTTCTATGAGATCGATCGCGTCGCGTTCGTGCTGTTAGCGCTCAGCGTGATAGGAGGAGCAGTCGCAAGGCGGCAGCGGTTAGTGATGCTGGAGCGGGCGACGTGGCCCATGCTGGGGCTGACGATTCTGGTCGTGGCGAGCGTGATGCAGCATCCGTTCGAGAGCGAGATCTGGTGCCTGGTCGCAGCGAAATTCGTTGTGCCGTTCGCGCTGTTTCACCTGGCGGCGCTGGTGTTTCGAGATGAAACGCGGCTGCGACAGTTCGAAGTTTTTGCCCTGGTGGTGCTGGCCTATCTCTGCTTCACGTCGATTGCCTTCCTGGTGGGTGCGAAGTCGCTGATTTTTCCGCGTTTCATTCTGGATGAGAGCCTCGGCTACCACGCCGACCGGGCGCGTGGACCGTTGCTGCAAGCAGTGGCAAACGGAGTTTCGCTAAATATGCTTGGCGTGCTGGCGCTGCATGCTCTTCTGCGCGGAAGGCTGCGAGGATTGAAGGCCGCGGTATTGCTGGCTTCCCTGCCAGTGGCGATTCTCGCGACGATGACCCGGGCGGTATGGCTTTCGTTCGCGGCGAGTGTGGGGTTTCTGATTTTTCGCTCTCACAATCGCAGGCTGCGGCTGATTTGTGTGGTAGTCGCGATCGTAGGAGCATTGGGTCTGTTCATTGCCATGAGTTTTGACGATCAGCGGCGCGCGCTGACGGACCGCCTGCACGAATCCGGCCCGCTCGAATTTCGAGAGGCGGTGTACACGGGCGGTTGGCAAATGTTCCTGGAAAAACCATTTACGGGGTGGGGTGTGAACCAAATGCCGACTGAACTGGCGCGGCACGTCAGCGGCTATAAGGAGAGGGAGTTATATCCGCACAATACTTACCTGGAGATTCTGGTGGAGCATGGTGTCTTCGGCCTGGCGCTCTATGTGTGGCTGATGTGGGAGATTTATCGGCTGGGCTGCGGGCTGGTTCCGAGATCTGAGCGCGCTGGCCTGCTGAATCAGCAGTTTCACGCCATGTGGCCGGTTTTGCTCGGCATCTATTGGGTAAACGCAAATCTTGTGGTGATGAATTATCAGTTCGTAAACGGGCTTCTGTTCACCATGGCGGGAATGCTGGCAGCACAGCAGCGGCGGGCTTCTGCAGCTTCGGAAGAAGCACGCCGTTCCCTCGGAGCATTTCGCGTTTCTGCCGCGTAAGCCTCGTCATATCACTCCACGATTCTTCGATCCTGTGTTAACGGTCGCTTATCTCGCGAATCAGTTCCCTTCTGCGGTAGAGCCCTATGTGGGCGAGGAGATCGGGGAACTGCGAAGACGAGGAGTTCGTGTGATTGCGGGTAGTGTGCGAAGTACGAATGAGGTGCACGGTGGAAGAGATGGCGCGATTTCTGAATCAGAGATTCTTTGCCTTCAACCGCTCCGTTTGGCGACCCTTCTGCGAGCGCTTTGGCTGATCGTGCGGCGCTGGGATCGGATTGCCGGGCTGATAAGGCACCTGGTGCTGAGGGGAAAAGAATCTCCGAAAAGGCGACTGAAGGCGCTGCTACACACCTGCCTGGGAGCATATTACGCGGTGCTGCTGCGCGGACGAGCGGTGGACCACATCCATGTGCATCACGGTTATTTTGGGTCGTGGGTCGCGATGGTGGCAGCGCGCTTGTTGGAAGTGAATTTCAGCATGACGCTGCATGGATCGGACTTGTTGATAAACGGCGTCTATCTCGACACGAAGCTCGAGCATTGCCGGTTCTGCGTGACCGTTTCGGAATACAACCGCCGTTACATTTTGGAGCATTTTCCGGCTACCGACCGAAGGAAGATTCTGGTGTCGCGGTTGGGAGTCGATATTGCGGACCGCCCGAAATCTGGCCGGAGGGAGGGTCGAGGCCATACTTTCAGGATGCTCGCCGTGGGCCGCCTCCATACGGTGAAGGATCATTCATTTCTGATGCGCGCCTGTGCTCGACTGAGCGATTGTGGGCTCGACTTTGAGTGTCACATTGCGGGCGAAGGACCGGAGCGGCAGCGTCTGGAGTTGTTGATCCGCGAAGACAACCTGGAGGACCGGGTCAAGCTTCTTGGCCACGTCAACCGTGAGCGGATAGATTCGCTTTACGGGTGCGCCGATGTGGTTGTTCTCACAAGCCGGAGCGAAGGAATTCCTCTAGTTCTGATGGAAGCGATGGCGCAGGGCAAAATTGTGCTCGCGCCGGCGATCACGGGGATTCCGGAGATCGTAATTGCAGGGAAGACGGGAGCCCTGTACGCGCCTGGGGTATTGGGGGATTTCGTGGAGAAGATTCTCTGCCTTCAAAGACTGATGGCTTCGCAGAATCCCTGCGCAGTGAATCGGCTGGACTGGATCCGGCATGCAGCGCGGGCGCACGTTCTGCACAACTTCAATCGGTCGAAAAACCTGACTCGATTTGGTGACCGGTTCCTGCAGCAAATCACGACCGGGGACTTAGCAGACGATGATTTCGGAGTTACAGACTTCCCAAACCAAGCCCGGAGTGCTTCTGATGAGGATCTTGTTTTGCAACAAATATAACTACGACTTCAGCGGGACGGAGGTGTACCTGTTCGAAGCCATGGACCTTTTGCGTTCGAAGGGGCATGAGGTAGCGCTTTTTTCCATGGCCGATCCCCGAGGGGCACCCACTCCGTATGATCGCCATTTCTTGCCGCACATCGATTTCAAGAAGCGGGTTGGGTGGCTTGAAAGGGCAGCTCTGGCGGGGCGCGCGATTTATTCCTGCGAGGCCGGGCGGCGAATTCGCGCGATGATCGCTGATTTTCGGCCGGATGTGGCCCACGTCCGGAACATCTACCACCATCTGTCGCCCTCCATCTTGTGGGAACTCAAGGCGCAGAAAGTTCCGGTTCTCTATCACCTGAACGACTTCAAGGTGCTGTGCGCGAGCTACAACCTGGTTTTGCGCGGAGAAGCCTGCGAGGCCTGTAAGGGCGGCGAATTCTGGCACGCGCTAAAGGAAAAGTGTTATCCGGGATGGGACGCGCGGATGACGCTGGTGGCCGAGGCGTACGTCCACAAATGGCTGGGCACCTATCGAAAATGCGTGGATTGCTTTCTTGCGCCCAGCCAATTTGTACGCGACAAGTTCGTCGAGCATGGCTGGGATCCGGCCAAATTCGAGGTTCTTCCCCACTTTCAACTGGTCAAAACTATCGCCCGGGGCAGCGCAGGGGATGCTCCGCTGCTTTATTTTGGCCGACTGTCGCAGGAAAAAGGAATCGATGACTTGTTGCGCGCTATGCGGCGACTCCCTAATCTTCGTCTGATGATTGCGGGAGACGGGCCGGAGCGCTTCAGGTTAGAGCATTTGGCCAATGAGATGAGATTAGCCAATGTAGAGTTTGCCGGCCACATGGGGGGAGCAGACTTGGATCGCGCGATTGCGAACTCACGCTTCACCGTGTTGCCGACGCACGCGTACGAAACGCTGGGCAAAACGATTCTTGAGTCCTATGCGCGAGGGCGAGCGGTGGTGGCTACGGACCTGGGATCGCGGCGGGAATTGGTTGAGGCGGGCAAGACCGGACTGCTCTACAAAACGGGCGATGTAGACCAATTGGTATCGGCAATTCGGTTCCTGAGCGTGCGACCCGATCTGGCGGAAACGATGGGCCACGCCGGCCGGGAGCAAGTGCGCGCAAGGTACACGCCAGAGGCTCATTATGAGGCGTTGGTCGGATTGTATGAGCGCCTGGCCAACGGGAAAAGGCGAGCGACAAGCCTTACGCCAGCAACATTCCAGAAGCCCATGCTCCGGGTGGCATTCATTGGCGGGCGTGGCGTCGTGTCGAAGTACAGCGGCATTGAAACCTTCTATGAAGAGATTGGCTGCCGGTTGTCGGGAATGGGACACGAGGTCACGGCATATTGCAGAACCTATTTCACTCCGCCGGGGAAACGGCACAATGGAATGCGGGCCGTACGGCTGCCAACCATCCGGTCGAAACACCTCGAAACGGTGGTGCATACGTTTCTCAGCACGCTTCACGTTCTGACGCAGCCTTGCGATGTCGTGCACTATCACGCGCTGGGTCCGGCGCTGTTTTCCTTCATCCCGCGTCTGGTTGGAAAGAAGACAGTGGTCACGGTGCAGGGCCTGGACTGGCAGCGGAAAAAATGGGGTTGGCTGGCTTCGGTGGTCTTGCGGCTAGGGGAACGGGCGGCAGTGGGTTTGCCCACTCGCACCATGGTGGTCTCGCGCGTATTGCAGAAACATTACCGGGTGGGCTACGGAGTTGAAACTTCTTATGTGCCGAACGGCGGTTTTCTGCGTGAACGACGGCTGCCGGACAAGATTTTGGAGTTGGGCCTGCAGCCGGGAAAATATATTTTGTTTCTCGGAAGATTTTCTCCGGAGAAGGGTTGCCACCTGCTGGTCGAGGCCTATGAGCAGCTTGACACTGACGTAAAGCTCGTAATGGCTGGAGGGTCCAGCTACTGCGATGACTACTCGCGCCAACTGCAGGCACATGCCAACGATCGAATTAGGATGCTGAGCTGGGTCTCGGGAGAAGCTCTGGACGAGTTGCTCACCAATGCCATGCTGTTCGTTTTGCCCTCGGATCTGGAGGGCCTGTCTTTGGCTTTGCTGGATGCGATGGGCGCCGGCCTGTGCGTGCTCAGCAGCGACGTGGCGGAAAATCGCGAAGCCGTCGGCGACGCAGGATTCACTTTCCGGCGGGGTGACATGGGTGATCTGGCAGACCGGCTGCGCTTCCTGCTTGCGAATCCAGCGGTGCGTGAGGCGGCGGGAAAAGCGGCGAAGCGCCGCATCCGAGAACACTATCAATGGTCCGGGATTGCCAAGGAGATTGAGCGAGTCTACTTCGACATGATCGGTTGGAATCTGCCGGAGACTGCGGCTCGAAAGCCGGTCTCGCAATCTTCCCGGGAGGAATTGGCGCCGCAGCGAAGGGCTGTATGAGTGACGTGACGCGGAAGTGCTTGAACTGAAATAGCTCGCACAAAATCGAACGTACCAACAAGAGGACGGGGTGTATCCCGTCCTTTTTGTTTACAATTAATTGTTTCTCGCGGACAGCAAGCGTGACGAGCGGCATGCGTGTTGTTTAGTGCGAGCGACTTTCTCATGGAAAACACGATCCTCGTCACGGGCGGTGCAGGTTTTATCGGATCCAATTTCATTTTGCAGCGGATGAAGGAGGAGTCGGCTTCGGTCGTGAACCTGGACAAGCTCACCTATGCGGGGAATCTGCGCAACCTGGAGACAATTGCCAACGAGCGACGGTATGAGTTTGTGCATGGCGACATTGCTGACCGGGGCCTGGTGCGGAGCCTGTTAGGCCGTCGTACGCCCCGGTTCATCGTGCATTTTGCGGCTGAGAGCCACGTAGATCGATCCATCCGGGGACCGGATGATTTCCTGCGCACGAATGTGGATGGAACTTTCGCGCTGCTGGAAGAAGTGCGAAGCTATTGGACAGGACTGAACGAGCGGGACAAATCCGACTTCAGATTTCTGCACGTTTCTACGGATGAAGTTTATGGCTCTTTGGGGCCTGAGGATCCGGCATTTTCTGAGAGCACGCCTTACTCGCCTAATAGTCCTTATGCCGCGTCAAAGGCGGCATCCGATCATTTTGTGCGCGCCTACCACCACACTTACGGCTTGCCCATGCTGACCACGAACTGCTCGAATAATTACGGGCCATTTCAGTTCCCGGAAAAATTGATACCGCTGGTGATCCTGAACGCGCGCGACGGCAAGCCTATTCCTGTTTATGGCGACGGAAAGAACGTTCGCGATTGGCTTTACGTGGAAGATCACTGCGAAGCGATCGCAACCGTGCTCGATCGAGGACGAGTGGGACAGACTTACAACATCGGCGGCTGGAACGAGAAGCGGAACATCGACATCGTGGAAACAATCTGCGACCTTGTGGATGAGATGGCTGGAAGCAGTGGAGTTTCTCGTCGCGGCCTGATCACCTTTGTGAAGGACCGTCCGGGACACGACCGGCGTTACGCGATGGACGCGACGAAGATCGAACGGGAGCTTGGATGGCGTCCGCGGGAAACATTTGAAAGCGGAATTCGCAAGACCGTGCAGTGGTACTTGAAAAATAACGAGTGGGTGCGCGACGTGACCAGCGGGAGTTACCGGCAGTGGATTGAAACGCATTACTCTTCTTGAAGTACAACGTTGAGTCGCAGCAGTCCAGCGACGGAATCGTCCATGACGCAAGCTTCGAACACGAGTTATAAGGGAATCATTCTGGCGGGAGGCTCGGGGACCCGCCTGTATCCCGTGACTCACGCCATGGGGAAGAGTCTGCTGCCGGTTTATAACAAGCCCATGATTTATTACCCGCTGTGCACGCTGATGCTGGCGGGGATTCGCGACATTCTTCTCATTACTACTCCGGAGGACGTGCTCAAATTTCAGGCGCTGCTGGGGGAGGGAAGTCAGTTTGGAATCGAGTTGCATTACAAGGTACAGCATAAGCCGGAGGGGATCGCGCAGGCGTTCCTGGTGGGTGAGGAATTTCTTGGAGCCAGTGCTTGTACTCTGGTGCTGGGGGACAATATTTTTTACGGCCACGACCTGGCCAAGGATTTGCGCGAGGCCGCGAGCAAGACGCAAGGCGCGCGGGTGTTCGCTTATCCAGTGCACGATCCCGAACGATATGGGGTTGTGGAATTCGACGCCGCCGGGAAGGCTCTGAGTATCGAGGAAAAGCCCAGGCAGCCGAAGTCCCGTTACGCGGTCACGGGACTTTATTTTTATGACAACCAGGTGGTAGGGATCGCGAAGTCGTTGAAGCCCAGCCCACGCGGCGAACTCGAAATCACCGACGTGAATAAGAAATACCTGGAGCGCGGCCAGTTGGAGGTGGTAGTGATGGGGCGCGGTATGGCCTGGCTGGACACGGGCACGCACGAGTCGTTGATGGATGCGTCGCTTTACATTCAGGCGATTGAGAAAAGGCAGGGGCTGATGGTGGCTTGCCCCGAGGAAATCGCATTCCGCTCCGGCTACATCTCGGCCGATCAGGTAGAAAGAATTGGAAACTCGATGAAGAACAATAGCTACGGCGCCTACCTGCTGCAACTTCTGCGCGAGAAGGTATTCTGATGGATGCAGTGCAGGCTATTCGCCCAGCCGTGGAGGCGGTCAAGAAGATTCCAACTTCGCTGCCGGGAGTGTTTGCCCTGGAACCGCAGGTGTTCGGAGACGAGCGCGGATTTTTCTTCGAGAGCTACAACCAGCGGATCATGGCAGAGGTGGGCATCACTGAGAACTTTGTGCAGGATAACCACTCCTGCTCATCGCGTAATGTTCTGCGCGGCCTGCATTATCAGTTGAAGCATCCGCAGGGAAAGCTGGTGCGGGTGGTCGAAGGAGAGATTCTGGACGTTGCGGTCGACATGCGGCGGGGTTCCGACACTTTTGGCCGCTGGGAAGCGGTGCGGTTGTCGGGAGAAAACAAGCGCATGTTGTGGATCCCGGCGGGCTTCGCGCATGGATTCCGAGTGATCTCGGAAAAGGCTCATGTGCTCTACAAGGCGACTGATTTCTACGCCCCTGCGCACGAACGTACGATCGTGTGGAACGATACCACCCTGAAGATCAACTGGGAACTGGACGGCGAACCGACTGTGTCGGCGAAAGACCAGCGCGGCGTAGCTTTCCGCGACGCCGAAAGTTACGGATAAAATCCCATGCGAGTCACAATTTTTGGCGCTAGCGGTCTGCTTGGTAAGGCGCTGATGCGAGAGTGGAGCGGAGACACCGTGACCGGGCTCAGCTCGCGCGAGGCGGATATCCGCGATGCCAAGCGCGTGCAAGAGGTGGTGCGGGAAACGCGACCTGACTGGGTTCTGTTAGCCGCAGCTTACACCGATGTTGACGGGTGCGAAAGCAATGCGGATCTAGCTTTTGCGGTGAACCGAGATGGCGCAGTAAACGTGGCCACGGCGGCGAAGACAGCCGGCGCCCGGCTTGTATTTTTCAGCTCGGATTACGTCTTCGATGGAAAGAAGACCACGCCCTATGAGACGGGAGATGAGCGGAATCCTCAAAGCGTGTATGGACGAACGAAAGCGGAGGCGGAAGTCAGGCTGCTGGAGCTGATGCCGGAGTGTTGTATCGCAAGGACGTCATGGCTGTTTGGCACTGGCGGGAAATGTTTTCCCGATACGATTTTGAAGCTCGCCGCCAGCCGGCCTGCGCTCGACGTGGTGAATGATCAACGCGGTTGTCCGACTTACGCAGTAGATCTGGCGCGAGCGATTATTCAATTGTGTCGCAAGAGCGTCGACGGAATTGTCCATGTAACCAATGCCAGCGACTGCACATGGTTTGAGTTCGCGCAGGATATTATCCGAAGCGCGGAGCTAAGCGCAAGCGTGCGGCCGGTGAGCAGCCAGCAGATGGCGCGGCCGGCACCGCGGCCGGCATGCTCTGTCTTGTCGGCAACGCGTCTGAAGTCTCTTGGAATCGAAATGCCATCCTGGCGCGATGCGCTGCTGCGCTACCTCGAACAGCGGCAACTCACTGGCTAACGCCGAGATTGCTTCAGTTCGTGCCATCCTGCTACGATTGGCGGTCCCGCCTGAGGATTTCGTGAAGCTAATCCAGAATTATATCGATGGCCGCTTCATGCCCGGAAAGCGCGAATTTGCGGACGTGAATCCCGCGGATGGAACGGTGATCGCTCAAGTCACGGAAGCCGGCGAATCGCAGGTGGATGAAGCGGTCAGCGCGGCTCGGCAAGCTTTGCATGGAGAGTGGGGACGGCTTGGAGTGCGCGAACGCGCGGCGCGCTTGCATCGCGTCGCGGATGCGATTGAGAAGCGGTTCGATTGCTTCGTACAGGCCGAAGTGGCTGACACGGGCAAGCCGGTCGCGTTGGCTTCCAGGCTCGATGTGCCTCGAGCAGCAGCGAATTTTCGCGTCTTCGCCGATTTGATGAAAATGTCTGGCCTGGAATCGTTTCAGACAGAGACTCCGGACGGAACAAACGCTCTAAATTATGCGGTGCGAAAACCGTTGGGCGTGATCGCTGTGATCACGCCGTGGAATCTGCCGCTGCTTCTGCTCACATGGAAGGTCGCACCGGCGCTGGCTTGCGGAAACACAGTGGTCGTCAAGCCTTCGGAGGAGACTCCTGCAACGGCGACATTGCTTGCCGAGACGATGCAGGACGCGGGGATCCCGAATGGCGTCTATAACGTGGTGCACGGCTTCGGGCCGGGCTCGGCGGGAGAATTTCTCACGCAACACCCAGATGTCGACGCGGTCACGTTTACTGGCGAATCAAGAACCGGCGCGGCGATCATGAAAGCAGTCGCGAGCACCGTGAAACCAGTTTCGTTTGAACTGGGCGGAAAGAATGCAGCGATCGTGTTCGCTGATTGCAACTTCGAAGAGACCGTGAACGGGTTATCCGACGCTGTGTTTCTGAACACAGGGCAAGTCTGCTTGTGCGCGGAGCGGGTTTATGTGGAGCGCAAGGTGTTCGGCGCGCTTGTGGATGCACTGAAAGAGAAGGCGGAGAGTTTGCATCCGGGCTGGCCGAACGACGCGAAGACTGACCTGGGGCCGCTGATTTCGGCGCAGCAGCGCGAGAAGGTGCTCTCCTATTATCGTCTGGCCCGGGAAGAAGGGGCGACGGTGGTCACTGGCGGAGGCGTTCCGAAGTTTGGCGACGATTGCGATAACGGCTTCTATGTGCAACCTACGATCTATACTGACCTTCCGGAGTCGGCGAGGTGCGTAAAGGAAGAGATTTTCGGGCCGGTCTGCCATATCGCGCCGTTTGACTCGGAAGAAGAAGCAATCGCCATGGCCAATGATACGAAGTACGGGCTTGCGGCTTCGATCTGGACGAGCAACCTGAAGCGCGGTCACCGCGTTGCACAGCAGATGAACGTGGGCATCACATGGGTGAATTGCTGGTTCCTGCGCGACCTGCGTACGCCGTTTGGCGGGGCGGGGCTTTCCGGCATTGGCCGGGAGGGCGGGATGCATTCGTTGAACTTCTATTCCGAGCTGAGCAATATATGCATCCGGCTATGACTTTTGCCGCGGTGCGAGCGGATTGCGCGAAACAGATTACGATGAGTGAAATGGAGAGTAAAGTTGTCGAGGGCAAGGCGACGCCGCGCGGCAAATATCCGCACATTAAATGGGCCGGCGACTTTTTACTTGTATCTGGCACAAGCTCGCGCCGCGCTGACGACACGATTGCCGGCGCCGAAGTGGATTCATTGGGGACCACGCGGCTCGACATCCGAGTGCAAACCCGCGCGGTGATTGAGAACATCCGCGACATTCTTCAGAGTGCCGGAGCGCAACTGCGAGACTTAGTCGAGATTTCCACCTACCTTGTGAATATGAATGATTTCGGCGGCTATAACGAGGTGTACGGGGAATTTTTCGGATACGATGGTCCGGCGAGAACGACGGTTGCCGTCCATCAGTTGCCGCATCCGCACTTGCTGATTGAGATGAAGGCGATGGCCTACAAACCGCAGAGATAGGAGGCGCGATGGCGTCTATCAAGAATTTGAAGGCTTTCAACTTCCAGTCCTGGATCGAAGAGAACAAGGAAAAGCTGAAGCCTCCGGTGGGAAATGCGCAGGTGTGGGAAGACGGCGAAATGATGGTAACCGTGGTGGGTGGACCCAACCAGCGGCGCGATTATCACGACGACCCCACTGAAGAATTCTTTTACCAGTTGAAAGGCAACATCTCTCTTCGAGTGATGGAGACTCCGGGCAAGCCTCCGCTGGAGATACCAATCAAGGAAGGCGAGATATTTCTCTTGCCCAAGCACATGCGCCACTCGCCACAGCGGCCGGCTGAAACCATAGGAGTGGTCGTCGAGGTACCGCGTCCCGAGGGATCGTTTGACGCATTCGAGTGGTACTGCCCGAATTGCCACCAACTTATCTACCGTGCCGAGGTGAGGCTGCAAAGCATTGTGAAGGATCTGCCGCCTCTATTTGAAACGTTCTACGCGGACGAAAGCCGACGAAAGTGCACGCATTGTGGCGCGGTTCATCCGGGCAAATAATTCATGCCAGTCATCGACATTCACAATCACTTTTTTCCCAGCTCATGGCCCGACTTGGCGGCGCGCTACGGCACTCCGGATTGGCCGTGGATTAAGCATACTGAGCCGGGAAAAGCGGACATCATTGTTGGCGATCGGTTTTTTCGCCATATTTCTTCCGCATGCTGGGATCCAGAAGTGCGGCTGCAAGAGATGAAGCGCGACGGGGTTGATGTGCAGGTTGTCTCTGCTACGCCGGTGCTGTTCGCGTATGAACGTCCGGTGGAACACGCGCTGGATTGCGCGCGATTGTTCAACGATGCGGCGCTCGAGCTTTGCAGCAAAGGGAAGGGAAGGTTGAAATCTTTTTGCCAGGTGCCGCTTCAGGATACCGAGGCAGCTTGCGGAGAACTTAGCCGGTGCATGCGGGCGGGGCATCTCGGTGTACAGATTGGCAATCACGTTGGAAGCAGGAATCTGGATGATGCCGGGATTGTAACTTTTCTGCAGCATTGCGCGGATGAGGGTGCGGCGGTGCTTGTGCATCCCTGGGAGATGTTTGGGCAGGAACGGATGCCGAAATACATGATGCCGTGGACGGTGGGCATGCCAGCAGAGACGCAGCTCTCGATAGCAGCGCTGATTTTGAGCGGCGCGTTTGATCAGCTTCCGCGAACACTTCGCATCTGCTTCGCACATGGTGGGGGAAGTTTCGCATACCTGCTCGGGCGGATGGAGAATGCATGGCATCATCATCCGGTCGCGCGGGGCGAATGTGAACATCCGCCCAGCTACTATCTCAACCGGTTTTTTGTTGATTCTGCGGTATTCGACCAACACGCGCTGCAATTCCTGGTGGGTACGATGGGAGCGGAACGGGTGATGCTCGGCTCGGACTATCCTTTTCCGCTGGGCGAAGAGCGCGTGGGTGCGCTCATCCGGCAGAGCAATTTATCTCAGGAGACGAAGAATAGGGTTTTGGGTGGGAATGCGGTTCGGTACCTGGGGATCAGCGCTGAGTCGATTGAGTTTACTGAGGAGCGGTCGGACGCGGCTAGTACGCCGCCCGCCGCAGTGCAGGCTGGGCAGCTCACTTACAGTTCCTATCTGAAAGTTCCGGAGCTGTTGGGGTTGCAGCGGCCGCAATCTTCTCCGCCGCATCATGACGAGTTGCTTTTTATTATTGTGCACCAGACCTATGAGCTGTGGTTCAAGGAATTGCTGCATGACCTTGATGCGGTCGTCGCAAATTTGCTGAAGGCTGGCGCCGCTCTGCAATCGCGTGACGAGGTTTATGAAGCGGCGCGGCTGTTGCGGCGCTGCACGGAGATTACGCGCGTACTTGTGGAGCAGTTCACGATTCTGGAAACGATGCTGCCCACACATTTTCTCGCGTTCCGCGGACTTCTGGAGCCCGCGAGCGGATTTCAGTCGGAGCAATTTCGCGAAATCGAATTTCTATGCGGATTGAAGGACGAGAAAATGCTTCGCTATCACAAGCCCACGCCGGAGGCTTATGCGAGCCTGAAGCGCAGATTGGAAGAACCTTCTCTGCACGATGCATTCTTCGGAGCTTTGCGGGCGATGGGCAAATTGCCACCGTTCGACGATAACGCGACGGACAGAGAGCGATTCGAAGCGCGCGCCCGTGCGGTTCACGAACTTTATAAGCACGAACACCATCATCGCGACTGGATCGACGTGTGCGAGCGCTTGACGGAGTTTGACGAACTGGTGGTGAGCTGGCGGTTGCGCCACATTCAACTGGTTGAACGCATCATCGGCATTCGCATGGGGACTGGGGGAAGCGCAGGGGCGTCCTACTTGAAACTCACCCTCGACAAAAAGTTTTTCCCCGAATTGTGGGAGGCGCGAACGTTGCTGACAGAATGAAGGGTTTTGTTTTCTCAGCTTTTTCGTCGAACCTCCTCGTCGAATCTCTCAAATGAAGCCCGCACGTGAACGAGTCACGCTGATTGGCGCCGGACTGAACGGTCCGCTTCTGGCAATTCTTCTCAGGCAGCGAGGCTTCGAAGTTGAGATTTATGAGCGGCGGCCGGATATGCGGCGGGCGCGCCTGAGCGCAGGGCGGTCCATCAATCTCGCACTCTCGACTCGTGGTATTTACGCATTGCAGCAGGCCGCCCTTTGGGAGCGGATGCGGAGCATCATCATCCCGATGAGAGGACGGATGATGCATTCGATGGCTGGAGAACTCACCTTTCAGCCCTATGGGAAGAATGAGGCCGAAGTCATCAATTCGATTTCGCGGGCGGAGCTAAACATCGCGCTTATGAACGCCGCGGAGGAATGCGGCGCCACCATTCACTTCCATCAGCGCTGTATGGGATACGACCTGAAGACTGGCGCCATACGATTGCGCAACGAGGAAACGAGAGAAGAGAACGTAAAAGAGGCCGCACTCGTGATCGGCTGCGATGGTTCCGCATCGGCGATCCGGATGGAGATGCTGAAGCTGAACCGATTTAACTTTTCCCAGCAGCATCTCGATTATGGTTACAAAGAGCTGACGATTCCGGCTGGTTCGACTGGCAAGCATCTGCTGGAGACCCATGCTCTGCACATCTGGCCGCGCGGTAACCATATGCTGATCGCACTGCCCAACATCGACGGCACGTTTGCCTGTATTTTGTTCCTGCCGTTTGAGGGCGCAGAAAGCTTTGGCAGCCTCACTGCGCGGGCCGATGTCGTGAGGTTTTTCAAGTCGCGCTTTCCCGACGCCTTCGCCTTGATGCCGCAACTGGCCGACAACTACTTTGAAAATCCGACGGGTGCGATGGTGACTGTCAAGTGCTCTCCGTGGAATGTCGAAGGAAGAGCTTTGCTTGTTGGAGATGCTGCTCACGCCATCGTTCCCTTCTTCGGTCAGGGATTGAACTGCGGATTCGAAGACTGTACCTGCCTGGTTGAATTGCTCGACCGGCGCGGCGCTGACTGGGCGCGCGTATTCGCCGACTTCGAGAACCAGCGGAAGATTAATACTGATGCCATTGCGGATATGGCGATTGAGAATTTTACGGAGATGAGAGACCGGGTTGCGGATGCTCGATTTCTGTTTCAGAAAAAAGTAGAGTTGGCTCTGGAAGCGAAATATCCTCGGCTGTTCGTGCCGAAGTATGCCATGGTCACATTTCATCGTATCCCCTACTCCGTTGCCCAAGCTCGGGGAGTGGTTCAGGACCGGATGCTAGCCGAGCTCTGTGCGTCTATCCATCGCGTGGAGGATCTCGATTGGGAAAAAGCAGACCGCTTGATTAACCGCGATCTCACTCCCCTGGAGTTGCAGTGAGCAGCCTCATTCTCCCAACGGACTTTCAATCAGGCGAGGATTTTGCGCTTGCGATGGATGAACGCGATCCCTTGCAGGAATTCCGCGCGCGCTTTTTGTTCCCGAAGACCTCCGGTGGGGACTGCGTGTATTTGTGCGGTCACTCGCTCGGGCTGCAGCCGAAGACAGCGGCGGCATACATTGAGGAAGAGTTGCAAGAATGGGCGCGACTCGGTGTCGAGGGCCACTTCCGGGCGAAGAATCCGTGGATGCCCTATCACAGGCTGCTTTCCGAACGGACCGCGGAACTAGTGGGAGCGAAGCCCCTCGAAGTTGTGGTGATGAATTCGCTGACCGTGAATCTGCACTTGATGATGGTTTCGTTCTACCGGCCGACCCCGGCGAGACACAAGATTGTGGTGGAGCGAGGAGCGTTTCCCTCTGATCAGTACGCGGTCAAGTCGCAGATCCAATTTCATGGCTTTGATCCTGTGGCTTCGCTGATTGAGTTGACTCCGCGGACAGACGAGTCTTGCCTTCGAGACGAAGATATTGAATCGCTGATTGAGCGGGCTGGCGATGAGATTGCGCTGATCACGCTGGGAGGAGTGAACTACTCGACCGGCCAAGCCTTTGATATGGCTCGCATCACGCGAGCGGGACATGAGCGGGGCTGCGTGGTCGGCTTCGATCTGGCGCATGCTGCTGGCAACTTGCCGTTGAGACTACATGATTGGGGTCCGGACTTCGCGGTGTGGTGCAGTTATAAATATCTGAACGGCGGTCCGGGGTGTGTGGCGGGTTGTTTTGTTCATGAGCGGCATGCTGAATCCTGGGATCTGCCGCGCTTTGCGGGCTGGTGGGGTCACGATGAACAGTCGCGGTTCGAGATGGGGCCGAACTTTCATGCGATGGCCGGTGCTGAGGGCTGGCAGTTGAGCAATCCATCGATTATCAGCCTGGCTGCACTACGGGCGTCGATGGAGATCTTTCAGGACGCAGGAATGGAGCGGCTGCGAGAGAAAAGCGTCTCGCTGACTGGTTATCTGGAATTCCTGCTGGATAAACAGAAATCTCCCGGCTTCTCAATCATCACTCCAGGCGAGAAAGAACGGCGAGGCGCGCAACTCTCGATCAGGATTCGGCAGGGCGGCCGGGCATTGTGCGATCGATTGGCTCAGGAAGGGATCGTCGGCGACTGGCGGGAACCCGATATTCTCCGAGTCGCGCCAGTGCCCCTGTACAACACTTATCACGATGTTTTCCGGTTTGTGCGGCGGTTTGCAGCCGCACTGAGCTAAGCGTAGGCGCAACACACACAAAAGCTCTTTGTGCCATTACTTCGGTAATGCTCGCGATTTTCCTCGCCCACATAAACTCGTAGCGTGGGCTCAATTTCCTGGCGACAACCCAGCAAGTGGACGGGAATCGTGTGCGCGGTGGTGTGCGTTCACGTCGTCGTGTCGGTGGTGGTTCCGCGCAGCATTGGACTCACCACCTTCGGCGACCTGGCGCAATCTGTGCTGCTTTTTTGCGCAACGCTGGCCATGCTCTCGAACCTCAGGACCAGCTACAAAAAGGCCAGACTCTTCTGGGCTCTGCTGGCACTGGGCTGCGGGATGTGGCTATTCGCGCAGGTTTTGTGGACTTACTTTGAAGTTTTTCTACGCCAGGATACGCCAAACCCATTTGTAGGAGATGTGATTCTGTTCCTGCATGTGGTGCCAATGATGGCGGCCCTGGCTGTGCAGCCGCATATCCAACGAAATGATCATTCCTTGCGGCTCATATCTGTGGACTTCCTTTTGCTGCTCACATGGTGGTTGTACCTTTACCTGTTTATCGTGATCCCATGGCAGTATGTCTCGCCGAACGAAGTGGTCTATGGTCAAAGCTTCGACCTGCTCTATGCTTCGGAACAGATCGTGCTGATTGTGGGAGCGGCGGTGATCTGGAAGCGGAGCCGCGGTGTCTGGCACACGATCTATGGCAAGTTCGCGAAAGCCGCGTTGTTTTACAGTGGTGGCTCTATTCTTGCCGGGGTGGCCATCGATTTTCACCGGTACTATACGGGCAGTCTTTATGATGTTCCGCTGGTAGCCGCGATGGCGTGGTTTGCGGCGATGGGTTTCATTGCCCGCGGATCTTCGCCAGACGGAGCGAACGAGTCGGCACCACAACACGACCACAGCATGTGGACGGCGCGGCTGGCGATGATGGCGGTGTTCTCCACGCCGCTGATGGTCGCGTGGGCGGAATTTGGGCAAGGAGCGCCTGCGCCAGTGCGCTCCTACAGGCTGATGTTGACTGCCGGGGCGATGGTTTTGATGGGCACGCTGGTATTTCTCAAGCAGCACTGGATGGACCGGGAGCTGATCCACCTGCTGCGCTTGTCGCGACAGAATCTTGACGAGATGTACAAGCTGAAAGACGAACTGGAGAGCAAGGAACAGTCACTGCGCTGGCACAGTTTGGAGTTGCAGCGCAAGAACCTTGAACTGCAGGAGATCTCTTTCACCGACGCGTTGACGGGCGTATGGAACCGGCGCTATCTGGAAGAGATTCTTGCCGCCGAGGCCGGACAGGTTTTGAGAAATTACGAGCGGGCGCGAGGCAGCGACATTCGCAAACTGGATCATCGCGACTTGATCTTCATCATGGTGGATGTGGACTTTTTCAAAGAGGTGAACGACCTTCATGGTCATCCCGCGGGCGATCGTTTACTGCAGCGGGTGGCTGAGCGATTGATGAGGGTGGTGCGCAAGTCCGATGTTCTGGTCCGCTGGGGCGGAGAAGAATTTCTGATTATGTCGCGCTCCGCGGACCCGAACGGCACGGCCGCTTTCTGCGGGCGTATTTTGAACATCATGTCGTCAGAAGCTTTCGATCTTGGTCATGGCGTTCAGGTACGAAAGACTTGTTCGGTGGGATGGGCTCCCTTCCCCTGGAATCGCGGCGCGTATGAGGCGGTTTGCGCGGAAGAGATCATCGAACTCGCCGACACTGCGCTCTACCGGGCGAAGGCCGGAGGGCGCAACCAGGGAGTTGGAATTCTGCCGGGCGACGGGGTAGCTGCGAATCCGAATGCGATCACACTGCAGGGCCTGCGCCAGGACAACGGAGTTTTGACGCGGATGGTGAGAGTGCAGAATTCCGTGGGCGGCCGTGCTGACGCCATCGCTGAAGTGACGGTCTCCAATGAACACCGCGAGCTCTGAGTTTCGCCGGCAGGACGTAAGCGGCAAACTCACTCGCCGGCATTCTGGACCCCGCGCACGGCAGAACGGACTTCGCACCGCTTGACCTCTGAAGCCGTGTTGAATACAGTGAAGAACCGCACTGCCAATCTGCATGATGGGCACCCAGCGAAATCTATACGGCGATATGGAGAGAATTCCGAGGCAGATTTGATGATGAATGCAAAAGCGAGTTCGCGTAAGACAGGTTTGCGCCAGAAGGCGCAACTGATGTCGGCATCGGAGATTGAGCGCACACTGGTTCGTCTGGCGTATGAGATTGTGGAGAAGAACGGCGGCATCGATGGGTTAGGTCTGGTGGGAATCCGTCGCCGAGGCGTGCCCATTGCGGAGCGGCTGGGCAAGATCATCACGCGAATCGAGAACGCACAAGTTCCGGTGGGCACGCT
>Ga0302326_10005297_pt1 | contig 29468 bp, 25 predicted proteins | sample Palsa_T0_3_FD_202264 | JGI IMG/M metagenome (GOLD analysis project Ga0302326, IMG submission 202264) | Peat permafrost microbial communities from Stordalen Mire near Abisko, Sweden - Palsa_T0_3 | ecosystem: Environmental > Terrestrial > Soil > Palsa > Peat permafrost | place: Sweden: Abisko... | reverse complement strand
GGAGTCGATAAATTATATCTCCTCAACGCCGTCACCCCCGATGAGCTAACCCAAGGGTTGATTGCCTACGATCTCGCCAAAAAGCGCAAGTTGTCTCACATTGTCTACCACTCGGTATTTCGCGTCGAGCATTTCAAGGATGTTCCGCACTTCGCCTCGAAGCTCGCTATTGAGAGCGCGCTCCGAGAATTTGATGTGCCGTTTACAATCATTCGGCCAAACTATTTTTTCCAAAACGACGCGGCCTTTAAAGACATCCTCACCAAGATGTCTGTGTATCCCAATCCACTTGGACTCGTTGGTATATCGGCAGTCGATATCCGCGACATCGCTGAAGCCACAGCAATCACGCTGATGTCCGACAAGCACTTTGGGAGGACCTACAACGTAAATGGCCCGGCCATTTTAAGCGGTCCCAAAGCCGCTTCGATCTGGAGTCAGGTCCTAGGCAAGGAAATCAAATATGCGGGAGACAATCTAGATGCCTACGAGGAACAGATGCGCCAGCACGCCCCTTCTTGGGCTGCCTTCGACATTCGCATGATGTTTCAAGGGTATCTCGAGCGGGGTTTTGTCGCTGAGGACGGTGATGCAGCGACGTTGACAAAGCTCTTAGGCCATGAACCGCGCGCTTACGAGGATTTTGCACACGAAACGATCCGTGAATGGCAGGGGCTCGCCAACTCGCGAGCGGCAGCTTAGCGGCGAGCAGTTCGGCATCGCCAGCGCCATCCTACGTTGGCTATAGGCTCAAAAGTTGTGGTCAGCCGCCACGTCCACGGCTAGATCGCCTATTTTTTGCTGGCCAAACTTGATTGAGGTCAGATTGATACGGCTAAATTAGGTCAGCGATGTTCTCTGGGCGCCCGAGAGTGCGCACGAGGGTTCTTTATTCAACGATGCCACAAGCGCGGACTATTGTTGGGTTTTAGCAAATGCGCGCCATCGGTTCTGCAGTACGGTCATCATCACGCGGATGTCACCGGCGGAAAGAACTTCGTGATCAGCTAGCGCGCCCTAGATCGATTGAGCTGCGCATGCGCTGCTCTCCCGGCTTCGCTCACTAAAGCCTTACTTCAACAACGATGGTTTTTAACCAGGGCACCACGTGCTCCATGTCGAAGCTCCCATCACTTAAGAGGCCGATCAAGAATTCATAGATCGTTTTCGAGTCCGCACGGATTGCGCGACCGTTGATTCGCAGGAAGACATCGACCACAGCGAACGCCACTCGTTTGTTGCCATCGACGAACGGATGATTTTGAACAAAACTCTCCAGAAGCGCTGCGGCTTCGTGAATGATCGTGTCGTAGTATCCGGTCTGAGGTCGATGAAGCGCTGATTCGAGCGCTCCGGCGTCGCGGAGGCCGGGAGCGCCGCCGTAGCACGCGATCAGTTCTTTGTGAAAGAAAAGGGCATCCGCTGTCGTGACGTATTCCGTCATTTAGCCAGCGATCGGTATAGCTCATCGCGCTCTTTGAGGCTGTTCCGAAACTCCTCGAGCACATTTTGTCGCGGAGCCTGTTGACGCTTGTGAGCCAAATACTCCCGCATTGCATCTCCAAGGACTGCCTGAAACTGCCGCCCTTCGCGAGCCGCAACTTGCTGCAGTCCCTCCAGAACCTCAGGCTCAGCTTGAGAAGAAAACTTCCGCAATAGACGCATAGAGCACCATCATTATCCATCATGATTTGTCATGATATATCAAGATAGTTGTAAGTCAAGCATGGGCCCTTCTAGATTTTGACTCGACTCATCCCTTTACAAACAATAGTTTACGCAATAGCACGCAGGCCGGATTCTGGCTTTGAGTCAAGCGACGGATTGGCACTTAAGCCACCGTGAGTACCACGAAGTCGTGAAGCAGACGGAATCGCACATACGTGCAAGCAGTTCGCAGGGCTTGGACGTGGCCACTCCGTTCCTCGCACGCCGGCCTCGGTTGGAAACTACGACGACGGCGGGTTCGCCGAACAATGCCACGGTATTTTCGGTAGGGTAAAGCATTCGCCGATCGTCACAATAGTTTGGAGGCAACGACATGAAACGCAAGTTGGTACTTTGCGCATCTGCCTTGGTTCTTGCGATCGGAAGTGCGTTCGCCGCTGCAGACTCGGCGCCGACGACCACGCCAAACATTAAGAAAGCTATCGCAGCTCGTTCCTTGGCTTTTGTAAACGCGGCCCTGATTGGCGATGTGGCCGGCTTTCGCGCCTTCATGTCGGATGACTACGTCATGTTGTGGGTGGAGCCGGCGACCAATGGCAAGAAGGCGCATTGGGCGACTATGACGAAGGAGGAGTGGGTGGATGGATTACGGTCAGGAAAGCACAAGTACCATGCAGTCGAATTGCTGAATACGAAGGTTTATCTCCATGGCGACGTGGCGATTTTCTCGGGTGACTACACGGAGACCGGCACTCGAGAAGGCGTGGAGTACTCGGACGCAGGCCTATTCTCCGAAACGTGGGTGAAACGTAACGGTCTGTGGATAATCGTCAGCAGTGTGTTTCCGTAGTAACGGCGACACAAGGACTCGAGCGAGCCGAGCGGGATGCCTCGAAGTGATCGATCAGTGGATTGCCTGATAGCCGCCGTTCGTGGCCGGCCGCAGAGGGGTCAACAACGGTCTCCGGCCGCATTTGGGTGATTCCGTCCGCCACATTTCCAACAGATTTTCGGCGAAACCTCACATGACTTTCTTGAGCCTTGCTGGAATCTCTGCATTGAGTGACAACTCGTCCCTAAACGACCGGAACCACACATCATGAGTCACAACAACCATGAGCAGCGATGCATCCGGATCGGTGACCGTCACTCCCACGCGTGCTCTTGACCGTAGAGCTTTCATTTCGAAGTGGGCGAACGAGGAGATCCCTGCATGGGCTCAGATTCTCACCGCGCCTGACGTCGCGCGCCTCACTCGACGTCAGGGGTGGATCCTTTCAGGCAAAGGCCCGGAAGGCGATCGCGGTGCCGCTGAACGACACCGCGGTAAGGCTCGTGCGCGCGCAGAAAGCAAAGCATCCCATAAGGGTCTTTACTTACGAGGGCGAACCGATCAGGCAGGTCAGCACGAGAGCCTGGTACAAGGCGCTGAAACGCGCCGGTATCGAGGACTTTCGATGGCACGACCTGCGCCACACATGGGCCAGCTGGCATGTGCAGAGCGGCACGCCGCTCTTCGCATTACAGGTGCTTGCCGGGTGGGAGACCGAGAAGATGGTGCGCCGTTACGCGCACCTCGCCGCAGCGCATCTGATGGCCTATACCGGCAACATGGAAAGTCACGGCACAAATACGGCACAACCACCGGATTTCCGCGGCACAGCCTGATTGCAAGTAGTTGGAAAATAAAAAATTTGATATGGCCAGGGGTGGAATTGAACCACCGACACGCGGATTTTCAGTCCGGGGCTGAAATCAAGATAAACACTTGATCTTGATGGATTTTATTCTATCGAATTGTGGAATATTTCTCCCAGATTTGCCGAGATAAGGCGTTGCATTGCTGGGTTACGGCCAATTGATATTCCACACTTGCTAAATGCGTCCGCCTTCAGCGCGTAGCTTCATGCCGCGCCTCGTGCGATGGACCGTACTGACACGAGATCCTCGTCGCGGACGCTACGAACATCGCTAGTCTTCAATTCCACCAGAGCCTGGGTCTTTCCCGATGCCCTAACGAATTCGACCTCAAGCCCGTCCGGGTCATAAAGTTCGACGACCGCCCCGAGGTCACCCTTGCGAAGTCCGCGCTCAGGAATATCGCGCTCCAGAACCACAGTCTCCAATTCACGAAATCTCATCGGTTATCTCCAGGAAAGATTGTCACCAACCTCGGAAAGTCCTCACCGTTTTTAACGATCCAGACCGTTGTCACCCTAGCTTCTCGCCCGGTCGGTCCTCGCAAGATACCATCGACCTCGTATTTGTGCCCAAAGGCACTCGCTTGACGCTCCACGGCGGTGCCAGATCGAGCGATCTGCGATATGTCCACTTGTAGCCGGCGCCAGTCCTGGCGGGAATATCCCATCCTCGCGAAGAAGGCGGCCTTGAAGCGTCCGACCGGATGTTCAGTCGAAAGGAGGTAATCGCGAAGCTTCTCTGGCTGGATGAATGCCCGATCCGCGGCAGGAAGATTCATTGCCCTAGTTCCGTTGCTTGGAGGGCAGTTTGCAACGGCTCCCACCGGCTTCTCTGTTTCTGATTCATGTAGTACGGGGGTCCGGCGGCATCGCATGCTGCTCGTTGAACAAGCGTTTCCGCGCTACATTCTACAGCCCACGTAGAGCTTTGTGCGCAGGCAGCACATGCACGACGACGCCGAGCAAAGACGAATACACGAATGCCAGCCACCTGCGCTCGGAGCAGCTGGCGACGCGTTACGCGACGCCATCCTTCACGAGGAGGCTCTTCTGGCCTCACTTGAAGGTCAGAAGACCGAATCGAAACACCGACTTGCGGCACTCCAAGCTAAATTGGCTGCGCTCGAAGCCCAACCGGAGATCCGCGTACGTTTGCCCCTCGCGCTCGGGACGCTTACACCTCAAACACCAGTCGAAAAGGTAAGGCTGTTCCGCTCACTGTTTCGCGGGCGCGAGGACATCTTCCCGACCCGATTCGAAAGTAAGAAGACCGGAAAGAGTGGATACGCCCCGGCGTGCGGAAACAAGTTCGTCCCGGGCGTGTGCGAATTGCCCAAGATCAAGTGCGGCGACTGCCCGAATCAGGCCTTCGTTCCGTTCGACGACGCTGCGGTACTCGGCCACCTCACGGGCCGACATGTGATGGGCGTCTACCCACTCCTCGCGGATGAGACCTGCTGGTTCCTCGCAGTGGACTTCGACAAGAGCACATGGATCGAGGATGTAAGCGCCTTCGTCGAGACGTGCCGGCGGGTGGAGGTCGCTATGGCTGTGGAGCGATCGCGCTCCGGCAATGGCGCCCACGTCTGGTTTTTCTTCTCATCACCGGTACCTGCGGCAACTGCTCGCAAGATGGGCTGCTACCTAATCACCGAGACTATGTCGCGACGCCACGAGCTCAGCATGGAATCCTACGATCGGCTTTTTCCAAGCCAGGACACGATGCCGCGCGGTGGATTCGGTAACCTCGTTGCGCTGCCCCTGCAGTACGGGCCGAGGGCGCGCGGAAATTCGGTTTTCCTTGACGACCAACTGCGTCCCTACCCCGACGAGCAACAGTGGTCATACCTCGCCTCGCTGCCGCGCATCGATGTGGAGACTGTGGAGCGGATCGCCCGGGATGCCACGGATCACGGATCAGTTGTCGGTGTGAGGATCGCGACGTCCGACGAGGGAGACGAGATGCCCTGGGCGCGGCTGCCCTCGCGGAAACGCGGCCGGCTCGTCATCACGGAACCACTGCCGAAGGTAGTGTGCGCTGTGCTCGCGCAGAAGCTCTTCGTCGATAAGGCGGGCCTGCCGTCGGCGCTGATCAACCAGATCAAACGTCTGGCCGCATTTCAGAATCCCGAGTTCTACAAGAAGCAGAGCATGCGTCTCTCGACGGCCACGACACCGAGAGTCATCGCGTGCGCGGAGGACCTGCCTCAGTTCGTCGCCTTGCCACGTGGTTGCCAGAGCGAGCTCGAATCGCTGCTGCGTGACCATGGGATTTCCGTCGCGATTGAAGATCAGCGTGTGGATGGCGAACCGCTTCGGCTAATGTTTCAAGGAAAGCTGACCACCGTGCAGCAGGCGGCCGCAGATGCACTGCGTGCGCATGACATCGGCGTGTTCGTTGCGCCCCCTGGCGTCGGCAAGACAGTCGTCGGTACTTTCCTCATCGCGGCACGGGGCTGCAGTACCCTGGTTCTGGTCCACCGGCAGCCGCTGCTCGACCAGTGGCTGGCGCAGTTGTCTCTGTTCTTAAGTTTGGAGCCGAAGCAGATTGGTCAGATCGGAGCGGGCAAGAAGACCGGTAACGGCCGGCTTGATGTTGCGATGATCCAAAGCCTAGTGCGCAATAACTGTGTCCAAGACATTGTCGCCCACTATGGTCAAGTCATCGTCGATGAGTGCCACCATCTGCCAGCCGTCTCATTTGAGCGCGTGCTCGCCGAGGTGAAGGCACGCTACATCGTTGGATTAACTGCAACTCCACAACGGCGCGACGGACACCATCCGATCATGGGAATGCAGCTCGGGCCCGTGCGCTTTGCGGTGGATCCGAAGAGTCAGGAGGCACAACGCCCCTTTGCGCACACGCTTGTGGTGCGTGAAACCAGCTTCAAGACATCATGCGAGAAGCCAGCGGGCATCCAAGACCTCTACGCAACGCTCGCAGCCGACACCAGGCGCAACGAGCTCATCCTCAATGACGTGATTGGAGCGCTCGAACAGCGGCGCTCACCGATTCTACTCACAGAGCGCAAAGATCATCTCGAGTACTTCGCCGCACAGCTGTCGAGAATCGCACGCCATGTGGTTGTGCTACAGGGCGGTGTAAGCGCCTTAGCGCGGCGCGACGTGAAGCGGCAACTCGCGGCCATCCCGGACGCCGAGGAGCGACTCGTGCTCGCCACGGGCCGCTACATTGGCGAAGGTTTCGACGATGCTCGGCTCGATACGCTTTTTCTCGCTCTACCGGTTTCGTGGAAGGGGACATTGATTCAGTACGCAGGTCGGCTCCACCGCCTGCATCCGGCAAAGCGGGAAGTACGCATCTTCGATTATGTCGATCGAGAGGTCCCAGTGCTATTGCGGATGTTCCAGAAACGCCTGCGCGGTTACCGTAGTCTCGGTTATGCGAGAACCGACGCGCCTCTTGGGCTTGACGAGCCCGGAGATGACCTCATCGTCGAATATGACGAGGAGGTGCTCCGATCGCTGAAGGAGCGGGACGAGTCCGTGTGAAGGCCGCAAATCGCAAAAGACGACAAACTCCGCGCCTCACTAAAGCGAGGCTCGCGCAGATGATCGAGCAAGCAACTGTCGATGCCTACGGCGAGGCCGAGCAGATCACAGGTTGGTTAACGATGATCGATGAAAACCTGGCGATTCCCTTTGAAGCCATGGTGCTCGGGGCGTCAGTCATTGTCGAGCGCGTTGACCTGGACCGCAGCGGGCAGATCGTCGCGGTTTGCGGACGTGGACGCGCGCGCCGTTCGCTTTCGCTCCTGGATCTGACATTGCCCACACCTCCGCCAGATGGCGCGGAGTGGGTCGAGGCGTATCGCCGCTGGCGCGCCGAAAGCCATCCTCTAGAAGACGCGCGATGAGCGAGTACCAGTACTTCGAATTCCAGGCCATCGACCAGCCCTTAACCAAGACGGCCATGGCGGAACTGCGCTCCTACTCGACGCGAGCTCGGATATCACCCACGAGCTTCATCAACGACTATTCATGGGGGAACTTCAAGGGCAATGCGGACGTGTGGATGGACAAGTACTTCGACGCCTTCCTCTACTTCGCCAACTGGGGTACACGCATCCTGAAGCTGCGGCTGGCCGACAGCGTACTGAGTGCGGAAACCGCTCGGCTCTACGCGGCTGGTGAGAGTGCCGCCGTACGAGTGAAGAATGGGCACCTGATCTTCACCTTCCTATCCGAGAATGAAGACGGTGATGAAGACTCGATCGAGAGCGTAGGCTGGTTAGCCTCAATCATTTCAGTTCGGGCCGAGCTCGCCCTTGGCGACCTTCGAGCGCTTTACCTCGCATGGCTTCTGTGTGCGCAAAGCGGCGAACTGGACCCGAGCGAGCTCTCGCCGCCTGTGCCCGCCGGCCTCGCCAAACTGAGTGCGTCGCTAACAAGTCTCATCGAATTTCTTCGCATCGACAGGAACCTCGTCCGCATCTCGGCCAACCCTGCGCTGAAGAGCCGAAACGTCGCCAGCCTCATGCGAGACCTTGAGTCAGCCTCGCGAAAGTAGAGACGCGCGGCGGCGAGTGCCCAAGGAAAGTAGCGAAAGCGAGATGTGGTCAATATCGCAATCACTCTGTTTTGCATGGATACGGCTGGTTAATATTCCACACCCTCTTGATGCCCCGGAGAGGACTCCAACCTGACACGAGTCCTTGTTCACGCTGCACTCCCTTGATGAATTTGGATTCCACCAAAGTGTCGGCGGGACTGAACCCCGGCGTTAGCACGTCGGCTCTCACGAGGACTCGGACGACCCCGGCGGCAGTTTCAGCTTGTCCACCAATCGGCAGAGCTCGGCGAGAGACGAGGCCTTGATCTTTCGCATCGCGTTGCTGCGATGCACCTTCACCGTGGTTTCAGTGATGCCCAGGTCGCCGGCGATCTGCTTGTTTAGCCGCCCGGCGGCGACCTGAGTCAGAATCGCCCGCTCGCGTGCCGTTAGCACGTCGAAGCGAGCACGGAGCGCGCTCACTGCTGCTTGATTCTCCCGGCGTTCGCGGTCTGTGCCGAGCCCGACGTTCACAGCATCCAGAAGATCCTGGTCGCGGAACGGCTTCGTGAGGAACTCGATGGCGCCTGCCTTCATCGCCCGCACGCTCATCGGAATGTCGCCATACCCCGTAATGAAGACGATCGGGAGTGCGGCGCGTGCCGCTGCTAGCTCACGCTGAAAGTCGAGCCCGCTCTGACCTGGCAACCGCACATCGAGAACGAGGCAAGTGGCGCAGTCGGCGGGTTCAGATTCGAGAAACTCGGCGATGGACGCAAATTGCTGAGACCGGAGTCCCACGGACTGCAGGAGTCGCCCAACCGAGGCGCGAAACTCCAAATCATCGTCGATTACAACGACGCAGGCGTCTGACTCCGGCACAGCTCTCACTCGCGACTGAAGGTCCGTGGAAAAATGCATCCGGTCCTCGCACATTCTCTTTTGCGCTGAATCCTAGTCCGAACGAAGCCGCTTGGACAGGTGCGAACCGGCTCCTCGAGGAGTCGATGTTCTAAACCAAGGCTTAGGGTTCCGAGATGGTTATAGCGTCATGCTTGTCGCCGGAATCGGAGCCCCGGAGGCAGGATTTGTCCGAGCGATCTCTGGTCTCGATCGTCGATGATGACCAGTCATTCGGCGACTCCATGCGAAGGCTGCTGCGATCGCTGGACTACTCCGTCGCGGTCTTTCCCTCTGGAGCGCAATTCCTCGCGTCCCCGCAGCTTGCGGCCACCGCGTGCCTCGTCGCGGACATTCACATGCCTGAAATGACGGGGGTAGAGCTTTACGAACATCTGATCGAGCGAGGGCACGCGATTCCGACGATCCTCGTCACGGCCTATCCGGACGATCAGGTCAAGGAGCGTATGCTGAACCGGGGCGTGGAGTGCTATCTTCGTAAGCCGCTGGAGGAAGCGGCCCTGATCGACTGCCTTCGATCTGCGGTCGCGCGCGGCGGGGCGAGTTACCGTGCGCCCTGAACCTGCACTGATCTTCTGATTGTCGCCTCGACAACGGAGCTCGACCGATGACTGCATCCGCTCTTTCGGACTCAAGTGGCCGAAATGACTCCATGCAGGTGCTGTGGGGAGACACCGAACGCGTCTTCTGCAGACTGTTGCGGAAGGATGTGGAGGGCCACAGGCACGCATTCATGCCAATGCTCGCCGGCGCTGAGCATCCAATGCCCGAGAGCATCAATCGTCTGGCACACGAATATGAGCTCAAGGACTACCTTGATGGTACGTGGGCCCTGCGGCCGGTGGATCTGGTGCGCGAACCCGGGCAGACCATGCTCGTTGTCGAATACGCAGGAGGCGAGCCCCTCGACCGTCACCTCGGCCAGCCGATGGAAATGGCGCGCTTCCTACCGCTTGCCGTCTCATTATCGGCCGCTCTCGGTCGGCTTCATGGATGCGGGCTGATCCACAAGGACGTCAAACCTGCCAACGTGTTCGTCGATCTCGCGACCGGACAGGTCTGGCTGACTGGCTTCGGCATTGCTACCCGTCTCCCGCGAGAGCGCCAACGGCCCGAACCACCCGAGGTTCTCGCAGGCACCCTTGCGTACATGGCACCCGAACAGACGGGACGCGTCAACCGATCCATCGACTCCCGAAGCGATCTCTATGCACTGGGCGTCACCTTCTACGAAATGCTGACCGGCAGTTTGCCGTTCACGGCTTCCGATCCGATGGAGTGGGTGCACTGCCACATTGCCAGACAGCCGGTGCTTCCGAGCAAGAAACTTAACAGCATCCCACCCTCGGTCTGCGCAATCACGATGAAGCTGCTCTCCAAGACTGTCGAGGAGCGCTATCAGACGGCGGCGGGTGTTGAGAGCGATTTACGACGCTGCCTCCGCGACTGGCAAGCCGACGGGCGCATCCGCGATTTCGTCCCGGGCGATCATGACACTCCAGATCGCCTCATGATTCCGGAGAGGCTGTACGGGCGCGACCGTGAGCTCGATACGCTGCTCACCGCGTTCGATCGAATCGTTGCGGGCGGCAGGCCCGAGCTGGTGCTCGTCTCTGGCTATTCCGGTATCGGCAAATCCGCCGTGGTTAATGAGCTGCACAAGCCGCTCGTACCTCCTCGCGGGCTTTTCGCATCGGGAAAATTCGATCAGTACAAACGCGATATTCCGTACGCCACGCTGGCGCAAGCATTTCAGAGCCTGATCCGGCCACTCCTAAGCAAGAACGAAGACGAGTTGCATAAGTGGCGCGACGCGATACGCGACGCACTGGATCCTAACGGATTGCTCATCGTCGACCTCGTCCCGGACTTGAAACACATGATCGGGGAACAGCCGCCGGTGCCGGAGCTTCCGCCTCAGGAAGCGCAGCGGCGCTTTCAGCTAGTCTTTCGACGGTTCATCGGCGTATTCGCGCGCCCAGAACATCCGCTTGCGCTGTTCCTCGACGACCTGCAGTGGCTGGATGCCGCGACGCTCGACTTACTCGAAGATCTATTGACCCGCGACGATCTGAGGCACTTGTTGCTCATAGGCGCGTATCGGGACAACGAGGTCAGCGCAACGCACCCGCTGGTGCGTAAGCTCGATGCGATTCGCCAGGGTGGTGGGATACTGCAGGACATCATCCTCACGCCTCTGGGCCGCGCCGATCTGGGTCAACTGCTGTCGGACTCCCTGCGCTGCACGCTGGAGCGCGCTGCGCCACTTGCGCAATTGATTCACGAGAAGACCACTGGGAATCCGTTCTTCGCAATTCAGTTTATTTCCGCGCTCGCTGATGAGGGGCTGCTCACTTTTGACTACGGTGCAGGACGCTGGGTATGGGACCTCAACCGCATTCACGCCAAAGGCTACACCGATAATGTTGTCGAGCTCATGGTCGGAAAGTTAAACCGCCTGCCAGTGGACGCCCAGGAGGCACTCAAGCACTTCTCCTGCATGGGAAACAGCGCCGAGTTCGACATGCTGGCGATGGCCTACGAGAAGTCGATCGAGAAACTTCACCAACACCTTTGGGAAGCAGTGCGGACCGGACTCGTCTTCCGCTCCGACGATTCCTATCGATTCCTGCACGATCGGGCGCAGGAAGCAGCCTATTCAATGATTCCGCAACAGCTGCGTCCCGCGGCGCACCTGCGCATTGGCATGCTTCTGGCCGCGCACACCCCTGCGGCGAAACGCGAGGAGGCGATATTCGAGATCGTCAACCAACTCAACCGCGGCTCTCACCTCCTCGCCTCGGTGGAGGACCGTGAGCGAGTCGCGGAGCTGAATCTCATGGCAGGCCGGCGCGCAAAGGTCTCGACCGCATACGCCTCGGCACTCAAATATCTTAGGGCGGCCCTAGCACTGCTGACTGAAGAGACGTGGGAGCGAAACTACGTCCTCATCTTTTCGACCGAGTATCTGATGGCCGAGTGCGAGCTACTGACCGCAGACAAGGTTGCTGCCGAGAATCGACTCTCGCTGTTGCCGCAGCGTGCGAACAATCGGCACGATTTCTGCGTAGCCACGCGCTTGCGACTCACCCTATACACCACGCTGGATCGGTGTGACCGCGCGGTAGACGTGTTTCTGGAGTGGCTACGCCGCGAAGGAACGGTCTGGTCGAACCGACCGACGCGCGACGACGTATTGCGCGAATACGAACGAATCTGGACTCTGCTCGACAACCGCCCCATTGAAGAGCTCATGGACCTGCCGCTAGTTGTGGATCCGCAGGTACTCGACACGCTCGATGTATTCACAGAGATTGTCACGCCGTCGATTCTCTTTGACGAGCACCTGTCGACATTGGTCGTCTGCCGTTTGGTGACGCTCAGCCTCGAGCACGGTAACAGCGACGCCGCGTGCTTTGCCTACGTTTGGCTTGCGATGTTTGCGGGTGCGCGTCTTGACAACTACAAAGACGGATTCCGTTTCGGGCAACTGGGCTATGACTTGGTCGAAAAGCGCGGCCTGACGCGCTACCAAGCGCGAACTTACATGTCTTTGGGTGCCATGGTCATTCCCTGGGCGCGGCACGTCGCCAGCGGACGCGACCTAGTGCGCCGCGCGTTCGATGCCGCATATCGCATTGGCGATCTTACTTTCGCTTCCTACAGCTGGGACCAACTCATCACGATTTGTCTGGCCGTCGGAGATCCGCTCGCAGAAGTGCAGACGGAATGCGAAAACGGCCTGGCCTTTGCAAAGAGGGTACGCTTTGGTTTGGTCATTCACCTTTGCGGATCGCAGCTGGGCCTAATTCGAACGCTACGTGGAGCGACACCGACGCTGGGGTGCCTGGATCACGACGACTACAGCGAGCCAGAGGTTGAGCGCAATCTCGCCAGCAATCCGAATTTGGTGTTCGCCGAGTTCTACTATTGGACCCGCAAGGTGCAGGCTCGATTCTTTTCCGGAGATTTCGCGTCGGCGGCTGATGCCGCGTTTAAGGGACAACGGTTGTATTGGACATCAGCGGCGATGTTCGAAACCGCGGACTTTCGCCTCTATGCTGCGCTTGCTCACGCGGGCGCCTGGAATATTGCGTCCCCTGAGAACCGACCGAAACACTTCGAGGCATTGGCGGCACATCACAAGCAGCTCGAAGTGTGGGCCGAGCACTCTCCTCCGACCTTTGAGAACCGCGCGGCGCTGGTTGGGGCGGAGATCGCACGGATCGAGGAACGCATTCTGGACGCGCAAGAGCTGTACGAGAAGGCGATTCGATCGGCGCATCTTCACGGCTTTGTCCACAATGAAGCCTTCGCTAACGAGCTGGCTGGGCTGTTCTATGCGGCGCGCGGCTTCGAGAAAATCGCGACAACTTACCTACGGGAAGCACGCTACTGCTACCTTCGTTGGGGAGCAGATGCCAAGGTTCGGCAGCTTGACCAGCTTTATCCGCAGATCAGAGCCGAGAGAGCGAACTCGGATTCGATGGCGACGATACAGACTGCTGTCGGGCACCTGGACCTTGCGACCGTGGTCAAAGTTTCGGAAGCCGTTTCGGGTGAGATTGTTCTGGAAAAGCTGATCGACACACTGCTGCGCACGGCGCTCGAGCACGCTGGCGCGGAGCGAGGCTTGTTAATTCTTCCGCACGGCGACGACTATCGTATAGAAGCCGAGATCACCACGGGCAGCGACGAAGTGCGGGTCAATCTGCGGCAGGCGAGTTTGACCGCGGCGGATCTGCCTGAGTCCGTCTTCCGTTACGCCTTGCGGACCAAGGAAAGCGTTCTGTTGCATGATGCCTCCGCCCAGACCTCATTCTCCGCCGATGTATATGTGCGCGAGCACCACGCGCGATCGGTGCTCTGCCTCCCGATACTCAAACAGTCCCGATTGCTCGGCATGCTTTACCTGGAGAACAAGCTCACGCCGCATGCGTTCACTCCCGCTCGAATGGCCATCCTGAAGCTCCTAGCCTCCGAAGCCGCAATCTCGATGGAAAACGCTCGCCTGTACCGCGATCTCGCGGAACGAGAATCCCGAATCCGGCGGCTGGTCGATGCCAACATCATCGGGATCATCATCTGGGACCTCGAGGGGCGGATTCTCGAGGCCAATGATGCGTTTCTGCGGATGGTGGGATACGACCGCGACGACCTCCTTTCCAGACGTGTCCGCTGGCGCGATCTGACGCCGCCCGAATGGCGTGACGGCGATGAACAGCAGTTGGTGCCGCATCTCAGGGTCACGGGCAGCCTGCAACCCTTCGAGAAGGAGTTTTTCCGCAAGGACGGGGGCCGCGTACCCGTGCTGATGGGCGTGGCGACATTCGAAGACGATGCGTACCAAGGTGTCGCATTCGTGCTCGACCTGACTGAGCGCAAACGCTCCGGGGAGACGCTGCGCGTGCTGCAAATGGAACTTGCGCATGCTGGCCGCCTGGCCACGATGGGGCAACTTGCCGCCTCCATCGCCCATGAAGTCAATCAGCCGATTGGCTCAGTGCGCAACAATGCCCACGCCGCATTGCGCTTTCTGGCCGGGGAACGGCCTGATCTGGGAGAGGTCAGAGAGGCGCTCGAGTGCGTGGTCCGCGAGACGTATCGAGCGGGCGACATCCTCGGCGGGATCCGCGATCAGATCAAGAAGGCCCCGCCCCGTAAGGAGCGCGTCGATCTGAGCGAGGCGATCGAGGAAGTGATTGCACTGGTGCGGGGCGAGCTGTTGAAAAATCATGTTTCGGTGCAGACGCGGCTCGCGCAAGAACTGCCGCCAGTTCACGGAGATCGAGTTCAGCTGCAGCAGGTCATGTTGAATCTGGTCGTGAACGCTATCGAGGCCATGACCAGCGTCGAGGAAAAAGAGCGCGAGCTGGTCATCAGCACCGGATTGAGCGCAGCGGAAGGCTTGCTGGTCTCGCTAGGCGACTCGGGGCCCGGCATCGCCCCCGAGGATCGCGAGCGCATCTTCGAGCCCTTCGTCACAACGAAGGAAGGCGGCGTGGGGATCGGCTTGTCGATCTGCCGCTCCATCATCGAAGCCCATGGAGGGCGAATGTGGACCGACGCACATCAGCCGCGCGGCGCCGTCTTCCGCTTCACTCTTCCAGTAAAGCACTGAACCAAGATTCAGTGCGCCGAACTGTAAATTCATCCTCTCGATTCGCTGGTTGAGCCATCACCAACCATTGCGCAATACAAACGAACCTCTAAGTTTTGCTTTGATTCCTCGCGGCTCGTGTGCCTTTGCGGGCCGCTCGACGAATCAACAACTCGCCAAGGAGGTTGTCATGCGGAAAACGCCCGGCATGAATCGCCGCCGCTTTTTCGAGGCTGCAGCCTCAACCGCTGCTGCCAGCACGCTAGGTCTACCCAATTTCGTTCTTGCAGAAAGGAGCACATCCATGAATGCCGCTGTACAGCCGAGCGGTGACAAGACCGCTATCCGCCCGTTTCACGTGAATTTTCCAGAAGCTGATCTTACCGAATTGCGCAGGCGCATCAACGCGACGCGCTGGCCCGACCGGGAAACGGTCATGGATGCCACGCAAGGCGTGCAGCTCGCGACGACTCAGGCACTCGCGCGCTATTGGGCGACAGACTACGACTGGCGCAAGGTCGAGGCAAAGCTCAATTCGCTGCCGAATTCGATCACCGAGATCGATGGGCTCGACATTCATTTTATTCATGCCCGCTCGAAACACGAGAACGCCCTGCCGCTCATCGTCACGCACGGATGGCCTGGCTCGATCGTGGAGCAGCTGAAGATTGTTGATCCGCTGACGAATCCCACCGCGCACGGTGGGAGCGCGTCGGATGCGTTCCACGTCGTCATTCCATCGATGCCCGGCTATGGTTTCTCCGGCAAGCCGACGACCACTGGCTGGGATCCCGCGCACATCGCACGCGCTTGGGACGTGCTGATGAACCGCCTCGGTTACAAGCGATACGTGGCGCAAGGCGGTGATTGGGGCGCGATCATCACCGAACAGATGGGCGTGCAGGCGCCTACCGGATTGATAGGCATTCACACCAACATGCCCGGCGTCATCCCAGTCGACATTGACGCGGCAGCATTTTCGGGCGCACCGACCCCATCGGGGCTTTCAGCCGACGAGAAACTCGCCTACGAGCGGCTGAAATTTGTCTATCAAAAGGGAGTCGCCTACGGGTTCCAGATGGGGCTGCGACCGCAAACGTTGTACGGAATCGCGGACTCACCCGTCGGCCTGGCGGGGTATTTCCTTGATCACGACGCACGTAGCTACGAGCTGATCTCACGCGTCTTTCGCGGACAAGCCGAGGGCCTCACGCGCGATGACATCCTCGACAACGTCACGATCACGTGGTTGACGAACACGGCGCTTTCTGGCGCACGTCTCTACTGGGAATACTGGGGCAAAAGTTATTTCAGTGTTAAAGGCGTCTCCATCCCAGTTGCCGTGAGCGTCTTTCCTGACGAGCTCTATCCAGCCCCGCGGAGCTGGGCGCAGAAGGCCTATCCGAAGCTGATCCACTACAACAAGCTCGACAAGGGAGGGCACTTTGCGGCGTGGGAGCAGCCGAAACTCTTCTCGGAAGAGATTCGCGCGGGCTTCAGATCACTACGGAGCTAACGAATCGGAGCTGCGGGCCCGTTCGGGAGAGCCGAGCGGGCCCGCAGTTGAAGGACGGACACGACTGGTCCGCGATTTAATCGTCGGGTTCGCTCGCGAAATAATGCGCGCGGCGCAAGAGACCAATGGTCCTGCGTTCGCTCACGCGATCGTGACCACAAAGGAGCCGCTCAGCGTGCTCGGATGGATAGCTCAATGAACGCAGTAACGCCGCAGGCGGTCGGCGACAAAACCGCTCTTCGTCCGTTCCGTGTGAATGTTCCGGAAACGGAGCTTGCTGAATTGCGCAGGCGTATCAGCGCGACCCGTTTCCCTGAACAGGAGACCGTTGCTGACTTCTCGCAGGGCGTGCCGCTCACGACTATTCAGAAAATCGCGCGATATTGGGCAACAGAATACGACTGGCGCAAGGTCGAAGCGAAGCTCAACGCCCTGCCAAATTTCATCACCGAGATCGATGGTCTGGATATCCATTTCATCCACGTTCGTTCGAAGCATGAGAATGCGCTGCCGCTGATTGTGACGCACGGCTGGCCCGGCTCGATCCTCCATAACCTAAAGATCATCGAGCCGCTGACCAATCCTACAGCCCATGGTGGCAGCGCATCGGATGCTTTCCATCTGGTGATTCCGTCGATACCGGGCTTCGGGTATTCCGCCAAGCCGACCTCTACCGGTTGGGATGCGCCTCGCATTGCACGCGCGTGGGCAGTACTGATGAAGCGCTTGGGATATACCCGATACGTGGCGCAAGGGGGCGATTGGGGCTCGCTCATCACCGAGCAGATGGGTGTACAGGCATCTTCGGGATTAATCGGCATTCACACCAACATGCCTGGCGCCGTTCCGGCCGACGTAGATGCGGCGGCTTTTACCGGGGCCCCACCTCCGTCCGGCCTCTCAGCTGAGGAGAAACACGCGTACGACGAACTGCTCTTCGTATACAAGCGCGTTTACTATGCTTTCTTCATGGCATCGCGCCCTCAGACGCTGACCGGCCTCTCGGATTCGCCCGTCGGCCTGGCGACTTTCCTGATCGACTTCGATGCGCGCGGTTTGCAGCTCATTGCGCGCGTATTCGATGGGCAAGCCGAGGCTGTTACGCGAGATGACGTTCTCGACAGCATCACGCTATTCTGGCTGACGAATACGGCGGTCTCCGCAGCCCGCCTCTATTGGGAGAACAAGCTCGCCTACTTCCGCGTGAAAAACATCTCGATCCCGGTTGCGGTGAGTGTCTTTCCGGACGAGCTCTATCCTTGCCCGCGGAGTTGGGCGGAGCGGGCCTATCCACAACTCCTCCGTTACAACAAGGTCGACAAAGGCGGGCACTTCCCCGCCTGGGAACAGCCGAAACTCTTCTCACAGGAGCTTCGCGCAGGCTTCAGGTCTTTGCGGGCTTAGTTGAGAGCGCCGTCGGGAGCGGGGCGGCAATATCATCGTCAAGTACATAGACCCCATGCACGATCCTCGGAGGCAAGCATGAGCGTAAAGCAGATTCAGCTCGACAAGCGCAGTGCCGGATACTGGAGCGCGACCTTTAGTCATCCACCCATCAACCTCGTCGATCCGAATACCATCGGAGAGTTGGATGCTCTGATTGCCGAGATGGAAGCGGCTCCCGAGCTGCGAGTGATCGTCTTCCGCAGCGCTGATCCCGACTTTTTCCTCGCCCACTACGATGTCCTTATCGACAAGGCGGTAACCGCGGCGCTGAAGCCTGGGCCCACTGGCCTGCACCCGTGGCTCGATGTTCTCGTGCGCCTGAGTCGCGCTCCTGTGGTCTCGATCGCTTCTATCCGTGGCTGCGCCCGTGGAGCGGGGAGCGAGTTTGCGTTAGCGTGCGACATGCGCTTCGCGAGTCGGGAACGTGCCGTTCTCGGCCAGTTCGAAGTAGGTGTTGGTGCGGTCCCCGGCGGTGGACCGATGGCGCGGCTCTCAAGACTCGCTGGCCGCGGCCGCGCGCTTGAGATTGTGCTGGGCGCCGACGATTTCCCGGGAGAGCTGGCCGAGCGCTACGGCTACGTGAATCGCGCGCTTCCCGACGCCGAGCTCGAGAGGTTCGTGGATGCGTTTGCGCGCCGACTAGCGGGTTTCGAAAAGCGCGCTATCGCGGAGGCGAAAGCCATGGTCGACGAGGTGACACTGCCGCCGAACGAGGAACTTGCGCTGGGAATGAAGGCGTACTTCGCCTCGGCGACGAGACCGGAAACCCGCGCACGGGTTTCCGCGCTAGTATCGCGAGGGCTCCAACAAAGATCGGATGTGGAATTGCGACTCGGCACTTATGTGGGAGAGAGCACCGATGAGCGGGCGGACGCATCGCCGCAGAAAGCATCCGCCCATTGAAGGCGACCAGGAGATTGACGGCGCCCCAAAAAGCTTCGCATACCTGGGCTCGTCGACATCCACGCACGTCCCGACAATATACCGGGATGACCGCGTCTCGATGCGCCCCGAACGACAGCACGCTGGCGTAACCAAAGCAGAGATGGCTGCGGGGCAATTGACGGGCGGCCGACGCAAATAGACCTGATGCTGCGCGAGCTGCTATGCGCGAGCACCCAAGGTCGCCGTTGCGAAGTCCGCGCTAAGGAATATCGCGCTCCAAAACCACTGTTTCCAATTCGCGAAACGTTATCGACTTGCTTCAACCAAGCAAACCGTGGGGGGTCGAGAAAGTTTGGTCATTATAGGGAAGGCTTGTTTTTCCGTGATATCTCGATCACATTGCCAGCGTCCGGCTTGACGAGCGCGCGGGGCGCCGCGCGCTGCAGCAACTGCGGCGCCACATTCCAGCGGTGTCCATCGTCTGTGACGATGCTGACGGTTTTCTTGTTGTAGCGCGAGATCGTACCAGTTACTGGCGGGCGCCCATCCGGATGAAACGTAACCCGCTCGCCGATACGAAACTCGAGCATCGTCGCGTGCGCATCCACCTGCGCCAGGAAGTGCAGTCGCGCCACGACGCGATGATTGAGATCCATCAGCTCGGATTCCGTTAGCGCATCGATATCGATTGGCATTGCCACGCTCTCGCTATTTGAGTGACTCCAACATCTTACGCCGCAGAATGGCGTTGATGCGAGACTGGTAACCCTTACCCTGGGCCCGGAGCCAGGCGAGCACATCGGAATCGATCCGCACGGTCGTCGACGTCTTGATGGGCTTGTAGTACTGGCCGCGAACCGCATTCTTCCAGAACTCCTCGGTCAAGGGAGGGATGTCGCTATAATCGATCTCAGTGTCTGGCCGCGCAGCTAGCGCCGCGAGCTCCGCCTTCTGCTTCTTAGTCAGGGCAGGCGGTTTAGCAAGATTAACAGTGCGCTTAACGACTTTCTTGCTCATAACGTTGCCTTTACCTTCCGGTCAGCCCGTCGGGCCGAAATGATGCGAATGACTTCAATCGGCTGATCGTCCTCTCTGCTCGGTGAGAGCTAATGGGTCAGCAAATACCCTCAGTGCGATATCAAAACTGATCGCGTGCTTGCGCAGATTGATGGCCGCTTTGGCGGGATCCCATTCAAATCGCGTCGCCATACCCGAATGTTACTACATTAGCGTTAGTACAGCAACGTGCATAGAATCGCTGCACGAGGCGCTCACCATTTGGGAGCTTTCCTTGGAGGGCTCTCAGTTGACGGCTGCTGAGAGCGGTCCACTCCGTCGATCCGCGGTTGCACAAGGGACCCTTTGTGCGAGAGCGAACGGCTGGTTCCGGGAAGATTATCCAGCTCAGTTCGGCCAAGTCCTATCGGTCGGCTCACATAAATGCGTGCCATGAAGCAGCCATTTGCGTCTCAATGAAGACTATGAACCGGGGCGCCGGAGCTGTAGCGCCTTGAGTCCCAGCCGCCATGCTGTGGATAGGAAGGCCGCGGCGGCCGGTACCACTAGTTCTATCTCAGTGCCGGTGGCGTCACGGCTAAATATCGCAAACTTCGCTCCCAGCTGCCGGGCCCGTTCACGCATGCCGGTAATGCCGAAATGTCCACGGTTCGAATCCTCGGCCACGGCTTGTGGATCCATGCCGCAGCCATCGTCTCTGATAGTCAGCCTGAACCGGTCGCGGGCATATTCGAGTTCAACCTTCACGGAGGTAGCGTGAGCGTGCCGGCGCACATTGGTCAGCGCCTCGCGCGCGACGTTGTATACCTCTTCCGCGCAGGCTGACCTTAGAGGTTTCGGGCTGCCCGTGCGGACCACAGAGAACTGCGTAGGTGTGTCCGAGAAGAGCTCTACCGATGCGCGACGAATCATCGCCTCCAAGTCGAGCTCGCTTCCCGCTTTGCGCAGCCGTGTCACCCGGTCGCGCGCTTCCTTCAGCAAGTCATCCGCCCTATCGAGCGAACTCTCCATCCGCATCCTCAGGGGACTCTCGCGATCGATCTCCTCGGCTAGGCCCTGGAAAGTGTAGATCAAGCCCTGCGTGCTCTGAAGCAGGGTATCGTGGAGTTCCCGTGCGATGGCTTCGCGTTCTTCCAGGCGCACGCGCAGGCGCTTTTCAAGCAGGCTCATCCGTAGGCACACTAGTTGCCACAGCAGCAATAGCGCTGCCAAGGTCAGCAGCGCGTAGAACCAGCGGGTCTGGTAGAACGCCGGCGTAATCACGATGCTGGCCTCGGCGCCCGTGGGATTCCAAACCCCGTCCTCGTTGGAGGCCGTGACGTGGAAGCGGTGCTCCCCCGGAGGTACGTTGGTGTAGAACGCCTGCCGCCGCGTTCCAGCGTTCTGCCATCCTGAGTCGACGCCCTCCAGGAAATACTTAAAGTGCACGCGGCTGGGCATCGACAAGCTCAGTGCCGAAAAGTCGACCTCGAAGTTCCGCGTCAAGGTCGGTAGCACGGCCTTATCCGAAATGCTGTAGTGTCGCTCGCCGACGATGACCGTGTTGACCACGACGGGTGGTGGCAAGAGGTTGCGATGGATGTGCCGCGGATCGATCCAGTAGGCGCCGCCGAGAGTAACGAACCAGATACGGCCATCGCCGCCCATGGCTGCTGTGGGAATCGGTCTGATGGTTTGCACGGCGCCGCCCATCCCGTCCTCGTAGTTGTACGTTTCGCCGGACACCTTGTGACGATGATCCGCCAGGAACGCGGTGATCTCCGACGGCGTGATGTACGTGACCCCGGAGCCGCCGTTGGCCCACAGGCCACCATCGCGGTCCCGCACCAGCCCGGATACGTTCAGTAGTGGGGGGGTGTCCGCTGCTTCCAGCTTCCAAAAGCGCTCACCACTGTACAGCGCGACGCCGGCGGGACCGCCCACCCAAACGGTGCCGTCGCTCCCGACCGCGACTACAGTGACGGGTCCAACCTGCAGCATTTCCGCGGCGCCGAGCAGTCGGCCATGCCCCCGTTCGATCAGCCCTAGTCGACCGTCGACATAACCCAGCCACAGGCGGTTACCGTCCCGGGTCATGGAAAGGGGCGGTTCGGTCGGCAGTCCGCTAATACCGCCGTTTCGGATCCACCCCTCGCCCTGCTGCTCGAACAACCCAGATCTGATCGCGGAAATCCACAAAGAGCCGGCGGCGTCACGTGTGACTGTTTGGACACCCGCTCCTTGCAGTGCAGAGTCCATGGCAACGGGGTAGAGCTTGCCGCTGACGTAGTGCACGAGGGAAGCTCCTTCGCGGGCGACCAAGAAGCTGCCATCGTTCTCTCGCCACAGGGCAGACACGTTCTTGCCCATCAGCGGAGTACGGTCGAGCGTGATGGGATCGTTACGGCCGGGTGCGAACTGCGCCAAGGAACGCCACCCCAGGAGCCAGACCGTACCAGCGGCATCTACGGTCATGGTCGGATTGTCGATGGGAGCCGGCAAATCCGGCATTGCCGAATGCAACTTGTTGTCGCGAAAGCGCGAGACACTGCTGCCAGTAGGCACCCAAAGGTTGCCTTCCCGGTCTTCGAGAAAGCGAAAGGCGTCAAAATCGCAACGGCTGTCCGCCTCGAGGATCTGGATGCTCGTCAGGTTGGGAGCGGCACTTGCCAGCTCGAGAGCGGCATTCGGCAAGCGCGCTAACGCGCTTGTGTTGCCCCTGTTGATGCTCACCCACAGGTTGCCGTCGTGGTCGAAAAAACCAGCGTCCGTTCCGGCGTCGCTGCCACCCAGTAGCCGCCCCGAGATACGGTGCTCCGGATGCGACAGGTTGATCAGCCCGGATTGGCGATCCGCTACCCAGACGTCTTCATTAGGGGCGGAAAACAGCCAGCCGAAGCCACCAGGCACTGCCACTCGGTCGAACTTGCTCGCGCCACGGCGCAGTACAAACGCGCCGCCAGGGCCGTATGACCACAGCGCGCGGTTTCGGTCCGTGAGCAGGGAGAAGCCTTGCCCCGGCGGATAGCCCCAGTCGGCACCTACGGCCTCCCATTTGTCACCATTCAGCAGGAACAGGCCTACCGTGGTCTGAATCCAGAAGGTGCCATCTTCGCGTTGCGCGAACTCCCAGATCGTATGGGACGGCAGGCCATCCTGCGGTCCGTACGCTTTCAGCACTCCATCATGGATCGAGTACGCCTGCCCGAATCGCATGCCGACCCACAGCCAACCGTCCTTGTTAGCGTACAGCGCTGAGATGTCTTCAGTGATGGGCGTGGTGCCGTTCGCGAGTGTAAAGGGTTCGAAATGCTCGCCATCAAAGCGAAATAACCCTCTCGCGCTCCCGAGCCACAGATGGCCGTCCGCTGACTGGGCAATAGTTCCGCTGTTGGAGGGCGCCCCCTCACGAGCGGACCAGCAGGTGTGGCTCAGTTCCGCCAGATGCTCCGTGGGGTCAATGGCGAATGCGACATGGGTGAGCGCAAGAAGTAGCCAGAGAAAATGCCGCACGGTGATGCCGGAAGTTTTGAGCCACTGACACAGGTCCAAGTCAATGATTATCGTCTTTGGCCTGGATGTCAGGCGTTATGTGCCAGGACTGATCCTATCATCTGTCTGAAAAGCCGGTTCCCCCCAAATGAGGGGTGCGTGACATAAATCAATGCGAGGTACTCGGGCTATAATTGATCGCCGAAGCAGGGCGATAAAACACGGACTCCAATGGCGGCTCGTGCGTTGACTCCGATTAGAATCCTCGCCGTCGATGATCATCCGGTGCTGCGGGAAGGCATCGCGGCCCTGATTGCACGACAACCGGACATGCGCCTCGTCGCCGAAGCGGCGAGTGCACAGGAAGCCATCAGACAATACCGCTCGGTCCGCCCGGACGTCACGCTCATGGACATTCAAATGCCTGAGGGAAGCGGAATCAACGCGATCCTTGACATACGCAGCGAGTTTCCAGCGGCAAGGATCATCGTCCTGACGACATACAGTGGCGATGTCCTGGCGAACCGTGCATTGAAGGCTGGTGCGTGTGGTTATCTGCTCAAGGGTGCAGTTCGAAAGGAACTGATTGAGACGATACGCCAGGTTCACTCCGGCGCGCGGCGCATTGATCCTGATGTCGCGGTGGCGCTGGCAAGTCATCTGAACGACGGCGGCATTTCGGTGAGAGAAGCGGAAGTTCTTACACTTGTCGCTTCTGGAAAATCCAACAAGGTCATTGCGGGTAAATTGGGCTTGTCCGAGGAAACCATCAAGGGCTACCTAAAGAGCATTATGGTCAAGCTAGGTGCAAACGACCGCACGCACGCGGTAACCGTCGCTCAGCGCCGAGGAATCATAGAACTCTGACGCCCTCGAAATAGGGGAATCCTTACACCCTCGCATAGGGGCTTACCACGGACGCGTGTCGATCTAGCATGCGCCCATGGTCATCCAACGCCTATTCTCGAGCTTCCCGGATTCTTGGCCCGGTTCCGCACTCCTCCTACTTCGCCTTTGCGTGTCCGCGGCAATCGTCTTACATGCAATGCACTCCGGCATCCACGTGGACGCCGTGCTCTTCATGCTAATAGCGGCCTCGTGGTCATCGGCTGCGCTCATTCTGATCGGGCTCTGGACTCCGATTGCCGGCGGCGTAGCCGCAGTCACTGAAGCAGCCGAAGCGCTCGCATGGGCGCCCGGACTTCTCGCTCACCTCTTCGTGATTACGATCGCAGCGAGTCTCGTGCTTCTCGGGCCCGGGGCATGGTCAATTGATGCATATCTGTATGGTCGCAAACGCTTGATCTAGGTCCCTCAACATCAAAGGAGATAATTTTCATGAACATTCGTAATTCCTCTTTTACGAAATTGGCCGCTGCAGGCGCACTGGCCGTTGCCACCTCCACTTCGATGGCTGCGGATGCCGTCAAGAACGTCGTCCTCGTGCATGGTGCTTGGGCGGATGGCAGCAGCTGGGCTAAGGTCATCCCCTTGCTCGAGCAGCGCGGACTGCACGTCGTAGCGGTGCAGAATCCGCTTAGCAGCCTCGCGGATGACGTCGCTGCAACCAAGCGGATCATCGATGCGCAGGACGGCCCGGTTATCCTCGTGGGGCATTCCTATGGCGGCGCCGTCATCAGCGAAGCAGGCAATCACCCCAAGGTCGCCCGTCTGGTTTTCGTCGCGGCGTTTGGTCCTGACACCGGTGAATCGGTGGGCACTACGGCGAAGGACTTTGCACCTGCACCCGCAGGCCCACAAGTCCAGCCGATCGAGGACGGATTTCTGGTCTTGTCAAGAAAGGGGGTTACTGAGGACTTCGCACAGGATCTGTCCGCCGCGGAGAAACAGGTATTGTTCGCCACGCAGGCGCCCACTTCGGCTTCTGTATTCGGTGCAACCATGAGCGACGCAGCGTGGCGCCACAAACCATCCTTCTACGTCGTGGCAGAGAATGACCGCATGATCAATCCCGACTACGAACGCTTCGCCGCGAAGCGCATGGGGGCGAAGACTCTTGCGTTGCCCACTAGCCATGTGCCGATGCTCTCGAAACCGACGGAGGTAGCGAAATTGATAACGGAAGCGGCGGCTGGCAACCGCTCTTAAGCAAGTAAATGGGCCAAAGAGGTTTCTGCGGGCCCCTAGGTCCGCAGAAACCTTCGCATATTAACCAGTAATTCGCCGAAGGAAATGAATCACGAACGAGGCTCATTCGCGCGACGTACGTGTCCGCATAAGGCAGAATTAGTAAGAAGTCTTCCCAGACAAGATGCCGGCCGTGAATCCGTGACCGGCAGAGTTGGGCTGGACTTCCCGTAAGCGGTCACTATCGAATGACCGCATCGTCAACACCGGAAGTTCCCATGGGCCGGCGACCTTAATCAGCATCTTCTAGTAATGTCATAGCGAGCAACTTCGACTCCAAATGACCGAGAGCTCGGGCGTTCACATCTTCCCAATCCTGGGCGAGATTGGCGCGTGGTTTTAAAAGCGTCTCGGACCGTCTGTCCGCGCTTCGGTAGAGTTGTGGGCCAGTTTTGCATTTGAGAGCAAGTAGTTACGATCTCTGTCTCCGCCAACCTGTGGAATATTCATTCCACAGATCACTGGATATTCCACAGTTGAAGTTGACTCGGCGTGCCTAAGTTTTTGATTTGATGGTGGCCAGGGGTGGAATTGAACCACCGACACGCGGATTTTCAGTCCGGTGAAGGCGATTCCAGGGACTTATTAATCAACCACTTGCAGCGCTTGCCAGCCCCGTCCCCAGGCACACCAAGGCACAATTACGGCACGCCCAATCTGAGTTCGGCACATTCTCGGCACACGAGCCCTGCGATCTCTCTCCTTTACCTCTGAATACAGATTTCTGTATAGTTGAATAATGAAGACCACTCTCGATATCGACGACGAGCTTCTGGTCCGAGCGAAAGCTGCCTCGGCCCGGGAACGCAAGAGCCTCACCGCCCTTATTGAGGAGGGGTTGCGGCTACGCCTGCGCCGACCTCACTCAAGCGGCCGTAAGACGGGCTCACCGATTCCAACCTTCGTCGGCAAAGGCGGGCTCGTCGCAGGTGTCGACCCGCTCTCCAACCGCGCGCTGCTCGACGCTGCGGACGATGGCTCCTGATCTGAACGTTCTTCTAGCTGTCTCACGCACCGATCACCCGCATCACGCCGTGGCGCTGGATTGGTTGAATCGGGCGCTCGCCGCATGTGAGGCTGGAGAAAGTCTCGAGATCCTGCCGATGGTCGCAGCGGGATTTCTGCGCCTCGCCACCCATCCTAAGGTATTCAAGCTCCCCATGCCCATTGGCGATGCCGTTGCGTTCATCGATGCGCTGCTCGCGCGCCCGGGTGTTCAGTTGCCAGAAATCGGTCGCGAGTGGCCGACCTTGAAGCAGCTAGCTCGCGAACACGATCTCATCGCCAACGACTTGACGGACGCCTGGATCGCCGCGGCAGTGCGTACACTCGGCAGTCACTTGGTTACATTCGATCGCGGTTTTAAGCGACTGCTCACTCGAACTGAACTGACTTTGCTCGAGCCTCAGTCTCCCTGACCACAAGTCTAGCCGCGTGAACCGGCAGCAGCCTTCGACCCCGACTGCGCAGCAAGTGACTGACATATCGGGCTTGCCCTAGAGTCGAAACGATCCCGGCCCGGACGGGCTCTGATTCGACACATTCCTGGCACCCGGTGCTCAACCACGTGTTGGGTTGAAACCGACTTTGCTCATCAGCTCGCGGAATTTCGCGTCGGATCGGAGGCTTGCAAAAGAGGGTTCGCGAGTCAGCTCAATCAGATCCGGGTTATGTTCCTGGTACGCTCTTTCGAGCCATTCGAGCGCTCGCTGTTTGTCGTCCATCGCCCCATACACCCTTGCGACGTTGTACGGTGAAACGTAGCGGTGACCACTTCCGCCGAGCGCTTCAACGATTTTCGCCATAACGGGCGTGTCTCCGGCGACAGCGTGCGCCTGCGCCAGTCCCGCAAGAGCCTCGGTGCTGCCTCCGGAGTGCGTCACTGCCTGTCGCATCGCATCAATAGCTTCGTTCACCAAGTTCTTCTGCAAGCACACGAGGCCCACTCGCAGGTGTGACACATAGTGGGTGGGATCGACTTCGAGCCCTCGCCGCAGGGCCACCAACGCCCCATCGTAGTCGTGCGCCAGGTAGTGAATCATTCCAACCGAGGCATTAATCACGGAGTTCAGCGGATCCAACTCCCAGCTGTGCTGGACTCTGGCGAGCGCTTCCGTGGTCCTGCCCATTGCCATGAGGTATTCCGCGTACCAGTAGTGAGCGATGGCGTATCCGGGGTCGAGCTCCATCGAACGGCGGAAGTCGCCTTCGAGGCCAACCCAGTCCCAGTCGTGCAAACGCACGTGAGCCAGCGACGCGTAGCCTTCACCGAGCTCCGGCTCGATTCTCACGGATTGCCGGGCAGCTGCCTTGGCCTTGTGGAACGACTCCGCGACGGGAGTTATCCCACGGCAGGCAAGCATTGTGTGGGCGTCGGAGATCCCGCCATAGGCCGCGGCGAAACCCGGATCGTGGCGCAGTGCTTCTTCGAAGCACTCGATGCTCTTGCGCATGCCCTCTTCCGTACGCCGGTACCAGAAATGTCGGCCGCGAAGGTAGCGCTCGTGGGCCTGCGGGTTGACTGGCCGCCGCTTTTCAGGCTGAAGACGCTGCTCGTCATCCGGGGTCAATTTGATCTGGATCTCTTGCGCGACGGCACGAGCCACCTCGGCCTGCACCTCGAGCACATCATGCAGGCCTCGCTCGTAGCTCTGAGCCCACAGGTGCGTTTCATCGCTGACACGGATGAGCTGCGACGTGATTCGCACCCGCTCCCCAGCACGGCGCACGGAACCCTCCAGGACATGGGACACGCCGAGCTCGTCACCGATCTGTGCGATGTTCTTGGTAGTCGACTTGAACTGCATCGCCGAGGTTCGGGCGATCACCCCGAGGCGCTCCGGGCTCAAACGAGCCAACTCCGTGATCATCTCCTCGGTCAGACCGTCGCTGAAATAGTCGTATTTATCCCCGGTTGTGAGGTTCTCGAACGGCAGGACCAGCAGCATTTCCCTTCGTGGCCCGCTCCCTGCCCCGTCGAATCGCACGGGCTTCACTGGCGCCACGAACCGGTAGCCACGCTTTGGCACGGTTTCGATTAACTCGGCGCCGTTGCCGCCCTCTGCAAGTGCCTTACGCAGCAGAGAAACATGTGAAGTGAGGCTCCCCTCCTCAACAACCGCATCGGGCCACAGTTGCTGCAGCAGCTGTTCTCGTGTCAACACTCTGCCCGCCGCATGCACGAGAGTGACCAGGAGCTCGACTACCTTGGGAGGCAGGGGCACGCGCTCGCCATCTCGGAACAGCAGCGGGCCTTGGTCGTCGAGGCGGTACGCGCCGAACTCGTATTGGCCGGGAGGCATGCCATGCGGTCCTGAGAATTTCCTCAGAAAAATAGCAGGTGTCTCCAAGGACTACTAGAAGCGGGGGCGGTACGCTCGAGCTAATGCCAGCTCGCTCGAACGGCGGACGGAGGAGAGGACATGTCGCACTTGCATGATTCAGACTTGTCGCGACGTCAGGTGCTCTGTGGCGGCGGCGCCACCATGCTCAGCTACCTAGTGGCAGGACTGCTGGGAGGGACGAGGCCCGCACGGGCGCAGACCTTGAGCACACCAGTGCCCGAGGTGGATCACCTGGCGGTGCGGGTAGTCACCGATAGCTATCAGCTAGCCATCTCTCCCAACGTAAAGATCGGAGAAGTCGACATCCAACGCTTTGGCCTGCCGCCGGCGGGAAAATCGCTGCTCGGCGAGTTCGGGCTTGCCATGCATGTGGAATCCCGGCGCGGCGACGAGACTCGCCACATGTTGATCGACTTCGGCTTCACACCCGAGACCTTGAACAACAATCTGGGCATGCTCAAGATAGCACCCGGTGACATCGATGCGCTGATCCTGAGCCACGGCCACTATGACCATTTTGGCGGGTTGGTCGGGTTCTTGAGAGCGAACCGTGGCAAGCTCCGGCCCGATCTTCCCTTGTACCTGGGCGGCGAAGAATGCTTTTGCACTCGAGAGTTGACCCTCGATACACCACAGGACTTCGGTTACCTGGACCGCAAGGCGCTCGCCGAAGCCAGTCTGAAGGTCGTGTTCGCAGAAGCGCCAGCCGTGGTTGGCGGTCACGCGTTCACCACCGGAC
>Ga0302326_10005289_pt1 | contig 29491 bp, 23 predicted proteins | sample Palsa_T0_3_FD_202264 | JGI IMG/M metagenome (GOLD analysis project Ga0302326, IMG submission 202264) | Peat permafrost microbial communities from Stordalen Mire near Abisko, Sweden - Palsa_T0_3 | ecosystem: Environmental > Terrestrial > Soil > Palsa > Peat permafrost | place: Sweden: Abisko... | reverse complement strand
TGCGTTGCTCGTCGGTCACGTATCGGTTCAGATATGCTCCCTCCTCACGCCTTGCCGGCGGCCCATTTTGATCGCAACAATATACCTCGTATTTCGGGGACAGGACACTAGTTTCGTCCGGTGATCTCTGTCAAATGGAGAAAAGCCCCACGAGACGATTTCGCGGGCGGCCGGGACCCCTGACGTTCCCTTCTGAATTCAGGTTGGTTGCGGCGATGAACCCAGTGTTCCTGCGGCACTACGGAGATCGTGGTCGAAAGTAAGCGAAGCGTCCCGCTTTGTCTTCTGTCGAATGATTCGTCCATGACGAGTGTTCATTTTCAAAACGCGGAGTCAGGCTAACTCCGGGCAGGCGGAAAAAGAGCGGTTGATTTGAGCCGCAGCGCCATGGTCCAAAGCTCAAAAAATTATTGTCGATATAGTAATTATTTTTCTGATTGAAATTAGAATAAATTAATGTCATAACAGTTTTTATGCTCTCTCTATGTGGAGTGTTCGGCGCGAATCGCGCTTCTCGGCCCCCATCACTGCGAATCGCTGGAGGCGTCCAAAAAAGGCGGGTAAAGGCTGTACCTCTGGCTACGGAATCGAAAGAACGGCTCAAAAATGACGCGGTGGTGCGGCGCGGCTCGCTTGCGTTGGCTGCTTGCCTTGCGATTTTGGTCCCGACAGGGCTGCCACTCTCCTCGATCGCCGCGCCGGCGGGATCGCCGCTTGTTTATACTACCCTGAATTTCGGCACCAGCGGAACCTTTCTCACCGGTATCCGCGGCAACAACATCGTTGGAAATTACGTGATTCCGGGCACCACCGAAACCGGAGGGCTCCTCTACAATATTTCGAATGGGATCTGGACGCCGTTTCCCGAGACAACGGCAAACGGCTCCAACTTCCCGGGAGCGATCGGATCTTCGCCCTATGGCCCCGGCTTTGGCTCTCAATTCGGTATTCTGAGGGCAGTCGGCAGCTACCAGACTCAATCCTCTTCACCCTATGACTTGAGCTACTTGTACGATGGGGCTTCGGGACCGAACGGAAATCTGACGACGCTCGTTTATCCAAGCACGGTAGGGGCGCAAACCCTGTTCACGATAGCTCACAGCACATTCGGCAACCAGATCGTGGGCAACTACGACACCCAGTTGGCGACCGGCAATGCCTTCATCTACACGATCAGCACCGGCACCTATCAGAAGATTGACCTTCCAGGTGTGAGCAGCACGGCCTACGGGATCTGGGGCAACATGATCGCCGGCGGATATACTCCGCCCGGGTTGGGGTTCGAGCGCGGCTATATCTACAATGAGGACACTGGAACCTGGACGACCTACAACCATCCGGGTGCGGTTATCACTCATTTCGAAGGCATCACTGGCGCGGGCCGCGATGGGGAATACAATTTAGTTGCCGATTGGGTTGGCATTGACGGCACGCAACATGGCTCAGTTTTGCATATCGGTGCCAACGGAAACCAGACCTGGATAGATCTTGCCGTCCCATTGGCGACTCTTACCTCCGCCAATTCCATTTACGAGAACCAGGCGGTTGGCATCTACATTGGCGTTCCCCCTATCACCAATGGTTATATCGTCACGATTCCCGGAATCTACGATCCGATCCTTAACGCTGGCGTCCTCAACACCAGTACTCCCAACATCCCGGCTTTAACGGGGGGAATCGGAGACGATATAGTCAACGACGGGATTATTCACACCACGGCGGCCAACAGCTCCGGGATTTCGAGCGGTACCTACGGAGTCGTTACCAACAATGGCTCGATCACAGTGACCGGTCCCGGTAGTGCCGCGGTCGAGATGAATGGCCTCTATGGGACTCTCCTGAACACGGGCTCGATTGTTGCCGCCCCGGGGAGCAATGCAATTCGGACAGGTCCCTCGGCGGTCGGCACCGCCGTCGTTAACGACGGCGTGATTGATGGCCAGCTCGTATTCACACCTGCCGGCGCGAATGGACGTTTCGAAAATAGCGGCTGGCTCGGCGTAAGCGCTCCCGGCGCAGGTGTAACGCACCTGATCGGCGGAACATTTGTCCAAACCTCGTCCGGCACCCTGTCTCTCCGCGTTGCGCCGGGCAGCAATGACACGCTGCAGGTTACCGGCGCTGCGATCCTCGGTGGCACGCTCCAGCTGAATTTGCTGAGCGGTTTCCAGTCAAAAATTTCTGATCAGTTGACCGTGGTGGCCGCCGGAGGCGGTATTTCCGGAAAATTTGCCAATCTTGTCGATTCTTTCAGCCCGGTGATAACTCCGGAGCTCATTTATGGGCCGAATGCAGTTCTGTTGCAGTTCACCTCGAATTTTGGATCCTTCGCACTGACACCCAATCAGCGCGCGGCCGGCAACTTGCTTGATCGCGTGGCCTTCAATCCAAAGACTGCAGATCTCACTACCTTTCTTTTCGAAGAGCCTGTGGCCAATATTCCGGGTGACCTGAATAAAATCTCTCCTGACGGTTTAACGGCATTTTATGAGATCGGCTTTTCGAACGCGAACATTCAAAAATTGACGCTGGAAGGTCGGTTGGATGATCTCCAGCGCGGCTCCAGCGGGTTCAGTTCCAACATGAAAGTCAACGGCGCCACGGTGAATCTGGAGGAGAGAGCCGACGCGGATGGAAAATCCTCCAAAGCCGTCGTGGAACCGATCCTCCAGCGCGCATCCGAAAATCGCTGGGGCGTGTGGGTGACTGGATTCGGTGACTTTGTCAATGTGGACGGCGATGGGAATGCACAGGGGTACGGCTTTACCACCGGTGGAGTCAGCCTTGGCATCGATTATCGCATCACCGATCAACTCGCCATCGGCGTAATGGGCGATTACTCGCATACTTGGACCTCTCTCAACCCGAGTGGCCATATCGATGTCGATAGTGGACGCGGCGGGGTGTACGCAACCTGGTTCAACCATGGGATCTACTTCAACGGCGCTATTTACGGCGGCCACAACAACTATGATTCGAGCCGCGCCGGCCTTGCGGGACTTGCCACCGGAGGCACGCAGGGAGCCGAGTGGAGCACGTTTATCAGCGGCGGGTACGATTTCCATGTTGGTCAGCTGACCGCCGGTCCGATTGCCTCGCTTCAATACACCGACGTGGGCATTGACGAATTCAGCGAGAAAGGATCGCTTGCGCCCTCGGATATCCATTCGGGCTCCGCTGAGTCACTCCGGAGCGACGTCGGTTTCCGGGCATTCTACCAGTGGCAGATCGGAAAGCTAGTTCTGGAGCCATCCCTCAAAGCGGCTTGGGAACATGAGTACAAGTATTCCGCACTTCCGATCACCGCTGGCCTTGCCGGGATCCCTGGGCCATCGTCGACCTTCATAGGGCCGGACGAAGGTCATGATAGCGCGGTGGTGAGTGCCGGGGTCTCGGTTCAATTGACGCCGGCGATTACAACTTATGTCAACTACGACGGGCAGCTCGGACGTGGGAACTACGATTCTAATGCCGTGACCGGCGGGGTCAGGATTAGTTTCTGACTGGATCAAGTAGTCGATGCCAGTATCCGTTGAAGAGCGGGCGGTTCATCGATCGTTCTGCGTGCCATCGAACCCGAAAAGCAGCGGTTAATAATCCAAGGATTGGCAAATATGAAGATGGCCTGCCCATGGAATTTTCTCTCCTCCCGAGAAACCTGAAAGGGATCACCACCGGGCGAAATTAGATGCCTTTCGTTATGGACCGAAACACGATCACCGAAGTCCTGATCGGCAATTCTCCCGGCTTCATCAGCAGCGACGTCGTCCCGCCCTCGCGCCCGAAAAGCAACGAATGGACGATGGTCCTGAATTTCCGCTCACAGGACGAGCTGACCGCGTGGCAGCGCTCCAGCGCTCCAGCGAACGAGCCGAAATTGTCGGCGAAGCCATCCCGTTATTCGAGGGCGGAAGCCTCGGCGAGGTCGCGCAACCAGACCGGCCCGGTGAACCGCCAGGCTTGAATGTCACCGAACGTCTCTACCCGTTTGCTATAGCCCGCGCAAAGGATCGCCAGGCTTGGTTGTCCGTCGGCACGATTGTTAAATCGGAGACTGTGACGCGTGCCGGGAGTCCGGCCGCGAACAAGGCAACTGTGGCGACATCCTTCGCCTGCAGCATGAGTGCTTGCTCTGCCTGTGTCGGAGGCTTGGGGCGTGTCGCCAATATCTCGGTCGCGACCTCGCCCGGGTGGATGCAGATTGACCGGATGCCGTGAATACCTTCCTCGGCATTGATATGCGCGCTCATCTGGCGGACGCCCGACTTCGCCGCGGCATAGCTGGCACCGGCAGTCGGGAACACCATCGTTGCCGCCATAGACCCGACGTGGATCAGAGTGCCGGCTTTCCTTGCCCGCATCGCGGGCAAGACGGCCATGGAGCAGAGGAAAGCTGTCTTCAGGTTCACGTCCAGAATACTGGACATCTCCGCCACCGTAAGCTGTCGCAAGTGACGCTTACTAGAATTCCGGCCGGCATTGTTGACCAGTACATCGACGGCGCCCCAGGCCTTGTTGACGGTTTCATATGCTTCAGTGACCTGGTCCGCATCGGAGACATCGGCCGGGACCACCATCGCGGTCTCCCCAATCTCCAATGCCGTTTCGGCCAGCGCATCGATACGCCGCCCCGTCAGTGCGACCCGTGCACCCGCCTCTGCAAAGACGATTGCAATGGCCCGACCAATACCGCTGCCGGCGCCCGTGATCCAGACTATGCGGTCCTGCAGGATTGGCAGGCGCTGAATCTTTTCGTGATTGGCCGGATCCATTGAACCGATTGAGGGGATACCGGATTTCAAAAACGGAACCTGACTGGTCCTTGCTGGCTTCCGTTGGAGATGACCGCTTCGAACAGTTTCGGATCTGCGTTCCGGTGTAGCTCTACGATCCGGAAATTATCCAAGTTGGGTTCAGAGGTGATTTTCTGAACGTCGTTCGTCTCGGTATCTTGGACATAGATCACATCCTTTCCAGCCTCCTCAAGCCAGCTGACCAGCACGAAATTACCAAAGGCGCCAGCCTGCGCGTGCGGCCTTGTCGGAGTCCCTTTTGCAACCGTTTGAGGAGATTGCGGGAACGCCGGAGCAACGACCATCCCTGGCTCGGCTCGCGGTCCGATTCTCTCGTTCGGGTCCTGCACGACTATTTTTTGTCGCTCTGCTGAGTCGGTCGAACTGTAGCCGCCATGGATGTACCCAGGATTCGGGCCTGAATCAAGGGGGCCGGAGGTGGTTGTTTTAAGGATGACGACAATCGGACCATGGTCGACGGCCGCTCTAGAGTCTTCCGGTTGCGCAGGCGCGGCCGAATCGTCCCAATATTGGTCGTTGTCATCGGGCCCGTAACCCAAATCGGAGTAATCGTTCGGATCGCCGTAGGGATACCAGTAACCCGGCCAGATAAACTGTTGAAAAAAGAGGCGATGGTCGCGTTGAAAAAGACGGCGGTTTTGGTTAAACGCGGAGTTAGGGCGTATTCCAGGTCCCAACCTCGCGGCACGGTGGGCCACGAACCCACTACGAAAACTGCGACCTTGGAACCCATCGCCGAGTGGGGCCGCATCAGACGTGGCGGATAACGTCAGAAAGGCGCCCGTCAGGAAGCCTGGAATGAACAAAAGCATTTTCATACGATTGACCCGCCCTCTACTTCAGCGACGCCGTTTGCTGAGCATCGCCAACGTCGTCAACGCCTGCTGGCTTGTCAATCACCGTGGGCCAACGAACAGGGACGAAACCTATTGACCCGAAAGGAGTATTGCTGCCTGGGTTATCAGGTGATTGGCTTAAAGCGAGAAAGGCCATCAAGCTCTATGCGAAATATCCCGCCGGCTACTTTTAGAATGCGCGCGACGAGATTGCTGATTTTCGGACGGGTTCGCAGCAAAGAATGTCGCAGAAACCCTGAAACCCGGAGATAGCAATCCATTTGTAATTGAATGAAGACCAGAGGGCCGGTTCATCCGACCTGAGGGTCGCAACCAGGAACCTACACCTATGCAGACTATTCACGTTCCCAATCTTAAGCCTTCCGCACCGCGCTTGTTGCTAATAAATGCATCACCGGCAGGTGAGGTACCATCCGAGACTCGGACAACGCGATCGTTGCCGAAAATGTCCCGGTTCGCGCCGTCCTCGCTGCGCCGCATCGGAACGCGAGGGATGTGGCAGCGACAATCGCAAATCAGTTGCAGATGGATTGCCGCGCGGCCCTCCGCTGGCTGGTGATTTGTTCCCAGAGTTCGGAACAAAATTCCTACCGTTGGCGTCCTGCGGCGTCCCCGCGTTGATGCGGTCTTCAGTCTGCGCCGAGATCAGAGCCTCAATTGTCCGCAAGCACTCCTTGCAGCCACTGCCCTATGAACAGGTTTCGTCGTGGCCCTTCGCTGATGCCATCCTCCGTCTCATGGAATATGATAACAAAAGATTCGCTAATTCACGGCGGTACTGTTACCGCGTGACTCGCTTCTGCTTTGGCAGATCCGTTGCAAATGATGGATTGTCCCGTGAAGATCCGGAAAGTTGAACCACCCTCATTGTCGAAAACGACAAGCGTGACGGTGTAGGTGCCGCTACGAACGTAGGTGTGCACAGGTTTGGGGCCGCCGTCGGGGGCTTTGGAACCGTCACCGAAATCCCAGGCGTATCGCGCAACCACCCCATCCGGGTCTCTCGAACCAGAGGCATCAAAGTTAACGGTATCTCCCGCGCGGGAAAAAGCGAAGGCCGCTCTGGGTCCCTGGTTCGGCACGACGGCGATGGATTGAAAGTCTGGAAATTCTCCGCCGGTGGCGACTGGCGGCCCGAGCGGCTGCAAAACGCACTCCTCGCAAACTTGAAATGATGCGATATCGCTGGTGCCGAAATTCGCTACGTACACATCGGCTCCGTCTGGTGCGACTGCGAGAGCCTCCGCACCATTGCCGCTGGTGACGAATGCAGCCGCGGGAGTGATTGTGCCGTCCTGACCGATGTCGAAATCGACCAGGGTGCCAGCTCTGGCGCCGTTATGTCCGATGTTGTAGTGCGCCACGAACAGAGTGCTCCCATCGGGTGACACGAGGACGCCCCTCGGGCCGAGCCCGGCGCTTGAAACAGGCGTCTGCACCCGCGTCAAGGAACCGTCCTCGTGAAGAGCGAACGGGGAAACCGTGTTGGCGACGGAGTTCGCTACATACAAATGAGAGCCGTCCGGCGCTAGCGCTATGAAAAACGCGCCTGCATCGCTTAAGATCGGGATCCCAAGCGATTTAAGCGAACCATCATTCGTTATCGCGAAAGCGGTAACCGTGCCCGAGTTCGAATTGGCAACGTAAAGATAGCGGCCGTCTGTAGAGATCGCATCGCCGGCCGGACCTTTGCCGCCGGAGCCGATGGCCGGTCCCATCGGCGTCAACCCGCCGGTCGTCGAAATTCGAAATCCCGCGACCGCACCCAGTTCGCCTCCGTTGTAAAAGGTCACATAAAGGGCAGTGCCGTTAGGAGTAATCGCGATTCCGGACGTCTGCGTAAGGCCGCTCGGATTCGACGGCATGAAGGTGCCAAGTGGACGCAGAAATCCATCGGATGTTACTGCAAACGCTGAGACGCTTGCCCCGCTGAAATTCGTCACATACAGGTACTTGCCGTCGGGCGTCATTGTGCAAGCAAGCGGGTTGCGTTCAGTAACGTTCAGCGGTGGTTCAGGCAACTTTACGAGCTCGCCTTTCCGGCTAATCTCAAAGAACGAGATACTGTTCGATCCAAAGTTGGCGACATAAGCGCGGCGACGCGGAACATCCGCGCCTTCCACGACCACTGTGCAACTCCCGGACCAAAGTACCGTAAAAGCAAAGAAGGCCCACAGGCTAGCTATCCTCATCCAGTTACCGCTATAAAAAATTGGACAACTGGGCGACAAGATTCTTTGTATCGGAAGTATCACCAAATTTACCGAGTCATTGGTCTTGCTCACCGAAGTAGCGATCAGTATTACCGATTACGCGGAGAATTGATTATGGCTAATTCGTTCCCTCGTTCGAAGCCGGGGTGGGGTGAGAAACTGGTCCAAGCGTTGACAGAGGACCAGGTCGAGACCTTATTGGACGTTCTCGTCGGCGCCGGTGCTCTGTTGCGTCTGCCCGAAGAACTGCGCACTTTGGACCCTGATCTCGCCGATACGGTGCAGAGGCTGGTGGGTGAAGCAGACGCCGTCGCCGCGAACGATTCAGATGCAGCGGTCTCGAACCAGAAGTTGCTGGAGATCTGGACCGAATTATGGGAACGGTGGAACAGTCATGTTCTCGAGGTCGGCGACGAGGAGGGCGAATACGCGATTAAGGAGAGAGACTGGGAACCGCCCTATTTCGATCCGACGGCCCTTTCGGAGGATCTCGAAAAAATCGCCAGGGAAATGCAGCCAATTCTGGAGCCTGTCTCTCGACTGATTGATGACCCGGAACTGTTTGTGAAGGCGGCAGACGAAATCAATGACAACATTGCCTCCTTTCCCGAGTGGATGTGGGGAGAAGAGTGGTGCGAACTCGGTTCCCACACCACGACCTGTATCCTGGAGTGGACATGGCACGCGCTGGAACGCAAGGAGATGCCGACGCAGCAGTTTCTAGGACGCATCTTCAAACTGGAGAATGACGCCAGCCAAGTTCGCCTGAACACAGGGGCCAGTCTGGATTTTTTTGCCCGTTTGCCTGAAAACATTTGCCGCAAGATTTACGCAGATCTAAGCGAGGAACTATTCGCGGCCAAGCGCGATGATCTGGATTCTCTGTGGCACCTGATTCATCATCGATACGAGCAGCAGTTCGACCCGGCGGCTCACCTGCGTTCATGCGAGAAACATCTGGGAAGCGACTGGCGCTACGGTGAATCGTTGATTGCCGACGCGATTTCCCGCGGAGACTTGGCCCGGGCCGAGTCATTTGTTGAGCAGACGTTCGTCAGCCTTCTGCGCGCGAAAGAGATCTGGCGCCCGGAGGACAGGCTGCTGCTGCCGACCCCTTCCTCTTACGGGCCCGCGTCGGAGAATGGGGCAATACCGAAACTGCTGGAAACCTGGGAGACGATTGCCGTGCAACGAGGCAACCGAGCTCGCGCGGCTGTCTGCCGGCTGCAGCGGATTGCGGTTACGTTGGCCACGGATTGGCCGGCTATGCTGAATGCCTTCTCCGAGTTCGACTCCCAGGGAGGAACGCGCGAGATCAGCGAGAAGCTCTTCGCCGAATGGCGCAATAAGGTGGTTGAATGGTGCGGACCGTACGATCAACGCAGCGCGCACCCCGCCGATTCGTGGGTTTACTGGCTCATCGAAGCACGCCGCAATCCTCTAACAAACCGCCTGTCTCTTCTCGATCATCTGAAACTGTGGCTTGGAGGCTTCGCGGCACGCGCAGAATTTTTCCAAAAGAACTGGCAATCCCTGGCGCTCCTGACGTGCAATCTGGCGTCCGCCGAACAGGTCAAAGCTCGGTACCCGGCGTTTTATGCGCACGTCTTGACGGCGAAGTGCACCTTGGACGCGACACTGGAAAAAAGCCTGCGAGAAGCCCTGACGCATCTCACGGTCGCGGCGCCAGAAATCGACCCGATGCCGATCTGGCAAGAGCATTTCCATCTCCTTGTGCCTTCCCCGGATTCGGGCGGTTCGCATTACCAGAGTCACGCGTTGTTGATGAAGGCGCTCGTCGAAATCAACCGCGTAAGGTATGAGGAGATCATCGCGGAATGGAAAACCGTACATCGGCGCCGTCGAAACCTGTGGGCGGAAATGGGAACTTTGAAGCTGCCGGGACTGTAACTGTGCAGGATCATCAGGCTCACATCTCAACCTGAGCTTTTTCAGCGGGATCAACCTGGCCATGGAGAAGACGACCGGATGTGATGACGGTATTTGCACCGATTGAGACTTTCGTTAAGAAGGACTCCGGCGGTACTAGCCGCCCGACACGGCGGGGCAATGAGAGTGGGAAGAGAAGGGGATTTTATGCCGGACGAGGATGACAAAACGCCTGGACAAAGCCGAGGCGCTTGCTTTTGGCTTCTATTATTAGCAATTCTGTCTTGGGTGGTAGTGATCGCTTTAGGCTACTTTCTGCTTTTGTTTTTCGGCTGGTTGGTTCGCCGGTAGGGCCGCTTTTTCGCCCTTGAAGCGGATCAGCAACGATTAGAGTTGACGACCTGTTGATCGTCCATAGACAAAATTTTACGGTTCTCGTGACGCCCGATCCAAACGCTCCGAAACTTCAATGTCTCAGCGTCATCATTCCTGCGCGGGATGAGGAGGGTTGTATCGCGTCGACAATCGAACACCTTAGCCTCGAACTAAGACTGCAGAATGTGCCCCACGAAATCGTGGTAGTTGACGATGGCAGCAGCGACGACACGTGGGCTATTTTGCAGAAGCTGAGTGAGAGAATCCCAGTCCTTTCCCCGGTTCAGAACGATGGATTGCATGGCTTCGGTAGAGCTGTTATTTGCGGATTGGACCGAATGAAAGGGGATGCCGTCGTTGTTATGATGGCCGATGAATCAGACGATTGTCGGGACGTTGTCCGGTATTGGCAGACACTGAATGAAGGTTGGGATTGCGTATTCGGAAGTCGCTTCGTCAAAGGGGGCGGAGTGATCGACTACCCATGGCTCAAGCTCCAGGTGAATCGACTGGCGAACACTTTTTTGCGCCTCCTTTTCAAAATTTCGTTCAACGATACGACTAACGCGTTTAAGGCGTACCGCCGAACGGCGATCGAAGGCTGTCAACCGCTCATCTCGCCACACTTCAATTTGACCGTCGAGATTCCGCTCAAGGCGATCGTCAGAGGTTATTCTTGGACGATGATTCCGATCACCTGGCGCAACCGAAGAACGGGCGAAGCAAAGCTTAAGATTAAAGAGATGGGAAGTCGTTACCTTTTTATTTGCTTGTATGTTTGGCTGGAGAGGTACTTCAGTCGTGGCGATTACAAAAAGCGCCTGGATATCTCCTTTAAGGGCAGCAACGACGCAAAAGACCTTTGAACTCCAGAAGAAATCGCAACGCGGAACCCAAAAATAAAGGGCTGCGATTCTGGTCCCACCGCGGTAGGATTGATGGAGCTCAAACATTATTACGATGCCTCGTTTCCAAACCGTTTTCCTCTTCGACCTCGATGGTACACTGGTCGATAGCGTCTATCAGCACGTGCTCGCATGGAGAGAGGCCCTCGATGAAGAGGGGATAGATTTGTCGGTCTGGCGTATTCACCGCAGGATCGGCATGAGCGGCGGCCTATTCACTAACATGCTCCTGAGGGAAACCGGTCTTGAGATTAGTCCGGAGCGTGTCGAACGACTGCGTCAACTGCACACCGCGGCTTATACCCGGCTTCGGCATCAAGTGCGGCCTCTGCCGGGCGCACGCGAACTTCTCGACTACTTAACGGAAAATGAAAGTCCTTGGGCGGTGGCGACCAGCGGTCGAATGGAGACCGCAAGGCTAAATCTGGAAGCGCTTGGCATCGATCCGGGAACGGTCCCAGTCGTAACGCGCGACCAGGTCAAGTATGCCAAACCTGATCCCGATCTTTTCCTCGCGGCGGCTGAACGTCTCGGCGCCGACATCGAGCACTCCGTCGTGATCGGTGATGCAATCTGGGATATGCTGGCTGCGCGGCGGGCGAGGTCTCTCGGCGTTGGATTGCTGTCCGGCGGCTATGGGCAGGAGGAACTCGAGCGCGCCGGCGCCGCACGGGTTTACGAAGATCCCGCCGACTTGCTCCGGCATCTTGATGAAATCGGTAGCCGTCGCTGAGGGCTCCAAGGGATACACCGACCGCTGCCGGGTCTGCAAAAGCCTTTTTGAAAATTGCGAGCCAGTCCTGGGTGGCTTTCCCGTATAGCGCGATATCGGTAAACGTAAACGCCACCCCTTCCGCGACGCCGATCGGGTAAGCGTTCGTCAGGACGACGATTCCCAAATGGTCAGACGGGACCAGCAGCACGGTAGTTCCCGCCCCCAACGCGAACGCGCCTGAGTGCCCAAGCCGTAACCGTCCTTCGGCGCAGAGGATTGCGGGTTAAGCCGCAGTCTTGGTTTCGCGCTGAACCTGCGCACGACTTCCTGGCGCATGCCCGAAGACAAAGCAAACGCAGAGAAGAATCCCGACCCCACAGAGCATCCCGGCAATGCGGTTCACGGCCGGCATAATCGAATCCGGCGGGCCGACCCCGGTGACGAGGGCAAGGATAAAGGCGACGCCTCCCTGGGTCCCGACGTAGGCCCATCGCGAACCGCCGTGATGTACTAGAGAGAAGAGGAAAACGCCGGCGATCAATATGACGGACCAGATCAAGAACGAATCTGGTCCGAGTCGGACCGTAAGAAGGCCGAATGCACCGCCGGCCAAACAGCCCAGGATCCGTTGCAGACCTCGAAAATGCGTCGATGCACCGTCGCGATCCAGGACAACGAGGCATGAAACTATAATCTGGGTGAGGGACGGTAGATTCAGCCATGACCAGAGAATCAGAATCACCAGCATCGAAACGCCGCCGATCGTCGCCAAGCGAAGCGCAGCGGGGCGGTCCATTGCTGGCGCGATCGCTTTGTTCGTCCGTTTCGCCGGCGCCGTTTTTGAGTCGACTGGCGAGTTTGTCCGATAAAGCAGCAGCTCCATGAATGTGACTGCGATGACGCCGCAGATGACCTCGCAAGCGCGAAACAAAGCGACGTGAAAGATGAGTCTCGGTGTCTCCAGACTTGTCGAAAGTATCACCAGCGCGCCAACCGCACCAATGACCCACGCGTAGCTTTGCGCGCTGCGAAAACGGCCATATACGCCAATCGCCCCGACCGCGCACATTGCAGCCGCCTGTAAGACGGGCCGGTTCTCGACCCACTGGGTAAGCCAGTAACTCGTTACGCAACCGATGACGGTACCGAGAATACGGTTTGCCGCCTTTTCTAGCAATGCGTGACGTTCGGGGTTGGCGACAACCCACGCCGAAATTGCCGCCCACCAAGGGTTATCCAGGTGTAAGGCGAAAGCCAGGAGCGCCGCCAGCCAGCAGGCAAGGGCGGTGATCGCGCCGAGGTGCAAAGGGAGCGGCGCCTTCGGATCAAGTTCACTCACGGTGGCCTTGCGTAGAATACGTTCGCGTCGCTGCCGACGAAAAGTCGCTGCTTTTTCGGTAAGTCGCCCAAGTCGATCTCAACAGGAAATCGGCGAGGCAATCGAATCCAGTCTGTTGATAAATCGACGTACGGTAAAACCCGGGACGGATCAAGCGATCGGGCAACGCCCGGAGCGATGCTTCGAATCTTGCCAGTGTGTATTCTCCATGGATCGGAGCCGATGTAACAATAGACTCCTTGACCTACTTTCAGACCTTTCAAGTGTCGCTCTGGCAGATTCACGACCAAACGCCAATTTTCATCCGAGACAACTGCGACGACGGGTCGCCCGGCAGTCAGATAGTCACCGGCGCGGACGATGAGAGGAGCGACGCGCCCCGAGACCGGCGCGACAATGACCGTGCGGTCGAGATCATATTTGGCTCGCGCCACGGCTGCTGCAGCTCCGTTGACCGAAGCTGATTCAACAGAGACTTCCCGGACCGCGGCGACTCGCGAAGCGCGGGCTGCTTCCAGCAGTGCCACGGCAACGTCATAGGCGCGCCGCGCGTCGTCCAAAGATTGTTGAGCAATATCGCCCGCTTTGCGGAGTTCCGTAGCGCGTTCGAAAGCAATTTCCGCGTCGTCCAACTGGGCCTGCTGCGACGCGATTCGATCGGATGCGATAACGACTGCTTCCTTTGCCTTTTCCTCGTTGGCACGAGCCAATTCGAGGTCGGCCCGCAACCGATCGAAATCGAGTTGGAACGGTTCGGGGTTAATCTTTATTAACAAGTCTCCCTGTTGGACAACCTGGTTATCTTTTACCGCCAACGTCGCCAACGGCCCGCTGACCTCCGGTGCGACAGCGATGACATCCGTGGTGATGTAGGCGTCGCGCGAATAGACAAAAACTCCTGACAGAAGTTCATAGCCGATGTAGAGGATCAGCAACGTGAGTAGTGTCCCGACGACGATATGGTTCTTGAACCAACGGAATATTCGCGGCGCCTTCACGGGGTCGGGCTCACATTTAGCCGTTGCATTCGTCCAGCGCAACCAGCGTTTTGAGCGCGTCACTGCGGTCCCTGATCGATTGGTCAACGTCGAACCGCGGCAGGTGGCTCGTGGCCTTCTGAATATCAGGCTCGCTGTACCCGGGTTCCAAGCTGGGCTCGATGCGCCAGAACTCAGAAGTTGGAATATCAATCCAGTGCGAAGTCATAATTTCGACCATCTTACGGTTCCTGCTGCGATTTGCACTCACAGAAGGGTAGAAGAGGATTTGAGTCTGACCGGGCGTTCATGAAAAGAACGTTGTACAAAAAAGTTGTATTTGAGCAGGTATTAACATACAACAGATTGTGAAGGTGTAATTAGATATCTTGAGAGCATAAGCAGTAACAATGAGAAAAACACAAATCAGTAAAAGTAGACCAAACTTATGAATATAAATCGTGTCCTATTGATCGGTAACCTGACCGTTGACCCGGAACTCTTTGAAGCCGGGAAAAGCAAGATTGTGAATGCATCGATTGCCGCCCATCAGTTTTACGAGAACGGACAAGAGGAGCGGCAGCAGGTAACGACCTTTGTCGATCTGAAGATTTGGGGTGCTTCGGCTGAGAATTTCGCGAAACTCGCCCGGCGCGGTCAAGAAATTCTTGTCGAGGGCTCACTGCGACAAGATCGCTGGGAAGACGACCAGGGAAATAAGCGCTCGAAGCTGTATGTGAACGTCTTGACCTGGCAGTTTGCTCAACGAAAGAACGACGAGTCAGGCGCGAAAACCCCAGGTAACGGAATCGCGAAAAAGCGGTAAACTGCTTAATTCTTTGCTCGTTCGATTTACATTTCCGGTGAGGCCGTTGTAGGCAAAGCGTCCCGCTTTGCTTCTTGAAAACGGTGCAAAGCGGGACGCTTCGGTTACTTGGTTTAACCCGAATATCCACTATGAACGAGGTCCGCGGCTTGCCTGAGGGCCGCGAGCAGGCTGCGCTCGTCGGCCTTTCCTGTGCCAGCAATGTCGAAGGCGGTGCCATGGTCGACGGACGTACGGATGACCGGCAAACCAACCGTGATGTTCACTCCCGCATCGATGCCTAGCACTTTTACCGGGCCGTGTCCCTGGTCATGATACATCGCAACGACGATATCGAAGTCGCCCCGGCCGGCCCGGAAAAATAACGTGTCCGCCGGCAGCGGCCCCTCCACGTCCCAGCCGCGGCCTCGGCAGACGCGCACCGCCGGCTCGATTTTCGATTCTTCCTCCCCACGCCCGAAAAGGCCGTGCTCGCCTGCGTGTGGGTTGATCCCGCATACACCAATCCGTGGATGCGAGAATCCGGCGCGGTTAAGGGTGTGCTGCGCGCGAGCGATCGTGCGTTCGACCAAGCCAGGCTCGATTTTGTCGATGGCATCAATCAGACCGATGTGGGAGGTGACATGGATCACCCGAAGCTTTGGGGTCGCGAGCATCATCGAGACCTCCGGCGTGGAAGTTAACTGCGCGAGCAACTCGGTGTGGCCCGGGTAAATATGGCCGCCGGCGTGCAGTGCTTCCTTGTTGAGCGGGGCTGTGCAAATCGCGTCGATCTCTCCATTTTGGGCCAATTCAACAGCGCGAACGACAAATTGGTAGGCCGCGTCGCCGCAGATCGGCGAGAGCATGCCCCAAGGAAGGTTTTCCGGAATCAGCTTCAGATCGATGCAATCCGCGATGCCAGGTGTGAACTGCGCCTGGGAAAGTTTCTCGATGAAGTAAACCTTCACTCTGGAGTTCACAATCCGCCCCGCTTCGCGTAACCGACGGGCATCGCCAATCACCAAAGGACGGCACCAGCCGTACACTTCGGCGTTGCCAAGGCTTTTCATGATGATCTCCGGCCCGACGCCGGACGCGTCGCCCATCGTGATCCCGATGGTGGGCAAAAAAACTTCGCTTACAAAATCGTGCGTTCTCACCGGTCACGTAGAACGAGGTGGACTTTTTTTGCGACGGCTTCGCCAAGCTTCACTTGCGCTTCCGCGGTGAGGTGAATGCCGTCGATGCCGTCTGTCGCGATGACGTCACCGGCATCTAGAAAAGGGAGGTCCGCTGCAACAGCTGCGGCCTTTAGCGCTGAGCCCAACTCCAGGCTTTTCTCCCGGCTGCCGTTCCATTCTTCGGGGTCATGAAAACTCGTTCCTAGCGGCGGCGGAGCGAGCAGCAGAACTTTTGGGGCGGGATAAACTGTTGCAACGCCTCCTTTGCACTCCTCAATCAGCCGTGCGAGTCCGATTGCCGCGGTCGCGATTTGGTGAGCGCTTCTTTTGAACCGCGTTTTGAGGTCATTTGTGCCGAGCATGATGATTACGAGATCGAGCGGCAGGTGACTTGCCAGAATGGCGGGCAGAAGCTTGGCGCCGTTGAAAGTAGCGCCTTTGAGGTGTACCGACGGGAGATCGATTTGAAAATCATCGAGGTCAGTTGTCCTTCCACTCAAGTCTTCTTCCACCAGTTCGACGGCGGAGCCTAGCCGATCTGCCATCACTGCGGGCCATCGGGTCGAAGGATCATATCGAGTCGTCGGTTCCATGGGGGCGCAGGGCACGAAACCCCACGAGTTCGAATCGCCAAACACCATAATGCGTTTTTGGTCCATAGGTGCAAAATTCTCAAATCAGCCCGGTTGCCGCACAGAAAGTTTAGGCTAATTGGCGACGATAGCAGTTCTCCGGTGAATCGTCACTGCAATGTAGCGGAGGCCTCGAGGGAGAATCGGGTCGGCGGGCGGGGGGAGAATCGGGTCGGCGGGTCGGCGAGGGGCGTGTCGGCGATCGGGGAAGAGACGGAGCGGCGGGCAGGGGAAACGGGTCGGCGGGTCGGCGAGGGGCGTGTCGGCGATCGGGGGAGAGACGGAGCGGCGGGCGGGGGGGAATCGGGTCGGCGGGTCGGCGGGTCGGCGATCGGGAGAGACGGAGCGGCGGGTCGGCGTTCGCGAAGCTTCATCAACTTCGTCGGGAGCTCCTGTTCGTTATCGTTGTGTCGTAAAGACGCCGACCCGCCGACCCATTTTGATCGCAACAAAATACCTCGTATTTCGGGGACAGGACACTAGCGGTCGAGTAGAACTTTTTGAAATTGCGTCCGATTCGGGAAAGGCCTTTAACAAGATATGAACAAAAAGGTTGCATGGGGAGTGTTGGGAGTCGCCAACATCGCTGTTAAGAAAGTTCTCCCCGCGATGCAGCGCGGTGAATGGTGTCAAATAGCGGCGATCGCTTCGAGGGATCTCAAGCGGGCAGAGCACGCTGCAAAGGAATTGGGGATTGGCAAGGCGTTCGGATCGTATGAGGAACTGCTGGCTGATCCAGAAATCGAGGCCATTTACAACCCGCTTCCCAATCATCTGCACGTCCCTTGGTCCATCAAGGCTGCCGAAGCCGGAAAACATGTCCTCTGCGAAAAACCGATCAGCCTCACGGCCCCGGAGGCGATATCGCTGTTGAGGGCTCGTGATCGTACCGGAGTGAAGATCGAGGAGGCCTTCATGGTCGGTTCTCATCCGCAATGGCGCAAGGCCATCGAACTCCTCAGGGCGGGGAAGATTGGATCGGTCCGGTCGGTCACCGGGTATTTCAGCTATTTCAATCGGGATCCGAAGAATATCCGCAACATCCGCGACTGCGGCGGCGGCGCGCTGATGGATATTGGCTGTTACCTGGTTTACACTTCACGTTTGATTTTCGGTGAAGAACCCACGCGGATCCTGGCGAATATCGAGCGAGATCCGGAGATGGGAACCGACATTCTCACCTCTGGAATCCTTCGTTTTCCGTCCGGACAATCTATTTTCACCTGTAGCACTCAGGTCGCTCCCTATCAGCGCGTCCAAATCATCGGCACGCTTGGGCGAATAGAAATAGAAATACCGTTCAATGCTCCTCCCGATAAACCGTGCCGGATTTTCACGGATGAAGGCGTAGACCCCTCCGGTCGAAGTGCCGAAGTTCTGGAATTCGCCGTCTGCGACCAGTACACAATTCAGGGGGATCTATTTTCACAAAGTGTCCGCGAGGGAACGGAGTTGCCTGTTTCGCTGGAGAGCTCTATCCGGAACATGGCGGTCATCGACGCGGTTTTCCGCTCGGCCGAATCCGGTAAATGGGAAGAGCCGGGCTGACATTCGACGTTCAACTGAAAGGCTACCACATGGGCAACTACCATCAGATCAAGGCAGAATGTTACGAAGCAAATCTCCTCTTGCCGGAATTCAAGCTGATCGATTTGACGTTCGGCAACGTCAGTGTCGCCGATCCGGATCAAGGGGTTTTTGCGATCAAACCGAGTGGCGTCGATTACGCGCAGTTGAGGGAAAGCGACATCGTCGTTATCGACCTTGAAGGGAACATCGTTGAAGGAGCGCTGCGGCCCTCTTCGGATACGCCGACGCATCGGCGATTGTTCCAGGCATTTACTGGGATACGTTCGATCGTTCACACTCATTCGCGCAACGCCGTCGCATTCGCTCAAGCTGGAAGGGGTATTCCATGCTTGGGCACGACGCACGCAGATTATTTTTATGGAGAAGTACCGGTAACCCGGCCAATGACTCAGGAGGAAGTTCGATCCGCGTATGAATGGGAGACTGGGAACGTCATCCTGGAGCGGCTCAGAGATCTTGACCGAGCCGCAGTTTCGGCCGTCCTTGTCCACGGACACGCGCCTTTCGTGTGGGGTCCGACCGGCAAAAAAGCAATCGAGAATGCGGTCGCTCTGGAAATAATCGCCGAAATGGCTCTGAAAACATTGCAACTGGACCCACATGTTCCGCCGGTCGAACAGTATTTGCTGGATAAGCATTACCTTCGCAAACACGGGGCGGACGCGTACTACGGCCAGAGTTAGGCAGATCGCGACGAAAGGAGAGAATCAAATTCAAATGTCCAAACCGATTGTGTTCGGACTCGTCGGCGGAGGCTGGAGAGCAGAATTTTATTTTCGCATTGCGCAAGCGTTGCCTGGGCGATTTCGTATTGCTGGATGCTTCGCGAGGAGCGAAGCAAAGCGTGCGGCGATCAAGGCCGATTGGAATATTCCGGTCTTTGACACGATGGATGGCCTCTTGCACGAACAACCGGAGTTCGTGGTCACCTCCGTGCCTTGGGCAGCGTCAGAGCCTCTCCTGGTTGAACTTGCCTCTCAAAATATCGCAGTGCTCGCGGAGACTCCGCCCGCCTCGGATCTGGCGGGTCTGAGTCGACTTTGGCAAAACTTGCCGGTCAAGGCACGGGTACAGGTTGCCGAACAGTATGCCTTCCAACCGATGCATGCGGCGAGGCTGGCTTTTGCTCGTGCCGGAAAGTTGGGTGCGATCAGCCAAGTGCAGGTCTCCGTTGCACACGGCTACCACGGGATCTCGCTCATCCGAAAATTTCTGAATATCAGATTCGAAAGCGTCGTGATCCGGGCGTTCGTATTCAAATCAGCGTTGATCGCCGGTCCAGGTCGCTCCGGGCCTCCGTCGGAAGAAAAGAAGATAGAATCCCTTCAGACCATCGCTTGCCTGCAATTCGGTCATAAGCTTGCGGTCTTTGATTTCACGGGGGACCAATATTTTTCATGGGTCCGTTCCCAGCGTTTGCTCGTTCGTGGAGAACGGGGAGAAATCAACAACCTGGAAGGTTGTTACCTGGCCGATTTCCGCACCCCTGTCAGGATTCGATTTGAAAGAAATGACGCAGGTCAGGCAGGAAATCTTGAGGGGTACTACCACAAGGGCTACTCCGCGTGCGGCGAGGATTGGTATCAAAATCCGTTTGCGCCCGGTCGCTTGTCCGATGACGAAATAGCCGTCGCAACATGCCTCGAATCGATGAGACGTTATCTGGAAACAGGAAACTCCTTTTACAGTTTGGCGGAGGCGTCGCAAGACCACTACCTGAGCCTCATGCTTGATGAAGCGACCAAAAGCGGAAAAACGTTGGAGAGCTCGGATCAGGTCTGGCAGCATCCGGAACAGAATTGTAGCGCTCAGAGCCTGGTACAACCCTCGTTTAATCTGTGAAATCTGTGGATTAAAATTCCGGATTCAGGTTTAGGGTTCAGGATTGTTACGACGGGATGAATCGCATTTTCTGGAACTGGGCGAAGAGCCGAAACAGCATCTCCTCGGTATCAACCCATTCATAGAACCCGAACCGCCGAGCCTTGGTTGTATCCGTCAAGACGTCATAACCGAGATTAAAGATCGCCTCTCCGAACGGCCATGAAGCAGCCTCCTGAAAGGAGTAATCGAGGAGGTGATATTTCTTCACAAGGCCGTTCCAGAATGGTTCTTTGTCTGACATAAAGAGCGAAAGGGGGAAATGCTGGGGCGGCGCGGACTGCATCTTGAAAAAGTCCGCAAGCCGCGGCCAGATATTCTCCCAACGATTGAAGTCTCCATTCGTTATATTGAATGCCTGGCCGTCACAGCGGTCATTTTCACCCGCCCAAACAATGGCTTTGGCGAGAAGTTCAGCATCCGTCATCTCGAGGATTGCATGATATCCAGCGGGCGATCCCGGGAAGCGAAGAGGCAATTTCATCTCCTTGCAAAGAGAAGCATAAACCGCGATGACCGTTGCGATGTTCATGGGATTCCCAACGGCAAAACCGCAGATGGACGATGGCCGGAGCGCGGTCCATGACCACGCCTTTCCGACTGACCGTTCGATGAGATAGTCCTCTTGATCGTAATAGAAATTCGGAGGCATATGGCGGGGATCGGTCTCTTTTGCCGGCGTTTTGTACGGGCCTAGGTGCGCGCCGTAGAATTTGGCGCCTTCGATCAGAACGACCTTCCGAAGTGTCCCGGAGGATCTCTCCACGGTTTCAACAATGTGCTTGAGCATGCCCAAGTTAGGCGCCACCTCGTCGAAGAAATTCGCTGCGGGCTGAAGCGCCGCGTAGAAGATGTGCGTGATGTCACTGATTCCGCTTAGCCGGGTTTCAACCTCCGCTCGATGTAAAAGATCGACCGCGATAAATTGAGCGGTGGTTTGAAATTCTGGCCTCCTTCGAGACAGCCCGATCACCGCCCAATCGCCGAGCGAAGTGAGATGATGAACCAGCGTTCGCCCGGTGACGCCGAGCGCTCCTGCGACCAAGGCTTTCTTCATGTGTCGCATGTTCGTTCTTTTGATTCGTCGGCGCCAGCACCGAAAAATGATCGAGCGGCTTCGGCGTCGCCGAAGCACCCCGCTTTGCTTCTCTGAAGCCCAACAAACCGAGACGATTCGCCTGCCGCCTCGGAAGCTTGACATATTGTTGCGAGATCTCTATTGGAGGTAGTGTGTTCTTTCTCAAGGCACTACGTGAAGTAGTGTGAAACCCTGAAGAGTGCCCCTTGCGATAGCTTGGGGAGAATAGGGAAACGGGTGTGAAACCCGTGCGGTTGCGCCGCTGTAACGAGCGACGAACGCTCCAAGTTTTATTGCCACTGTCCGGTGTTGAGGATGGTAAGGCGGAGCTAGTAGGTTGACCTCGAAGCCAGAAGACCTGCTCTATCAGAGCTCATCGGGTCCGGCATTGTCCGGATCACTGTCGCGCCAAAGACAGGATGGGAACCGTCGCAGTTCGGCGTCTTGACCAGGATGCCCGTGTTGCATTGCGGTTTCCTTCAATCTGCGGTGACGAGTGCGTCCATCGCGCTCGATGCCGCGAACGCGTGCTCCTTGGCGGTCACGCAATGGAAAACATGCCAACTGAACTGCTACTCCAATCTGATCTTGCGAACTCGCCGTTCGCTCCGCTCATCCTGGTAACCGGTCGTTCCCGGTCGCGCAGAATTATTCGAAATAACAATCGATCTAACCTCCCTTGCGTTGAGGTGGCGACGATCGGACTCTTTTTGCTCGCCCTGCTCACGGCCGGCTTCGAAGCCTTCGGTGCAGACGACCAGAGCGATGCGACGACCAGTCTCCCGTTGGATCGCATCATCGTAACGGCGACCCGAACCTCAGAAGATGAGTCACGGATCGGAAGCGCGTTTAGTCAATTGTCCGGTCAAGAGCTTGAAACCGAACAGATCATTGATCTGAAAAATGCATTGAATACCACACCGGGGGTTTTCGCACTCGAGGGAGGAGCGAGAGGCGGTTTCACGACTGTCAGCCTCCGAGGTACTTCGGCTGACTACACCTTGATTCTTGTCGATGGAATCAGAGTAAACACCGGGATGTTTAGCGACGCCGCACCCTTTCTAGCCTATGCCCAGACGTTCAATCTGGACACGGTCGATATCGTGCGCGGTCCCTACAGCACTCTTTATGGCTCGGACGCAATCGGGGGCGTGGTTTCGTTAACCACGCACGAAGGATCTGGCACCCCAAAGGCGACGCTCTTCGGAGAAGCTGGAACATTTGATTCCCTTCGCGCGGGCATAGTGAGTGATGGACAGATTGGCAAGATCGATTACTCGTTTCACTATGTTCACGACGAAACGTCAAACGCGCGGCCGAACAATTATTTGCGCGAAGACGGTTTCTCATTGCGACTCGACGCGACTTTATGCCCGACGGTCACACTCGGGATGACGGTGCGAGGCCAGTACGGACAGTATGAAGAACCAAGCAGCGACCGTCCGGTGGATATCCCTTTCGATGATCCACACGGCAAGGCGACCGGCGAATCCACTCTCCTTACTTTGTTCTTGAATTGGAAGACGACGGACTGGTGGCAACAACGCTTTCTCGTTGGTGGCTACAATGAGAGGTATACCTTTACGGATCCGCCGATCCCATCGGAGGATTTTTCCGGTTCGCTGTACATTGCAAATGCGTTTAACGTGCAGGCCGATTGGCAAAATACATTTGAATTGCCGGCTTCAAATGTGGTTGTCGCGGGTGCGACCTACTACTTGGAGGCTGGTCACGATAATACGTTTCCGTTGCGTGAAGAGAATAATTTCGCTCTCTATCTGCAAGATCAATGGGAAGTCATTCCGAATCTGACCCTGACAGCAGGCGGACGATACGATCATTACGAATATGCCGGGGACGCTTTTACCTATCGTTTCACAGGTGCCTATCTTTTCAAGCCGACAGAGACAAAATTGCGCGCTAGTTACGGTACTGCATTCAAAGCGCCTGACCTCTTTAACACTTTCTCAACTTCTCCTTCGGCTTTGGGAAATCCGAATCTCCGGCCCGAAAAATCGCAGGGATTCGATATTGGAATCGACCAATCGCTATGGGAGGGAAAAATCGCCATGAGCGCGAGCTTTTTTCGCAACTATATCCACGACGTCATCGCTTTTGTGCCCTCCGGTCCGTTTACAGGGAGCTATGCAAATCAGAACACCGGTGAGACCTACGGGATCGAATCAGAAGTCAGGGCAGTGCCTTTCAACGATTGGGAAATTCGGGGCGCGTTCACCTGGACAGAATCCGACTCTACATCGGCCGGGGTCACGCAACGAAACACCTATATTCCGAGGTATTTGTTCACCTTTGATACAAACTATAAATTTCCGTACCGATTGACTGTCGGATTCGGAGCTTTGTTTGCCGGCCAACGGGAAGGAGAGGATTTTTCGGTCTTCCCGGCAAAGTTCGTTCGCTTGGGAGATTATTGGGTTCTCCGGGCCTACGCACGTTGGGAATTTAACTCTCATTTTGCATTAACTTTACGCGGTGAAAATCTAGCCGATCAGCATTACGAAACGACGATCGGTTTTCCGGCGCTTGGAACGACGCTGTTTTGCGGCGCCGAAATCCGTTTTTAGCGCTTGAAGCCTGTGTTGCAGTGCACCAGCGCGGTAGGTGTGCGGGCAACCCGTGAGCAGATGTTCTCTTACTTGGGCAAAGGTATGGCCGGCCTCCCTCTGACCACAGTGGGGGTGAACATTTGAATGCACCGCGTAAAATCGTTTGACAGCCGGGTCCGAATAGACCATCGAGGCGTCGTAGAGTTCCTTGATGGCCAAGAATAAGCTCAAATTACAAAAGACCAAAACCAAGACAAAGGTAAAGCGGCTTCGTCCCTGCAAAGAAGTATCGGTGATGGCTTGGGTAGAGGATCCCGAATCTCGAGTTTTACTGGTTCGCCAGACTGCCGGCCAGAAACTGTGGACGCTTCCTGGAGGTAAGGTCAGGCCGAGAGAGTCGTTGCAGCAAGCGCTTTTGAGAGAGGTGTTCGAGGAGACCGGTCTGCGGGCTGAGGCAGATGCGTGGATCGACATCATGGATCGCCCGGATCGTGGAACGATCATGATCCTGTACGCTGTGAACATTCTCGACGAGCCTCCTCTCGTGGCGAATCGTTTCAGTGAGGAAATTAGCCAAGTCCGGTACTCCACGAAGCTTCCGAAGAATGCATCGCCTTCCGCGACTTACTTTTGGAATAAGTTCAAGACGAAAGAGACCAGTTGAATCTGTTTCGGGGTCACATTGGAATGGCGCGAAGATGAGGGTACGGCCAAGGCTGTGAGCGAAGCGTTGACGCTTCGTCCTCGGTCTTAGTACCAAAGTGGGAACGCTTCGCTTTCCGGCCACGGATCAACGGGTACAATCGCGATTCTAGTGCATCGTCTCATAAGCAGGAGGCATACCGCCATCCGCCCTCCGGGTTGGCTTGAAATGGGTTCGTCTGCGTCGTTGCTCGTTCGTTACGTATCGCAGCGGATACGCTCCTCACTCGCGCCTGGCATCCAAACCCTTTTGAAACCAACGGTATGCCTCCTGGTTATGTGACGATGCACCAGTGCGACAAAGAAATTGCGGGCTCTGTCTCTGAAGTTGTATGAAGGAGCAGAGATGGCGGCCGATCGATGCTTTTGGCGGCGTCCCTACCACGTCAACCCCGAACGTTTCATGCTTAAAAACATTGATTTGACGCGTGAGGTCCCTAAGGCGGAGTACAAGCGGCTCAAAGCGGACGCGGACCTGAAGCTGGCTTCCCTCCAGCGCCAGTCCAAAGGTCTGGGTATCCCCGTTATCGTCGTCTTTGAGGGATGGAGCGCGGCGGGTAAGGGGACGCTGATCAACGAGATGATTTTACCGCTCGATCCGCGCGGATTCAGCGTTTATAGCGCTCGGGATCCAACCGAAGAGGATACGTTTTACCCGTTCCTGTGGCGATTTTGGAAGCGAACACCCACTCGCGGCCGGCTGGCTATTTTCGACCGGAGCTGGAACCGCCGGGTGGTCACCGACAAAGTCGCGGGGCTGATCAAAGGTGAACAATTGCGACAGGCATTCGATGACATCCGCTCGTTTGAACGGCAGCTGAGCGATGAGGGTGTGGTTATCGTGAAGTGTTTCCTGCACATCTCCAAGAGTGAGCAAAAGCGCCGGTTCGACGCCCTCCAGACTAGCCCGTCCACAGCTTGGCGAGTGACCAAAGAGGATCTGCGGCAACACCAGCGATACAGCGAGTACCTTGCGGCGACCGAACATATGCTGACGGAGACCGATGCCGATTACGCCCCATGGACTGTCGTCGAAGCGCACGATCGGCGGTTTGCGACGCTCAAGATTTTCGGCACTGTGATTAACGCGTTGGAGAGACGAGTAGCGACCGTTGAGCAGAAGGCCGAGACAGCGGCCGCGCCGCCGCACGAGGCGGTTGCCGGCGGTAACCTCTTCAAGACCTCCGTGCTCGATCACGTCGACCTGTCAAAGTCGTTAACCTCTGAGGAGTACGCGGCGCGTCTGAAGAAAGCCCAGGCGGCCTTGCGCGAGCTGGAACACCAGATTTACTCGCGGCGGGTCCCTGTGGTCATTGCATACGAGGGATGGGATGCAGCCGGAAAGGGTGGGAACATCCGCCGGTTGACGCAAAACCTCGATCCGCGCGGGTATGAAGTGGTGCCTGTCGCGGCCCCAAATGACATCGAGAAAGCTCACCACTACCTCTGGCGTTTCTGGGCGCAGATGCCCAAAGCCGGGCATATCACAATATTCGACCGGACTTGGTATGGACGGGTGCTGGTCGAGCGGGTGGAAGGCTTCTGCACTGAGGCCCAGTGGCGGCGCGCCTACCGGGAGATCAATGGAATGGAACAGCACTTGGCCCATTTCGGGGCGGTCGTCCTGAAGTTCTGGCTCCATATCGACCCTGAAGAGCAACTTCGGCGTTTTCGCGAACGCGAGGGAATGTCTCACAAACAGTGGAAGATTACCGACGAAGATTGGCGCAATCGGGAAAAGATTGGCCAGTACCGCGAGGCCGTGGAGGAGATGTTGTATCGCACCAGCACGCCCTATGCACCATGGACGATCGTTGAATCCAACTGTAAACGGTACGCCCGCGTGAAAGTGCTAGAGACGGTCTGCAAAGCGATTCGTAAGCGGATTGGTTGAGACAGCGGAGTTGCCGGTCTCGGTGTCAGTATTAGGATTAGGATTAAGATTACAGCCTGTATATTCTCGCTTCCCAGGCCTCCAGATGAATCGTCGAAGGGTCTTCTTCTGTTCCGCCCAAGTTGGAAAGGAGTAACTGGCCCGTTTTCAGCCCGTTCGGGAGCGAGTACGCCAATCTGTTCGTTGAAAAATTCAAGGCGACCAGAAATTGGTCCGCGCCGAGCGTGCGCGTGTAGGCAAACAAGAAAGGATTGGTCGGATCGAGGTCCGTGTACTCGCCGTAAACAAATGCAGGATTTCTCTTCCGCAACTCAATCATCTGTTTGAAGTAATGATAGATGGAGTGCGGATCGGTTAGTTCCTGCTTTACGTTGATTTCCTTGTAATTGGGATGCACGGCGAACCATGGTTCGGCGGCAGTCGTGAATCCACCATTCGCTGAATCATCCCATTGCATCGGCGTGCGACTATGGTCGCGACTCGTTTTCCGCATATGAAAAAGATAATCTTCTGCCTCCACCCGGCCGGTTAGCACTTCTGCTCTCCACGCGTTCCTTACCTCTATATCATCAAATTCTTCGATCTTCGTGAATGGGTAATTGGTCATTCCTAATTCATCGCCTTGATAGATAAAAGGCGTTCCTTTCAATGTTAGCAACATTGTTGCTAATACTTTTGCCGAACGGACTCGATACAACGGGGAGTCGTCACCGAAACTGGAGACCGGGCGGGGATTGTCGTGATTGGAGAGAAAGACGGTTTGCCAACAGTTTACGTCCAATTCCCTGTCGAATCGCGCATAGATAGCTTTTAAATCGGGCAGGGTCCATGGTTTCCATCTCCAACCGTTCCGGTTGAGCCGAACGGCGTCGAAATGGAAGATCATGTTCAATTCATTGCGCCTTTCGTCGACAAACAGCGGCGTCTGTTTGAGAGTCACCCCAAGGGCTTCGCCGACCGTCATCACGTCGTATTTCGACAAGGCTTCTCGATTCATCTCTTGGAGGTAGTCGTGGAGCTTTGGGCCCGACGCATAGACGTACTCAAAGTGAGTCTCGTCTTCCTTCTGATAATCCGGGAAACTCTGGTCTTTCGAGATGAAAGGGATTACGTCCATCCGGAACCCGTCTATGCCTTTATCGAGCCAGAATTTCATAATGTCATACACCTCACGCCGCACCGTCGGATTATCCCAATTCAAATCGGGCTGCTTTTCTGCAAACAGATGGAGGTAGTATTCGTCTCTCGCAGGATCTTTTTTCCACGCTGAGCCCGAAAAGAATGAAACCCAGTTATTCGGTGCTCGACCATCCTTGTCCTCTCGCCAGATATAGTAATCGCCGTACGGCCCGGTCTTCGACTCGCGACTCTTCACGAACCAGACATGCTCGTCACTCGTGTGATTCACGACGAGGTCGACGATCATTTTCATCTTGCGCTGCTTGATCCCCTTCAGCAATTCATCGAAATCGGTCATGGTGCCGAACTCCGCCATGATTTTTCGGTAGTCACGGATGTCGTAACCGTTATCCGCGTTTGGCGAGTCGTAATGCGGACTCAGCCAAACAACGTCTACGCCTAACCCTTTGAGGTAATCAAGTTGGGAAGTGATCCCTTTCAAGTCGCCGATGCCATCGCAGTTCGAATCCTTGAATGAACGCGGATAGATCTGATAGACGACTACTTCTTTCCACCATTTTCTGGTGTAGCCGTTCGCGGTCGTGTCACTCTCTTTGGGGCGTGAGGTTTGCATTGGAAATGGAATCATTCTTCACCGTCGAAGTAGTCGAGAGGTTCGGACCGCATCAGTCTGGACTCGGGAGATCGTACGAGGCATTTATCGGTATCAGGATAATAGCAGGACTCGCCGATCGGATTGTCCGCGACGATGAGAATGATAAGATCCTGCGAACCGTTATTGGTTAGCTTATGCGGTTGGCCAGGTTCGAAAATGAATGCGTCGCCCGACTCGATTTCAGTCGTCCCATCCTGATGTCGGACGAGCCCGTTCCCTGAAATGACATGGTAGAATTCCCACTGCGCGCTATGCGCGTGATAAGGACAAAGAGCCTTCCCCGGGGGAATACGACTGATTTCAACATCGAACGGATGCCTCTCCATCAGGTCTGTGGAACTCGGTTTACGCCCGAGAGCAATCGAGATCTCTTTGTCACCGCCGCCGAATTTTCCTTTCGGCGAATCGTAAAGCTCCTCTGCAATATCCTTCGTATTGATCTTCCGCATAGTAATAGTGTCCAACCGGAGACGAGTTTCGATTCTGGAGCCGCAAAAATCGGGAGTAAAGGTGAAATGGACGTCGCTCGTGCAACGCCTCATAAGCGGTATGCCTCCCAGTATCTGTTTAGCGAAGTCTTCGACCTCAAACCGACCAGTGGTCTGTCCCTGCAAAACTCGGCTCATTTGTCCAACTTTTGGAGACCAGGAACGGTTAGCGCGGTATTGGTACCTCCTGAATCGTCGTCGTTCTCGTCCTCGACTTCTGTGGATGCGGGAATCGCGCCGATTGCCAACGACGTTGAAAGATCGAGAACGAGAACGACGACGAGGACGATTGGCTCTAGACGGCGCTAAACACATACCAGGGTTTATCTTGGGTAAGCCGAAATAAACGTTTCGCCTTGATGAAGGGGCAAAAACTGCGCACGCGATCCGGTTCAAAGGTTCGGAGCCGAATTTCGCCGTACCTGGTGGCCTTTTCAGGGCTAATTGGGTGGGGGGAATTACCAGGGTAAACCCTGGGTTAGCCAAAAAAACGTTCTTAGCCCTGAAGGGGCTCCAGAGATGGGAATGCCCACCGGTCCAATCGGGGAGCCGACCCGTGCTGTACCTAACGGCCCCTTCAGGGCTTATTGTGGTGAGGGGAATTAACCCAGGGTAAACCCGGGTAAACCCTGGGCTATGCTTTCTTGGCCCTTCGGGCCGCAGAGAACCACGCTAAACACATACTTACCCTGGACTATGCCTTCTTGGCCATTTCGGGCCACGGCGTGGAAACGCCCAAACTCCTTCGGGCCGTGTGACGCTAAACATATACAAATAACTCGTATTCCGG
>Ga0302326_10005287_pt1 | contig 29494 bp, 29 predicted proteins | sample Palsa_T0_3_FD_202264 | JGI IMG/M metagenome (GOLD analysis project Ga0302326, IMG submission 202264) | Peat permafrost microbial communities from Stordalen Mire near Abisko, Sweden - Palsa_T0_3 | ecosystem: Environmental > Terrestrial > Soil > Palsa > Peat permafrost | place: Sweden: Abisko... | reverse complement strand
CCTAGCAAAACTGGCGCACTCGAAGTTTATCAAGCCAATCCGGCGCCATTGCAAGCATCTCGGTCCCCGGTAGCTCGCAATATAAGTTGATACAACTCTGCGTCGATTCAGGTATGAAAATCCGGCGAATTCCATCGGCATTCGCAAATCCGGGCGGCGAACGAGATCAGGCCGGCGCGTCGTTTCGGGTCACGGCGACGAACGGCTTTCGGCGGCCCGGAGGAGACGGTTCTACCGGACCCGGCCGTCGGGCCGGCGGCAAGCCGTGACCCGAAGCTGCCCCACGTCCGGCCGCCCGGCCATTTGGCGCCCCGGCCGAGAACGACGTCGCGGCCCGGCCTCGGCCCGCGCGGGCGGTTCGGGGAGAACCGGAGAACTTGACGCCTCCGGTCGCGGTCACTATACGTCCGCGGTCCAAATGAGCCCCGTTTCCATGCTCCGCGCGGGCAAGCGCGGCTGCTCGATTTATCAGAGGTATGCCATGTCGCGGCGGTGTGAATTGACCGGCAAGGGGCCCCAGGTGGGCCACAAGGTCAGCCACTCGAACATCAAGACCAAGCGGCGATTCCTGCCCAACCTCTTGAACGTCACGATGATTTCCGATGCGCTCGGACGTTCGGTGCGGTTGCGGGTGTCGGCCAATGCGCTCAAGAGCGTCGATCACCGCGGCGGCCTGGACGCCTTCCTGATCAAGGCGCGCGACACCGAGTTGTCGCCGCGGGCGCTCGATCTCAAGCGCCAGATCGGCAAGAAGCTCGCGAGCTGAGGCATTCCATCAGCGACTCGTAGGGTCGGCAAAGCCAACGGGTCCGGCCCGATGACAGGCTCCGCGTGCCCACGTGCGGCTTCACGGCGTGGGCACGCCGCTTCGCGCCTTTGCCCACCCTACGGACTCTCGGCCGGCGCGAGCCGCCCTCATTCCTCGACGAGCTTGAACTGCAGCACCACCGTGCGCTGCAGGAACGAGAAATTGTCGTCCGAGATCATGGTCAGGATGAGATCGCCCGCGGCGGTGCGGTGGGTGGAGAGCCCTTCCATATTGTCGATCTGGTAGCCCATGTCGGCGAAAAACAGGATCGGCCCGTCGACCACGGCGCCCGGCTTGATGTCGGCGAGCGCGAGCCGGCGCAGCCGCATCGCGATGCCGCCGCGCAGCAGCGAAAACCGGCGCTCCAGCAGCAGCACGTCGCCGGACGGCAGCACGGTGCAATCGCTGATGTCGAAATCGTCGCGGCGCTTGACCGAAAAATCGCCGGGCGCCGGGCCGCCGATCAGGAACGCCTTGAGATTGCCGGCGGCGTCGAGGCCGCGTTCGGAAAACGCGATCAGGGTGCCGGCGAGCTTGCTGCCGTTCGGCGCGAATGCGAGGGCTTCGAGGCCTTTGTTGTTGGGCAAGGTCGCGATGCCGGGCGGCGTCTGCACCACCGCGGCGCGGGCGCGCACGCCGTTCTTGGCGAAATCGAAGCGGACGATGCGATTGACCCGCTCGATGCCGACATAGAACACGCCGTCATGCTCGGCGAGGGATTCGGTGTCGTACCAGCCCCGCGCCGCGAGCGTACGGCCGTCCGGCCCGAGCAACGGCGCCATCTCGGCGTCGGCAATGCCTACGGGGCGCTCGCGATCGTAGACGATGCGGCCGGTGAGCCAGTTTCCCTTGTCGCTGACGGAAACGAAATGCTCGCCGTCGGCACCCATCCGGAGCGCCGAAAAGCCGCCGAACTCGCGGTAGGGCGAAGTCAGTTCGAGGCCGCCGCGGAACTCGAGCGGACCGAACCGGCGCTGGTCGGGTTCGCGCGGCAGGAACGAGTCGATCGTGATCGCCTGCACCTTGATCGCGGTGGGATTGTCGTCGCGGGGCTCGGCATTCGCCGGCGCCGCCAAAATGAGCGCCACGGCCACGGCCGCGGCGGTGGCGCCGGATGCGGGTCGGCCGTGGCGCGAGGACGCTCGGCCCGGCACAAGGCCGGTCACGAATGCAGCCGGCGCGCCGGGCGACGGACCGGCTCCGGGGGCGCCGCCTCGTCGAACAGTTCGGCCAGCTTCTCGATCATGACGCCGCCGAGTTCCTCGGCGTCGACGATCGTCACCGCGCGGCGGTAGTAGCGCGTCACGTCGTGGCCGATGCCGATGGCGATGAGTTCCACCGGCGAGCGCTCCTCGATCTCCTCGATCACCCAGCGCAGATGCCGCTCGAGATAATTGCCGGCATTGACCGAAAGGGTGGAGTCGTCGACCGGCGCGCCGTCGGAGATCATCATCAGGATCTTGCGCTGCTCGGTGCGCGCCAGCAGGCGCTTGTGGGCCCAGTCCAGCGCCTCGCCGTCGATGTTCTCCTTGAGCAGGCCCTCGCGCATCATCAGGCCGAGATTGCGCCGGGCGCGCCGCCACGGCGCGTCGGCGGACTTGTAGATGATGTGGCGCAGGTCGTTGAGGCGGCCGGGATTGCCCGGCTTGTTCTGGGCGAGCCAGGCTTCCCGCGACTGGCCGCCCTTCCATGCCCGGGTGGTGAAGCCGAGGATCTCGACCTTGACCCCGCAGCGCTCCAGGGTGCGCGCCAGGATGTCGGCGCACGTCGCCGCGACCGTGATCGGACGGCCGCGCATCGAGCCCGAATTGTCGAGCAGCAGCGTGACCACGGTGTCGCGGAAATTGGTTTCCTTCTCGCGCTTGAACGAGAGCGGATGCATGGGGTCGATGATGATGCGGGCGAGCCGCGCCGGATCGAGCAGGCCCTCTTCGAGGTCGAACTCCCAGGAGCGGTTCTGCTGCGCCATCAGGCGGCGCTGCAGCCGGTTGGCGAGCCGGGCGACGACGCCCTGGAGATGGGCGAGCTGCTTGTCCAGATAGCCGCGCAGGCGGTCGAGCTCTTCCGGCTCGCACAGATCCTCGGCGGCGACGGTCTCGTCGAACTTGGTGATGAAGGGCCGGTAGTCGGGCCCGCGCGGCTCGTTGCGGCCGCCCTGGCGCGGGCGCCAGGGTTCGGCGGCATTCTCCGAATCGCCCATCTCGGAATCGTCGGGCATGTCGGCGGTCGGCGCATCGGTCGCCTCGGCGGCGCTGTCGGGCAGGTCCTCGGTCGCGGCGTCGGCCTGCTCGAGGCTCATGCGCTGCGACTCTTCGGATTCCGAGGAGTCGCCGTCCTCGCCCTTCTCGTCCTGGCGGCCTTCCTCGTCGTTGTCGTCGCTGTCCTCCTCGTCCTGGTCGCTGCGGTCGTCGCCCATGTCGAGGGAATCGAGGAGGTCGTGGACTATGTCGCCGAACTTGCGCTGGTTCTCGATCGTGTCCTCGAGCCGGTCGAGGTCGCGTCCGGCTCGGCCCTCGATCCAGCTCCGCCACAGCTCGACCAGGCGCCGCGCCGCCGGCGGCGGCGGCTGGCCGGTGAGGCGCTCGCGCACCAGCATCGCCACCGCTTCCTCGATCGGCGCATCGGCGCGATCGGAGATTTCGTCGAACTTGCCGCGGTGGAACTTGTCGTCGAGCATGGCGGAAAGATTCTTGGCGACGCCCTGCATCCGGCGCGCGCCGATCGCCTCGACGCGGGCCTGCTCCACCGCCTCGAACACCGCCCGCGCCTGCTGGCCGCCGGGCATCAGGCGGCGATGGATCGCGGTATCGTGACACGCCATCCGCAGCGCGATCGAGTCGGCATGGCCGCGCACGATCGCGGCGTCCGCCGCGGTCATCTTGCGCGGCGGCTCGGGCAGCCGCGCCTTGCCGCCGACCATGCCCGGCCGCTCGGCGGCAAACGTGACCTCGAGCTCGGGCTGCCGCGCGATGGCGCGCAGGCACCCCGTCACTGCGCGCTTGAACGGCTCGGTCGGCGCTTCCTTGGCCGGGCTCTTGGATTTGATGTTGGAGGACATCACAGTGCCTTGGTCATCCAGACGCGGTCATGGCCGGCCGGAAAATCTTTCAACCGCCCGAACTCCCGATAGCCGAGCTTGGCATAGAACGCCGGAGCTTGGAAACTGAAGCTGTCCAGATACACATTGCGCACGCCTCGATCACGCGCCTCGGCTTCGGCCGCCCGCATCAGCGAGCTGCCCCAGCCCTTCCCGCGATGCTGCTCGGACACCCAAAGCAAGCTCACGAACATCCAGCCAAAAAAAGTCTCCGCGACCAGGCCGCCGACGATCTTTCCGCGCTCACGAACGGTCACCGTCAGCGGACGATGATCGATCTTTCCCACCGCGGCGACATTGTACGCCCTCAAACCCTTGACGATTTCCCGCCGCGCCGGACCATGCACCTTCTCGATTTGTGGCGCAGGCATCTCGAGACGACTTCAGCTCAGCGCTACGTTCACCGCGGATTCCGGCAGCTCCTGGCCGAAACTGCGCTGATAGAACTCGGCGACGATCGGGCGTTCCAGCTCGTCGCATTTGTTCAGGAAGGTGAGGCGGAACGCAAAACCGACTTCCTTGAAGATGTCGGCATTCTCGGCCCAGGTGATGACCGTGCGCGGGCTCATGACCGTCGAGATGTCGCCGTTCATGAAGGCGTTGCGGGTGAGATCGGCGACCCGCACCATCTTGTTGACGATGTCGCGGCCCTGCTCGTTGCGATAGTGCTTGGCCTTGGCGAGCACGATCTCGACCTCGTTGTCGTGGGGCAGGTAGTTGAGCGTGGTGACGATCGACCAGCGGTCCATCTGCGCCTGGTTGATCTGCTGGGTGCCGTGGTAGAGCCCCGACGTGTCGCCGAGGCCGACCGTGTTGGCGGTGGCGAACAGCCGGAACGCCGGATGCGGCTTGATGACCCGGCTCTGGTCGAGCAGCGTCAGGCGACCCGAGGATTCCAGAACGCGCTGGATCACGAACATGACGTCGGGACGGCCGGCGTCGTATTCGTCGAACACCAGCGCGACATTGTGCTGATAGGCCCAGGGCAGGATGCCGTCGCGGAATTCGGTGACCTGCTGGCCGTCGCGGATGACGATCGCGTCCTTGCCGATGAGGTCGATACGGCTGATGTGGCTGTCGAGATTGACCCGCACGCATGGCCAGTTGAGCCGCGCCGCGACCTGCTCGATATGGGTCGATTTGCCGGTGCCGTGATAGCCGGTAACGATCACCCGCCGGTTCCTGGCAAAGCCCGCCAGGATGGCGAGCGTGGTCGGACGGTCGAACCGGTAATCGGAATCGATTTCGGGCACGTGCTCGTCCGGCTCGGAATAGGCCGGCACTTCCATCTCGCTCTCGAAGCCGAAGAGTTGCCGGACGGACACCTTCACGTCCGGAAGCGGGGCGGCGGGTTCAGTAACGGCAGTCATTGCTCCTCCGTGCGCGCGTGGCCCCGTCTGCCATGACAACGGGACTGGCGGGCCGCGGCGTCGATCTGGCGTGGCCCGGTTCTACGCTGAAATCCAAGCCTTCGATTTCGGCGTCTGGACAGACGGCATCGGCGAGGCGCGGGACGGCTCGCATGAGGCAGAACGTATGTCGCGGCCAATTTAACAGAAACCTATCCCGAGTTGAAAGCGCCGCGGTGACACAAAGCCGCGTCCGGCCGACGGTTTTTTACGATTGCCGTGTAAACAGGCAGCATTGCTGCTTGCAGCCCCAACAGCTCTCTATGCCATTGAATTCATGTCATATTTAAAACCGTCCCCGCGCGGCCTGGCGATTTTTGCGGCGCTCCGGCAGCGCCGGCGCAATCCAGACCAGCAAAATCAGCAGAATCCGGTTGCCTTCAGGTAATTATAGGCCTCGATGATTTCACGCAGCTTCTCCTCCGAGCCGCGATCGCCGCCATTGGCGTCGGGATGGTGACGCTTCACCAACTCCTTGAAGCGCGCCTTGATGTCGAGGCGGCCGGCGCCCTCCTCCAGGCCCAGCGCATGAAGCGCCTTGCGCTCGGCATTGCGGACCGTGCGCCGCTCGGCCTCCGGCTTTGCGTGCTCGGGACCGCCGCCGATGTCGCGAAAAATACCGAACGGATCGTCGGCTTCGCCGGCCGAGTAGGGCCGTCCGGACTTGCCCTTCACCCGTCCACCGCCGCCGCCGACCATCCCGATCCGCCAGGTCGGCAGATGCCCGGTCATGGCGTCCTTCTGGTAGCGCGCGACGGCATCATCGCTCATGCCGGCAAAAAAATTATAGGACTGATTGTATTCGCGCACGTGATCGAGGCAGAAGCGCCAATATTCGCGCTCGCGGTTTCGCCCCTTCGGCGCCCGGTGGGTCGCCCCGTTCGCGCATTCCGGCCAATCGCAGCAGGGCCGATCGGCCTGCAGCCGGCGGTCCTCACCGGGTTTGACCCGGATGCGATCGTACAAGGGCGAGTCGAACTTCATTGCCTATTATGGGAAGGGTTGATCGCGTCGCGCAAGCTTGACAGAACCCGCAGGACGTGTTCCGACCGCGCCGATGCGCTGCGATTACGGCGGCGCGGACAGTACACGCCCCATGAACGTTACCGACATCATCACAGAAAAGTTGACTGAGGCTTTCGCGCCACAGAGCCTGAAGGTGGTCGACGAGTCCCATCAACACGAGGGCCATGCCGGTCACCAGGACGGCGGTGAGACTCATTTCAGGGTGTATATCGTGTCGAATGCGTTCCGGGGGAAGACCCGGCTGGAGCGCCACCGCATGATAAATACGGCCCTCACCGGCGAATTGCAGTCCGGGGTCCACGCCCTCGCCATCCACGCGGCCGCGCCTGAGGAAGGGCTCGGCTGACCGCGCGATCGCGGGGCAGCGCATTAGTGCATTTTCCGATCGGGCTGACCCTATCGCTGTCATTGCCCGGCTTGACCCGGGCAATCCAGTACTCATGGTCGGTGTTTACTGGATCGCCCGGTCAAGCCGGGCGATGACAGCAAATTGTGAGTCAACCTAAACGAAAAACGCTCTAGCCATCGATCTCGCCTCAGGCAGCCTTCGGCGGCGCCTTCTGCCCCACCGGGGTGATGCGCAGCGCTTCGAGACGGTTGCGATCGCGCCGCAGCACCTGGAACCGGAAACCGTGAAAGGTGAAGCTCTGGCCCGGTTCGGGGATCGAGCGCGCCTCGTGAATGACGAGGCCGGCGATGGTGGTGGCTTCGTCGTCGGGCAGGTTCCAGTCCATGGCGCGGTTGAGGTCGCGGATCGGCACCGCGCCGTCGACATTGACCGAGCCGTCCGGCTGCGGCCGCACCCCCGCGATCTCGACGTCGTGCTCATCGGTGATGTCGCCGACGATCTCCTCGAGAATGTCCTCCAGCGTGACGATCCCCATGAACTCGCCATACTCGTCGACGACGAGCGCGAGCGGGGTGCGCCGGCGGCGGAACGCCTTGAGCTGCTCGGACAGCGGACGAATGTCCGGCACGAACCAGGGCGGCCGCGCGACCGCCATGATGTCGACCTTGGCGGGGTCGCCGCCGGCCGCCTGGATCGCCCGCAACAGATCCTTCGCATGCAGGATGCCGACGATGTTCTCCGGCGACCCGCGCCACAGCGGGATCCGCGTCACCAGTTCGTCGAGCACCTGCTGCACGACCTTCTCGGGCGGCTCGCCGACATCGGCGGTGATCACCTCGGTGCGGTGGATCATGACGTCGGCCACGGTGAGGTCGCGCAGGTCGAGCAGTCCGCCGAGCATGTCGCGATCGAGCTTCTCGACGCTGCCTTCCCGATGCAGCAGGTCGACCGCGCCGCGCAGCCGCTCGTGCGGGGGCAGCAGCGGCTCGCTCTCGCCGGCCCTGATGTCGACGACCGCCAGCATCTTGCGCACCAGCCATTCCGCCCCGGTGAGCACCGGGCCGAGCACGGCGACGACGCGCGCGGTCGGCCGCGCCACCGCGAGCGCGTGACGGTCGGGGGAAATGATCGCTGCGGTCTTGGGCAGCAGTTCGCAGAAAACGATCACCAGGACCGTCATCGCGACGGTCGCGTAGATCACACCGACTTCGCCGAACCAGGACAGCAGCAGATCGGTGGCCAGCGCCGACGACACGATGGTGGCGACGTTGTTGCCGATCAGCAGGGCGCCGATGAGCCGCTGCCGGTTTTCCAGCAGGCGGGTGACGATGATGGCATCGGGGTTCCCGGACTTCGCGAGCCGCAGCATGGTGCCGCGCGAGGAAGCCGTCAGCGCCGTCTCGCTGCCGGAGAACAGGAACGACAGGAACAGAAACACCAGGACGACGAGAAGGGTGAGCCAATCGTAACCGGTCATCGCGTGTCGAGCTTCTCGGCGAGGAAGGCGCGGACTTGCGCCGGATCGACGTCCGGAGCGACATAGGCCTTTCCGATGTCGCGCAGAAGAATGAAGGTCAGCCTGCCGCGTTTGACCTTCTTGTCCTGCGCCATCAGCTCCATCATGTGGTCCGCACCGGGCGGGCCGCCGGCGAACGCCCGGAGTTCTTGGAGCGTGACCGGCAGGCCCGCGCCGGCGAGATGCCGGCTCACCCGCGCCGCCTGCGCCGGGGCGATGAGGCCGAGCCGGGCGGAAAACTCGAACGCCAGCGCGGTGCCGAGCGCGACCGCCTCGCCGTGCAGCAGCCGGTCGGAAAACCCTGCCGCCGCCTCCAGCGCATGACCGAAAGTATGCCCGAGGTTGAGCAGCGCCCGTTCGCCGGTCTCGCGCTCGTCGCGGGCGACGATGGCGGCCTTCATGCGGCAGCTGACGGCGATGGCGTGCTCGCGCGCGGCGCCGCCGGAGAACACCTGGCCGAGATTGGCGTCGAGCCAGTCGAAGAACGCGGCATCGCCGAGCAGGCCGTATTTGACGACCTCCGCATATCCGGCCCGGAACTGCCGCGCCGGGAGGGTATCGAGCAGCGCGGTGTCGGCGACCACGAGGATCGGCTGGTGGAACGCACCGACGAGGTTCTTGCCGCGGCTCGAATTGATGGCGGTCTTGCCGCCCACCGATGAATCGACCTGGGCGAGCAGCGTCGTCGGCACCTGGATATAGTCGAGGCCCCGCCGCACCGCGGCGGCGGCGAAGCCGGCGAGATCGCCGACCACCCCGCCGCCGAGCGCCACCACGAGGTCGCCACGCTCGATCCGCGCCGCGATCAACGCCTCGCAGACGCGTTCGAAACCGGAAAAGCTCTTGGCGCCCTCCCCGGCGCCGACGATGACGGAGCTGGTCGCGATCCCCGCCGCGGCCAGCGCGGCCGCGGCCGCGTCGAGGTAGAGCGGCGCCACCACATCGTCGGTGACGATGGCCGCCTTGGCGCCCGGCTTGAGCGCGGCGGCACGCGCGCCCAGCGATGCGATGAGGCCGCGTCCGATCACGATGTCATAGGCGCGATCGCCGAGCGCGACACGCACCAGCTCGCCATCGACCGGAGTCGGGTCGATCGTGGCCGTATATCCCGGCCGCAACGGCACGGTCATGGCATTCTCCTCAGCCCGACGGGACTGCAATGTCGAGCTTGCCGCAGGCGGCGGCGATGATCTCGTCGACGATGACTTCGTGGGTGACATCGCGCGAGATGACCGTGACATCGGCCTCAGCATAGATGGGGTCGCGATCCACGAGAAGCTTGGTCAGCGTCGCGACCGGATCCTCGGTCTTGAGGAGCGGCCGGTCGTTGCGCCGCCGCAGCCGCCTGGTCAGCACGTCGACATCGGCCTTCAGCCACACCGAGACCGCCTTGGCGCGGACCGTGGCCCGGGTCTGGGCGTTCATGAAGGCGCCGCCGCCGGTCGCCAGCACCTGGGGGCCGTGCTCGAGCAGCCGGGCGATCACCCGCGCCTCGCCGGAGCGGAAATAGGGCTCGCCATGGACCGCGAAGATGTCGGCGATCGACATGCCGGCCGCCGCCTCGATCTCGGCATCGGCATCGACGAAAGCGATGCCGATGCGCCCGGCCAGCCGCCGGCCGATCGAAGACTTGCCCGCGCCCATCATGCCGACCAGCACGATAGAGCGGTGCCCCAGCGCCGCCGCGAGCGCGGCGCCGGCCGAATTGGCGCCGGATACGGGTATCGATGCGAGGTCGGCCATCGGAAAGTCCTTCGAAAACGGCCGCACGGTCCCACAAACGACCGCGGGAAACAACGGCCCCGGCCAGGGGGGTGAACCGGGGCGCCACACGATAATACCGGGCTGGCCGCGCCGGTGCTGCACTGCCAAAATTCCTCCTTGCCCCGGCGAAGCAAAAATGTTCGTACTCAGGCCCCGGTGGATCGGGACATCCCTGCGGAAACCACGCCATGCCGAGCTTGTTCAGGGTCCTCATAGTCGTCGGAATCGTCGGCGGACTGGGCTATGTGGCCATGTACCTGCTAGCCAATTACGTCGATCCCAAAACGCGCGAAATGAGCGTCACGGTGCCGCCCGACCACTTCGTCAAGCGCCAGTGACGGCGATGGGAGCGCGCAAGGCGCCGGCACCGCGCCTGGCCGAACTGTTTCTCGACATGCTCGCCTCCGAGCGGGGCGGAGCGGCGAACACGCTCGAAGCCTACACCCGCGATCTCGACGACCTCACCGCCTTTCTGGCGGCCAAGAGGCGCACGGTCGCGACCGCCGCCACGCCCGATCTGCGCGCCTATCTCGGCGATCTCGCGGACCGCGGCTTCAAGCCGGCATCGGTGGCGCGGCGGCTGTCGGCGATCCGGCAGCTCTATCGCTTCCTCTATGCCGAAGGCCATCGCGGCGACGACCCCGCCGCCATCCTCGAAGGCCCGAAGCGCAGCCGGCCGTTGCCGAAGGTCCTCACCATCGGCGACGTCGACCGGCTGATCGCGGCAGCCCGGGAGGCCGCCGAGGCGGCGGACATCCCAATGCTGGAGCGGCTGCGGGCGCGGCGGATTTATTGCCTGCTGGAATTGCTCTACGCCACCGGCCTGCGCATATCCGAGCTGGTGGCGCTGCCGGCCTCGGCGGCGCGGCGCGACGAGCGCATGCTGATCGTGCGCGGCAAAGGCGGCAAGGAGCGCCTGGTGCCGCTCAACGAGGCGGCGAAGTCCGCCATGCGCTCCTATGCCTCCCTGCTCGGCGAAGTGCGAGAACTGCCGCCGTCGAAATGGCTGTTTCCCTCGTTCGGCGAGGGCGGCCATCTGACCCGCCAGCACGCGGCCCGCGAACTGAAGGGCCTCGCCGGTGCCGCGGGCCTGCGCGCCGCCCAGGTGAGCCCGCATGTGCTGCGCCATGCCTTCGCCAGCCACCTGTTGCACAATGGCGCCGACCTGCGGGTGGTGCAGACCCTGCTGGGTCACGCCGACATTTCCACCACCCAGATCTACACCCACGTGCTGGACGACCGCCTCAAGAGCATGGTTCGCGATCTCCACCCGTTGGGCGAGACGGTGAGCGAGGAGTGATGCGAAGTTATCTCGATTTCGAAAAGCCGGTCGCCGAATTGGAAGCCAAGGTCGAGGAGCTGCGCGCGCTCCAGGAGGCCGGCAACGCCGTCGCCATCGGCGAGGAGATCGCGCGGCTCGAGAGCAAGGCCAATGCCGCGCTGGACGAGCTCTATGCGACGCTGACGCCGTGGCAGAAGACCCAGGTGGCGCGCCATCCGCAGCGGCCGCATTGCCTCGATTACGTGGCGGCGCTGCTGACCGATTTCACCCCGCTCGCCGGCGATCGCAAGTTCGGCGACGACGACGCCATCATCGGCGGGTTCGGGCGCTTCAACGGCGACAGCCTGTGCGTGATCGGCCACGAAAAAGGCTCCACCACCGAGAGCCGGCTCAAGCACAATTTCGGCATGGCGCGGCCGGAAGGCTACCGCAAGGCGGTGCGGCTGATGGAGATGGCCGACCATTTCGACATCCCGGTGCTGGCGCTGGTCGACACCGCCGGCGCCTATCCCGGCATCGGCGCCGAGGAGCGCGGCCAGGCCGAGGCGATCGCCCGCTCCACCGATACCTGCCTCTCCCTCGGGGTTGCCAATGTGGCTGTGATTCTGGGCGAGGGCGGCTCCGGCGGGGCCATCGCGCTAGCCACCGCCAACCGGGTGTTGATGCTCGAACATTCGATCTACAGCGTGATCTCCCCGGAGGGAGCGGCGTCGATCCTGTGGCGCGACACCGCGAAGGCGCAGGAAGCCGCCACCAACATGAAGATCACCGCCGACGACATGACGCGGCTGGGCGTCATCGACGAAATCATCCGCGAGCCGATGGGCGGCGCCCATCGCGACCCGAAGGCCTCGATCCGGGCCGTCGGTGAGGCCGTCGCCGCGGCGTTCGTCCCGCTGCGTGCAATGGATCGCGACGCGGTGCGGCGCGACCGGCAGAATAAATTCCTCGCAATCGGAAGAATCCAGGCGTGAACCGCCGTGAAAAATCGTTTTAAGTCAATTTCTTAAGCGAAACACGGGCCGGACCGTCCCATCGCTGGAGCTGCCGCTCGGGTTTCCTTAACCATTGACGGGCGTCGGTTCGCCTGCGCGCTGGTTTGCCTTGCTTATACCACATCTTAAGGCTAATCGTCGGAGGTTCGCGACGCTGGGAGACCAGCTTGGGGTCAATGGGGATTGGGGAGTGGCGCGTTTGAAACGTTCCACGCTGCGCGCGCGGCTGTTGACGAAATCCCGTTTCTTGGCGGTTTGCGGAGTCATCGCGGCAGCGGCTGCGCTTGCCGGCTGCGAGACCGACGGCGCGACTGTGGCCACCGCCCGCGCGCTGAGGCCCCTGCCGGCCGAGTTGGCCGCCGAGATGGAAAAGAAGAACATGCCCAAGGAATCCCCGATCCTTGTGCGGCTCTTCAAGGAAGAAGCGGAATTCGAAGTCTGGAAGCAGGACACCAACGGCCAGTTCGCGCTGCTCAAGACTTATCCGATCTGCCGCTGGTCCGGCGAACTCGGCCCCAAGGTCAAGGAAGGCGACCGCCAGGCGCCTGAAGGCTTCTACACCATCAGGCCCGGCCAGATGAATCCGAATTCGAACTACTACCTCTCCTTCGATCTCGGTTTTCCCAACGTCTATGACCGCGCCAATGACCGCACCGGCGCATTCCTGATGGTGCATGGCGACTGCTCCTCGGCCGGCTGCTATGCCATGACCGACGAGCAGATTCAGGAAATCTACGCGCTCGGCCGCGATTCCTTCCTGGGCGGGCAGAAATCCTTCCAGGTGCAGGCCTATCCGTTCCGCATGACACCCCTCAATTTGGCCAAGCATCGCAACAACCCGAACATGGCCTTCTGGCGGATGATCAAGGAAGGCAACGATCACTTCCTGGTCACCAGGGCAGAGCCCAAGGTCGACGTGTGCGAGAAGCGCTACGTCTTCGATGCCGACACCGCCCCCGGCATGAGCTTTCACCCGAGGGAGAAGTGCCCAGCCTACGAGGTGAAACCCGAGCTCGCCGCGTTGGTGAAGGAGAAGAACGACAAGGACGAGCGCGAATTCGAAGCCCTTGCGAACAAAGGCGTCGCCACCGTCGCGGTCCGCACCGGCACCGACGGCGGCATGCACCCGACCTTCCTCGCCAAGCTGCGGCCCCAGGACGCCATGTTCGACACCGATGGCCGCTTCCGGGCGGTGGTGCCGTCCAGCATCCCGCTGCCGGCGAACGTCAACCCGCCGCACGCGCCATCGCCGGAAGCCGAGACGACATCAAGCATCGCAGCGGCGGAGCCGGCTAAGCCCAAGGTCTATACCACCGCCTCGGTAGCGCCGAAAAAGCCGACCGTCCACGCGGTAACCAAGCCGCAGCCGGCGGAGGCAAAATCGCAGCCGCACACCGATGTCGCCCAGATGACGGCGCCGGCCGCTCCAGCCGCGAAGCCCGCGCCGCCAGCCGCCGCATTCGCGAACGCAGCGCCGCCCGCCGCGGGCTCGGGACTGATGACGGGGGCGACCCCGGTCGTGCCCTCCGGCACGTTCGAGAGCCGCTGGGGCGGGCTGCATTAAAGCCGCGCGGCGGGCGTGAGCGCTCGCGCGACTGCTTTATCGTGGATAGGCTTGCCTCGAAAACTCAACATTGTTCCGGGGCGGAATGACTAAATCGGACATCATCCCAGATTGAGTTCCTTGAAGAAGTCGTTGCCCTTGTCGTCGATGACGATGAAGGCGGGGAAATTCTCCACCTCGATGCGCCAGATCGCCTCCATGCCGAGCTCGGGATATTCGAGAACCTCGACCTTCTTGATGCAGTGCTCGGCGAGGTTGGCCGCGGTGCCGCCGATGGAGGCGAGGTAGAAGCCGCCGTGCTTCTTGCAGGCCTCGCGCACCTGGGGCGAGCGGTTGCCCTTGGCGACCGAGATCATCGAGCCGCCGGCCGCCTGGAAATCGTCGACGAAGGAATCCATCCGCCCGGCGGTGGTCGGGCCGAACGCGCCGGAGGCGTAGCCGTGCGGCGTCTTGGCCGGCCCGGCGTAATAGACGGGGTGGTTCTTGAAATAGTCCGGCAACCCCTGCCCCTGCTCCAGCCGCCCGCGCAGCTTGGCATGGGCCATGTCGCGCGCCACGATCATCGGACCGGTGAGCGACAGCCGCGTCTTGATGGGATACTCGGACAGCGCCGCGAGAATCTCTTTCATCGGACGGTTGAGATCGACCGCGACCACCTCGCCGCCGAGCCGCGCGTCTTCGACCTCGGGAAGATACTGCGCGGGATTGTGCTCGAGCTCCTCCAGGAAGACGCCGTCGCGGGTGATCTTGCCCAGCGCCTGGCGGTCGGCCGAGCACGACACGCCGAGCCCGATCGGCAGCGAGGCGCCGTGGCGCGGCAGCCTCACCACCCGCACGTCGTGACAGAAATATTTGCCGCCGAACTGCGCTCCCACTCCCAGCGACTGGGTCATCTTGAGGATCTCCTGCTCCATTTCGAGATCGCGGAAGGCGTGGGCATCCTCCGAGCCCGTGGTCGGCAGGGTGTCGAGATAGTGGGTCGAGGCGAGCTTCACCGTCTTCATGGTGAGCTCCGCCGAGGTGCCGCCGATGACGATGGCGAGATGGTAGGGCGGGCACGCCGCGGTGCCCAGCGTGAGCACCTTCTCCTTGAGGAACGCGAGCATGCGGTCGCGGGTGAGGATCGAGGGCGTCGCCTGGAACAGGAACGACTTGTTGGCGGAGCCGCCGCCCTTGGCGATGAACAGGAACTTGTAGGCGTCTTCCCCTTCGGCGTAGATCTCGACCTGGGCCGGCATGTTGTTGGCGGTGTTCTTCTCCTCGAACATGGAGAGCGGCGCGAGCTGGGAGTAGCGCAGGTTGCGCTTCAGATAGGCGTCGCGGGCCCCTTCGGCGAGCGCGGCCTCGTCGTCGCCCTCGGTCCACACCAGCCGGCCCTTCTTGCCCATGATGATGGCGGTGCCGGTGTCCTGGCACATGGGCAGCACGCCGCCGGCGGCGATGTTGGCGTTCTTGAGGAAGTCGAAGGCGACGAACTTGTCGTTGTCGGAGGCCTGGGGGTCGTCGAGGATCGACCGGAGCTGCTTGAGATGTCCCGGCCGCAGCAGGTGGTTGATGTCGGAGAAGGCCGCCTCCGCGAGCGCGCGCAACGCATCGCGCGCGACCACGACCACGTCCGTGCCCATGATCTTTTCGATCCGCACGCCGTCGGCGCCGATCTTGCGGTAGGGCGTGGTGTCCTTGCCCGCCGGAAACAGCGGGGCGTGCTTGTAGGAAGCGATGGCGACGGGGGCGTTCATGGACGGTGATCCCTGTTCGGTGAGCCGGCATTGCCCCAGTTATAGGACTTTTGGCCCCCGCCGGGGAGGGTCGGATGCCGCTGGCGGTAGCGCGCAGTCGCCTGCTAACAGCCGGATACAAGAGCTTGGCCACCCGCTTGACGCGGTGGCTGTCCCCCAGCCAAACTAGCGGCCCGTCAGATTCCGCATGCAGCCTCGCTGGAGAACCCTCGATGTCATCCAAATCGCTGTTGCCGCTCGTCGCCGCCGCCCTGCTCGGTTCGGTATTCTCTGCGGCCGCCCAGCAGCCCGGGCACAACTTCCCGGACGGCGCCGGCAAGGAAATGGTCACCGGGGTATGCGGCGGCTGCCACGACATCAATCGCCTCACCGCCGGCTATACGCCGCAAGGCTGGCGCACCGTGACCCGCATGATGCGCAATTTCGGCGCTCCGTTGCCGGACAATGAATGGGAAGCGGTCACCGCCTACCTGATCAAGAGCTTCCCGGAAAAGCCGCGGCCGCCGGCGGTGCTGATCCCCGGCCCGGTCGAGGCGACCATCAAGGAATTCGACCTGCCGACGCCCGGCTCGCGCCCCCACGATCCGATGGCCGCCCGTGACGGCGCGATCTGGTGGTCCGGCCAGCTCGCCAACAAGATCGGCCGGCTCGACCCCAAGACCGAGCAGTTCAAGGAATATCCGGTCAATCCGATGTCGGCGCCGCACGGCCTCGTCGAGGACAAGGACGGCAATATCTGGTTCACCGGCAACTTCCGCGGCTTCATCGGCAAGCTCGATGTCAAGACCGGCCAGATCAAGGAATATCCGCTTCCCGATCCCAAGGCCAGGGACCCCCACACCCTCGTCATCGACCATGCCGGCATCGTGTGGTTCTCGGTGCAGAACGGCAACTTCGTCGGCCGGCTCGATCCCAAGACCGGCGAGATCAAGCTCGCCAGCCCGCCGACGCCCAGGGCGCGGCCTTACGGCATGGCGGTGGATTCCAAGAACCTCGTCTATTTCGTGGAATTCGGCGCGCCTAAGATCGCCACCATCGACAACAACATGCACATCGTCGAGTACCAGTTGCTCGATCCGGGCTCGCGGCCGCGGCGGATCGCGATCACGCCGGACGACAAGATCTGGTACACCGACTACTCGCGCGGCTATCTCGGCCGGCTCGATCCCGCCACCGGCGAGGTCAAGGAATGGGCCTCCCCGAGCGGTCTGAAGTCGCTCCCCTACGGGATCGCGGCGACCAAGGGCGGCCTGTGGTACTGCGAATCCGGCGCCAAGCCGAACACCATCGTGCGGTTCGATCCCAAGACCGAGCAGTTCCAGAGCTGGGCGATCCCCGGCGGGGGCGACATCGTGCGCAACATGGATGTCGCCCGCGACGGCAACCCGATCCTCGCCAACAGCCTCGCCAATCAGGTCGGCATCGTCGAGGTGAAATAGCGGCGCGCGGAACGGGAACGCGGAACCCCGGGGCGGCCCGGCGCAGCCGCAGATGCGACGGCTTTGGGGTGACTGCGGCCGCCTCGGCCCGTTTAGGCTGCCGGTGGGCACCGGTTTGCCGTGCGTCCACTACCTCCCCGGCAGTCCCGGGCTTTGCGACAGCCCGACGGTCCGGCCGGGAAATCCGGCGGCATCGAAATATCCGACACCGCCGACCGACTGCATGTCGAGCACGGTGCGCAACCCGTTCCCGGCCGGATCGGAAACCACGGTGAGGCTCTTGACCTCCGGCAGCGTGCCGCCCGGCATCGCCTCGCCGAGCACGCGGCCCGCGAGCTTTCCCTTGTCCTTGGCGTCGAGGCGCAGGAGCGCCGCGACGGTGCGGCCGACATCGGCATTGCTGGCCGGCGCGGTATCGACGAAGCCCGACCGGAAATCAGGGCCGGCGAGCGCCATGAAGTTCCAGGTGTCGGCGCGACTGAACGAGCCGTGCATGCCCTGGCCCTGCTGCAGCCCGGTGTCGGAGACCGTGACGGCGCAGCGCACGGGCTCGCCGCAGATCGTATCGAACGAACGGAAGTTCACCACGATCGCGGGAGCCGGGGTTACCGCTGCCCCTTCCAGCCCGATATCCGACAACGCCAAAGTGCCGGGGATCTTGCCGAACCGGCTGTGGACGAACAGCCCGCTGACATAGTCCTGCTTGAGCAGCACGTCGACCACGCTACGCGCCGTCTCCCGGTCGCCGTCGGGAATATAGACGAGGTCGGAGCCGCCATTGGCCGCGACCACCACCTTGGGGTGATCCATGTCGCCGCCGATCAGGCCGTTGCCGCCGCGCGAATGCGCGCCGTCGGCAACGGGCTTGTAGTCGTTGTTGGGGTCGATCAAAGGCAGGCCGAGTGCGCCGGCGAGATCGAGCGCAAGGAAGCCGGGCGGCAGCATGCCGGGCGGAACGTCGCTGTAACGACGCCTGGCGGCCGGACTGGTGTCGCTCTGCTTGGAGATGGTCGAGAAGCCGTGGTCGGCGGTGACGATGATATCGGTGTCCTGGGCAACGCCGAGTTCGCCTAGCGCAGCGCGGATGCGGCCGAGGTCATCGTCGGCGTTGCGGATCGCCGCGAGCGAGGCCTGCCCGTTGATGCCGGGGCTCACGGCGAGGAAACTGTCGCCCTGATTGTGCTGGGTGCCGTCGGGATCGCGCGACCAGAACACCAGCACGAACGGCTTGGTGCGCGCTGCGAACAGCGGCAGCACCGCGCGCGTGGTCGCGGCCACCATGAAATCCTGCTGCACGGTATTGGCGACCCTGGTGCCGGGGGTGGTGGCGTTTCCGACCACGCCGTTGGCGCCACGGCCCGGCGTGACCGGCGGCAGGCCCGCGGCCTTCATCCGCTCGGCGACCTCCGCCGCGAGCGGAATGCCCTGCTCGGTGCCGGTGGCATCGTCAATGATGACGGTCTCGCCGCCGGTGCGCGCGGTGTGGTCGAATATCAGGGTGGGGCCGAGCTTGCCGATCGCCGCGGTGCTGTAGCCCTTTTCATGGGCGAGCCGGAGCACCGAGACTTCGTCCATGTAGTTGCCGCCGAACTGTGCGTCGACCTCGCCGAGCACCGCATCGTTTTCCAGGAAAGGCGTCACGGTGCCGCCGGCGCTCGCCACCGGCCTGGCGGTGTAGATCGTGTTGCTGAAGTCGCCGGTGTCGCCGAGATAATGGCCGGTCGCCATCGCCGATGCATTGGCCGTCGTGAAGGTCGGGAACAGCGAATGGCTGTTGACGAGGGCGACGCCCTCACGTGCCAGCGCCGCCATGTTGGGCGCGGTCGCGTCGTTGACGGATCGCGCGCGCAGCCCGTCGGCGACGAAGATCACGACGTTATGGGGAGCGGTCTGGGCCGCAGCGGTTTGCCCCGACGCGAACGCGGCCGCGATCAGCAAGCCGGCGATCAGATGGGTAATCCGCATGGCGACCTCGCTGTGATCGAAGCCCGACACAATGGCTCGATTTACGACATGGGTGTGACATCGCCGCCGCGTCGTCAAGTCCGCCCGCCGCCTGCGTCTGCAATGCTCCCATGCCGTCAACTGTGTCGATCAAATGCCCGCGTCTCCGACAGAGTTTGTAGATTGCTCCCGTGTGAGGAGTGGACGGCATCCGTGACACAGAGAGCCCCGGTTCGCGAGGAGCGGATTCCGCTCGGCATCGCCTATATGATTTCCGCCACCGTCCTGTTCGCCGGTTCGAGCGCCACATCCAAATGGCTGGTGGCGGCCTACCCGATCGGCGAGGTGCTGTTCTCGCGCTCGGCGACGTCGCTCGTCGGCGCCAGCCTCGCCATCCTGCCCTATGCGGGCTTTGCGGTGTTCCGCACCAAGCGCCCGGGCGCCCACCTCATGCGCGGCGTCTCGCAGGCGAGTTCGCAGGCGTTTCTCCTCATCGCATTCAGCATGATGCCGCTTGCGAGCGCGGTGGCGATCAATTTCTCGGCGCCGCTGTTCGCCACGGTCGCCGCTGTCATCTTCCTGAAGGAGCCGGTGGGCGCGGTGCGCTGGGGCGCCCTGATCGTCGGCTTCATGGGCGTGCTGCTGGTCACCGGCCCGGGCGCCGACACGTTCCGGACCGGCTCGGTGTTCGCGCTGTGCAACGCAGTGCTGTTCGGCACGGTCACGGTCGGGGTGCGCGGCATGACCGCGACGGAATCGGCCGAGACCCTCACCATGTACCAGATGGTGGTCCTCACCGCGATGTTTTCCCTGTCATTGCCGTTCGGCTTCATTGTGCCGACCTGGCGCGACCTCGTCGCCATGATCCTCAACGGCCTCGCCAATGCGCTCGGCCAATTCTGGTGGACCCGGGCGCTGCATCTCGCGCCCACCTCGGCGGTGGTGCCGTTTAATTATTTTTCGCTGGTGTGGGCGATCTGCCTCGGCTTCCTGGTGTGGGGCGACATCCCCTCGCCGATGCTGCTCATCGGCTCGGCCATCGTCGTGGGCTCGGGCATGTTCCTGCTGTGGAGCGAGACGCGGCGGCGGTAGCAAGTAAAACCAGTATTTAATTAAGAACTATTTTTACTCGTCCTGCCTTTGTCGGGACCTTGGCCGCTTCTCCGCCGCACCTCGGCCGACGCCGGCGGCGTCACAAATCCTCGAACAGGGCCGTCGAAAGATAGCGCTCGGCCGACGAGGGCAGGATGACGACGATGTTCTTGCCCGCCATGCGCGGCCGCTTGCCGATCTCCAGGGCCGCCGCGACGGCGGCGCCGGAGGAAATGCCCGCCAGAATGCCTTCGTGGCGGGCGAGCAGGCGCGCTGTCTCGAACGCGGCCTGGTTGGTGACGGCCACCACTTCGTCGATCACCGAGCGGTCGAGGATGTCCGGGATGAAGCCGGGGCCGATGCCCTGGATCTTATGCGCGCCCGGCTTGCCGCCCGACAGCACCGGACTGTCCTTCGGCTCGACCGCGACGATGCGCAGCGACCGCTTGCGCGGCTTGAGAACCTGGCCCACGCCGGTGATGGTGCCTCCGGTTCCGACGCCTGCCACGAACACGTCGATCTCTCCGCCGGTGTCGTTCCAGATCTCCTCCGCCGTGGTGACGCGATGGATTTCGCGGTTGGCGCGGTGCTTGAATTGTTGCGGCATCACCGCGTTCGGGGTGGCGCGGATGAGTTCCTCGGCCTTTTCCACCGCACCGCGCATGCCCTGGATGGCCGGCGTCAAAACCAGCTCGGCGCCCAGGAGTCTCAAAATCTTCCGCCGCTCCATCGACATCGACTCCGGCATCACCAGGATCAGCCGATAGCCGCGCGACGCCGCCACGAAGGCGAGCGCGATGCCGGTATTGCCCGATGTCGGCTCGACCAGGACGGTTCCGGGCCCCACCACTCCGGCCGCTTCCATGTCGTCGACCATGGCGACGCCGATGCGATCCTTGACGCTCGCGGCCGGATTGAGGAATTCAAGCTTGGCCAGGATATTGGCCTTCACGTCCTGCATTTCCGGCAGGCGCAGAAGCCGCACGATCGGCGTGTCGCCGATCGCCTCGGTCACCGATGCAAAGACGCGCCCGCGTCCGGGCCGATGGCCCGGTTTGGCGCGCGCGGCGGTTCGAGGTTTTGCGGCGGGAGACTTTGTGGCGACAGGCTTTGTGACGAGAGACATGGAGACCTTCGGAAGCGTTGGTTCGGGCAGGGACAAGCTTTGCGGAATCGCAATGACACCATCAGTAACGCGATGAACCGGCTTGTCAAAAGCTTCTGCGCCGGCACCGTCGAGGCCGGTTTTCCAAGTCCCCGGAACGAGGCCCGGGCGATGGCTGCGTCGGCCTTGCTCGTCTGTCATCGCAACGACCTGTTCTCGTAATCGGTCGGCGGCCGGTCTGCCCCGGCTCGGCTCGACCATTGCATCGCAAGGTCCGGCTGTCGCGGCGGACAGCCACTCACGCCATGCGCTCGTCGATCTTGAACACCGCGAAGGAGACTTTTTGGGGAACCGATTGCATGTCGGTCCCTTCGACGATGCCGATGAGCAGGATGGGGGCGATCTGAAAGGTCTCGCCCTTGGCCCGGACGGTCGCGAGATCCGTACCGCGCACATAGGCCGCCGCATTGACGATGCCGCAGGCAGTCCGGCTGTGCTCCTCCGCATTCACTTCGCTCACGGCGCTGGCGACGTTCTGCGCGTCGCCGTGCAGGAGCGTTCCGACCCGCTCCGCTTGCCGCTGGGTATCGCACGTCAGAACAGTGCCGACTTCTATGTCGCGGGCTTGCGCCGAAACGCACAGAAGTGGGGATAACAGAGACAGGCAAATGACGAATTTCATGGAACCCTCCTGGGTTTTGCACGAATGCAGGTGTCTATGCCCATTGGTTGGAGGCGGATCGAAGCGGTTCAGGCCGCGGCGCTGTCACAAATACAGGCCGCTTTCACCGCGCGCGGCGTCGAGGAAGTCGACGACATCATCGCCGTTACGCCCGATCTGAGCTTGCCGGCAGCGATCCGTTGATCGAAGTCGACGGATCGCTGGACCGCACCGACGATACGGCTTAGATTCGGGTGCTGCAGCAAGCATCTGCCTTCCGTCGTTCAGCGATGCTGCGGTCTCGAGATGCGGGAGATTGGTCCATGGGCAAAAAGCTGGTCTTGGAAACGACCGCGCCTTTCCAGGGGCTCGCCGAACTCGTCGCCTTTGACGAAGGCCTGTTCGAGAGGGAAGGCATCACCGTCGAATGGGCCGATCGCGAAGCCGGAGTCGATAAGGCGCCGCAGCTGAACGTGACGAGCCACAAGGGCGTCAATCCGTTTTCGAGCCATGGCAAGCTGCTCGAGGAGGGCAAGGCGGATCTTTATAACGCCTGCGAATGGGGAAACTACTCCCGCGTCGAGAGCACCAAGGTCGGCAGCCGCCAGATCGGCCGCCGTTCGATCGTAACCTTCGCGGCTCTGGTGGTGCGGCCGGATTCGCCGGTGCAAACCCCGCAGCAATTCGCCAACCGGCAGATCGGTGTCCCGTTCTTCTTCGGCACGCACTACTTGACGCTTCAAATGCTGGAGGGGTTCGTTCCGCGCGACCAGATCAAGCTCGGCCGCGTGCCTAACGGCTCGCCCTATCGATTCAATCTGCTCATGACCGGCCAGATCGAGGCCACCACGCTGACCGAGCCCTATATCTCGCTTGCCGAGAAGAAAGGCTGCCGTCTGGTGATCTCGGCGTTTCATCACGGCACCGAAGTGGCGTCCGATCGCGTCGACGCAGAGACCTATAGCGCGTTCAACCGGGCGGTACGCGAGGCGGTACGCCGGATCAATGCGAACAAGCGCTCGTACCTCCACTACTTCATCGACTATTACAAGAACAGGGATCCCGAGATCGCCAAGCTCACGATCGACGATTTGCGCGAAAGCCGCATTTATGTGGTCGACCCGGCGCCGATCCCGGCCGACGAGTTGCAACGCACGTTCGACTGGATGAAGAGCTGGGGCTTCCTGGAAAACGCCTGCGAGGCACGAGAACTCGTCGACATGAACGTGCAGAAGCGCGGATACGAGACGCCGTCGCGCCGGGATGCTGTCGTAGGATAGCCTATCCGGCCGCCCCGACCCGCTGGTATCCCCGCCAGATGTGGTGAAGCAACGGGAGGTGAGGATGCTCGGGCGGCGGCGCAAATTCGACGTTGCCCGGTTCACGATCGGCTGCGGCGCCGCGCTGGCTTTCGCCGCCGAACCGGCGCGGAGCGACGACGTTTCCGATTTCTATGCCGGCAGAACCGTCCAGCTCATCATCGGCTATGCGCCGGGAGGCGGCTACGACGACTACGCCCGCATGCTCGGCCGTCACATCGCTCGCCACATCCCCGGCAATCCCACCGTTGTCGTGCAGAACATGCCGGGTGCCGGCAGCGTCCGGGCGGCGAACTACCTCTACAATGTCGCGGCCAAGGACGGCACGGTGTTCGGAGGCTTCGCGCGCGGCATATTCCTCGACCCGTTGCTGGGGCGCACCGAAGCGATGCGATACACGGCGGCAAAATTCGGGTGGCTCGGCAGCATCTCCACCGACGTCGGCGTGTGCGCGTTCCGTTCCGACGCCGGGATCGGTTCGTGGGCGGACATGCAGACCAAACACTATAAAATCGGCGCAACCGGCGCCGGGGCGGACAGTGACGTATTTCCCAACCTGCTGCGCAAGATGTTCAACCTGCCCATGCAGCTCGTGCTGGGATACCAGAGCGCCGCCGAGACCGTGCTCGCGATTCAGCGTGGCGAGGTCGACGGCCGATGCGGCTGGTCGTGGTCGACGCTGTCGACCCGGAACAAGGAACTGTGGCTCACGAAGCAGATCAGGGTGGTGCTGCAGCTAACCGACAAGAAGCTTCCCGAGCTTGGGGAGGTGCCGTCGGTCCTCGATGTCGCCGCCAGTCCGGAGCAGCAGGCCGTTCTGAGACTGATCATCGCCCGCCAGACCATGGCGCGCCCCTACGTGGCGCCGCCGGGCATTCCGCCGGAACGCCTGACGGCTTTGCGCAATGCCTTCGATGCGACCATGAAGGACCCGGAATTCCTTGCCGATGCCAAGCGGCAAGACATGGACGTGCGGCCGCTGACCGGCGCCGAGGCCGATGCACTGATCAGGCAGGTCTACACGACCTCACCGGACATCGTGCGGCTCGCCACCGAATTCATGAAAGAAGCACAATAAGCAAGGTGCTTGCACCCGGATCCTGGCGGGAAGCCGGATCGACTCTGCGGACACGGGTTTGATCGGTCGCACGGCTTGTAGCGCAAATCCAGATGTGTTTTGCTGTCGCGCCGGACCGATGCGTTCGAGACCCTCGATGGCATGATCGTGTTCCATCGCCCCCGGGCGAAGACGCGGCCGTGAACCCCGCTCAAGGTCCAATCATCCCGCATCGGATTCGAGCAGGCAATGGGAGGACTATCAATGAACAAGGTGTTGCGTTTTTCGTTTATGGCGTCGGCAACGGCGTTGCTGTTCGGCGCGATCGGCGCGCAGGCGCAGCAGGTGCCGCAGGCGCCGAATATGAGCTTCTTCGTCACCAGCACTCCCATCGGCAAGGGCGGCGATCTGGGCGGGCTGGCCGGCGCGGATGCCCATTGCCAACAGCTCGCGGCGACCGCGGGCGCAGGCGGCAAGACCTGGCATGCCTATCTCAGTTCCCCGGAACTCCCGACCGCCAAGGGCATCAACGCCCGCGACCGCATCGGCAGCGGCCCGTGGCAGAACGAAAAAGGCGTTGTGATCGCAACGAACGTCGACGATCTTCACAGCGCCAACAACAAGCTCACCCACGAGACCGCGCTCACCGAACGCGGCACCATGATTTCCGGTGTCGGCTACACGCCGGTTTGGCACGACGCCCTGACCGGGTCCGATCGTGAAGGCCGCGCGTTCCCCGGCAACATCAACATGACCTGCAACAACTGGTCGAGCAGCGAATTCGGCAAGGCAATGCTCGGCCATATCGACCGCAAGGGCCTCGCCGACAACGACTATGCGCGGTCGTGGAATTCCTCGCATCAGTCGCGCGGCTGCAGCCAGGCCGACCTGATCGCCACCGGCGGCAACGGGCTGCTTTACTGCTTCGCGCAGTGACGGATTTCGCGTGAACATCGAAACATAGGGGAGAAACCATGAATACGACTTTGCGACTGTCCATCCTCGCCTCCGCGGCGCTCGCGTCTCTCGGTTGGGCCGGCGCCTCGCAGGCCCAGCAGAACAATATGAGCTTCTTCATCACCAGCGTCGGGTCCGGCAAGGGCGGCGACCTCGGCGGCGTCGCCGGCGCGGATGCGCACTGCCAGCAACTCGCGGCGGCGGTCGGCGCGGGCAACAAGACCTGGCACGCCTATATCAGCACCAATTCCACGCCGGCCGCCCCGGGGATCAACGCCCGCGATCGCATCGGCAGCGGCCCGTGGCAGAACGCCAAGGGCGTCGTCATCGCCAAAAACGTCGATGATCTCCACGCCAATGCCCAGATCAACAAGGCGACCGGGCTCAGTGAGAAGGGCGAGCCGACCAAAGTGCGCGGCGATACCCCGAACCAGCACGACATGCTGACCGGCTCCGACCTGCAGGGCCGGGCGTTCCCGCCCAACCTGAACCTGACCTGCAACAACTGGACCAGCGGCAATTTCGGCAGCGCCATGCTCGGCCACAGCGACCGCGAAGGCATCGCCGACACCGTCTACCAGCATTCCTGGAATTCGGCGCACATGTCGCGCGATTGCACGCAGCCCGGGCTGGTCGCCACCGGCGGTGGCGGGTTGTTCTACTGCTTCGCCCAATAGCGCGAGGGAGCGCACGCCGTACGATCCGCCTGACGGCCATATGGATGGGCGGAGCCGCGAGGCTCCGCTCGTCCCTATCGGCTCAATCTGCGGCGATCACGTGCCGGCGGGAGCAGCGACGGCAACGAAACCTTGTCGCGCCGAGTGCGTCGGGTCAGCGGAAGAGATTCATCGCATTGTCGAGCGTCTGCAGCACGCCCCATGCCAGCGGGATGCCGATGAAGCTCCAGGCGAGCACGAGCTGCAGCGTCGTGGTGGTGTTCGGATTGGCGCTTGCCATCGTCTTTTCTCCCTATGCTCCGATCGCTTTGCGGGCCGCGCCTGCGCCGACCGGCGCCATTTCGGCTTCCCGACCGGCTTTCATGTGGAATCGGTGGTGCACCGCCGTGATGAAGAAATTGCAAACGAAGCCGACGACCAGCAGTCCCGCCATGATATACATGGTGGTGTTGTAGGCCTGCGCCTTCGGCACGCCGTGGTCGATCTGATATTCGCGGATGTAGTTCACCAGCACCGGCCCGAAGACGCCGGCCATCGACCAGGCGGTGATCAGCCAGCCGTGGATGGCGCCGACATAGCGCGTGCCGAACATGTCCTTGAGATAGGCCGGAACGGTAGCGAAGCCGCCGCCATACATGCTCATGATCACGACGAAGCACAACACGAACAGCGACACGCTGCCGGCCGCCCCCGTCCACGGAACCAGCGCGTAGAGCACCGTCCCGATCGCGAAGAAGCAGAAATAGGTGTTTTTGCGCCCGATATAATCCGACGTGGAGGCCCAGAAGAAACGGCCGATCATGTTGAACAGGCTGAGCAGCCCGACGAAGCCGGCGGCCGCCAGCGCCGTGACGTGGCCGGGGAACATTTCCTGGCTCATGGCGGAGGCCTGGCTGAGCACGCCGATGCCCGCCGTCACGTTGAGGCAGAGCACCCACCAGATCAGCCAGAATTGCGGCGTCTTGATCGCGTCATAGACGAAGACGTCGTTCTTGGTGATCAGCTTTTGCGCCACCTCCGGCGGCGCGTAGCCCGCGGGCTTCCAGTTCGACGCAGGAACGCGCACGATCGCGGCGCCGACCATCATGAAGACGAAGTAGATGCAGCCGAGCGCGATGAAGGTCTCGGCGACACCGACATGGGTCGGCGTGGAAAACCTCTGCAGCAGCCACACCGACAGCGGCGAAGCGATGAGCGCGCCGCCGCCGAAGCCCATGATCGCCATGCCGGTAGCCATCCCGGGCCGGTCGGGGAACCATTTGATCAGCGTGGAGACCGGCGATATATAGCCGAGCCCGAGACCCAGGCCGCCGAAGAATCCGTAGCCGAGATACACGATCCACAGCGTGTGAGAATAGACGCCGAGCGCCGCGATGAAGAATCCGGCGGCCCAGCACACGCCCGCAGCAAACATGGCGCGGCGCGGCCCGCCCTCCTCGACCCAGCGTCCGAGCAACGCCGCCGAGGCGCCGAGGAAGAAGATCGCGATCGAGAAAATCCACCCGAGCTCCGTCAGTTTCCAATCATTCGGCGCCGATTGGGTGATGCCGATCAATTTCGTCATCGGCAGATTGAAGACGCTGAACGCATAGGCCTGCCCGATACAGAGATGGATGCATAACGCGGCCGGCGGGACCATCCAGCGGCTGAACCCGGGCTTGGCGATCGTACGGTCGCGATCGAGCATACGGGATAAATTCATCTCGGCGTTCCTCCAAAGCGGCTTCTTTCGGCACAGCTCTTTTCGCGGCATGCCGCCTGCGTTCCCTCCCCCACATTCGCAGCCTCGCCTCGAGTAGGCAAGCGAGGCCCGCAGGACTGCTCCTTTGCCGGGCTGGAACGGAAGCGGCGTCGAGACGTTTTCGGCAACCTGGAGCCGTGGCCGCGGCAGGTTATCCTCGGCCCTGTGAGCGGTCCGCCGGCCGGCTGTTCGCCTCCGGACCTTCGTGCATCTCCAACCGACACCTGCCGCAGCAGGTTGCGGACGGCGGCAATTTGCCGCGAACGCTGGTGCGTCGAGACCCGCTATCGACTTTGGTGAAATACTGGCGGGCGACGTCCCGCAGCACGAGCCTCGCATCGGGATGATGGGTGCCGGCGGCCTCCATGCGTCCGACCTGAAAACGGCCCACCGGTTCTTTTGTGATAAAATACCATATGCGCTACGTCTTTCCGCGGGTCGCATTACCCATGACCCGCCGGGCAATCGGCGGCCGATTTTCCTTCGGGTTGCGCGCTCGTTCAGGGAGGATACCTCGATGCCGGATTTCAGACTGCCTCTGTCGGGCGACGTGACCCAGACCTTCAATATCAATCTCGGGACCTCGTCCGACCCTGCAATCGAGAAGCAGGTGCTCTCCGATCAAGCGAGCTACGGTAAGCAGCTCGGCCGAATCGCGGATGTGCTCATCGTGCTGCTCAAGCATGTCAATCTCTCGGGTCTGTCACCGGATGAAGAAAAGGCGATCTGCGACCTGAAATGCATGCTCCACGAGATCGCCAACGTGAAGGACCGGCACGGCGCGAAACTCGTGCTGCGGCCGTCACCGTGACAGCCCCGCGTCCCGCCGCCTTTTTTCGCCGCTACGGACGCGGCGGCTGGCTGGGGCGCCTGGATTCGAACCAGGGAATGGCGGAATCAAAATCCGCTGCCTTACCACTTGGCTACGCCCCATTCGCCGCGGGCCGCCGCAGGCATGGGCGCGGCTGCGTGGCAGCGCGCGCGGGCGGACCATACTGGCATGCCCCGCTGCGATCAATCTCCGGCGCGCTGTCCCCCGCAGGCCCAGATCATCGCAGGACCGCCGCCGGCGTGGGCCGCAACGCCGCAGGCCGGACAGATGCGGGCCGCACCGGGCAAGCGCAGGCCGGACGACGCCGCCGAAGCGATATTCGCGCGCAGCGCGAGGGTTGACGGCTCCCCGGGACCCCGTTAGCACTCTGACCCGGCTGGTTTTGGCAGGCTCATCCGGACTTTGGAGCACACATGTCAGGCGAAAGTCTCTTCGTCATCCTGCTGGTCGGATTGATTGCGGGCTGGCTTGCCGGCAAGATCGTGAGAGGCACCGGCTTCGGCCTCGTCGCGGACCTTTGCATCGGCATCATCGGCGCCTTCATCGGCGATTGGCTGTTGCCCCGGCTCGGGATCCATCTGGGCTCCGGTATCGTGTCCGCCATCATCTCCGCAACCATCGGCGCAATCCTGCTTCTGGTCATTCTCAGGCTCGTCTACCGGCGCGGCCGGTGGTGAGCGTGCCGCCCTAGCCGGGCGCGAATTTCCCGGGCTTGGGCTTCGCGGCCGCAACGGATACCAGGCGCGCCGCCTGGCGCGACGAGGCGCGCCGGCCGGCAACGCTCCTACTGCGCCGAACGGCTCCACGCGCGCGACTTTTTTGCCTCCGTGCGCTCGAGCGCGGGGAGATCCCGGGCGCTCGTGAACGTGCGTACCACCAGCCGCTCGACTCGGCCGCGGATTTCGATCTCGTGGCGGGGCGCGGCGCCGAGATCGATGCCGGCACGGTCCGCCACGGCTTCGGAGATCACGAGCTCGCAGGCGTAAGTCTTGGTGAGCGCTTCCATCCGGCTCGCGGTGTTGACGCAGTCGCCGACCGCAGTGATCGAAACTGCCGCGCCATAACCCATTTCGCCGACGATCGCGGGGCCGGTATGGATGCCGATGCCGATGCGCAGCGGC
>Ga0302326_10005286_pt1 | contig 29494 bp, 24 predicted proteins | sample Palsa_T0_3_FD_202264 | JGI IMG/M metagenome (GOLD analysis project Ga0302326, IMG submission 202264) | Peat permafrost microbial communities from Stordalen Mire near Abisko, Sweden - Palsa_T0_3 | ecosystem: Environmental > Terrestrial > Soil > Palsa > Peat permafrost | place: Sweden: Abisko... | reverse complement strand
GCGCCGTGGACTTTAAGTCCGGCGCCGTATCGCTCGGTTCGGCGACGCTGCAGAACGGGCAGGCCACCATCGAGACCTCGTTCAGCAAATCCGGGGACGATTCCATTACCGCAAAGTATGTGGGGGACGGGAACGACACAGGCAGCACGTCGCCGGACCTGACGCAGGTGGTCGACAAGTACACGAGCAAAACGAAGGTAGTTTCCAGCCTGAATCCGTCGATGGTGGGACAAGAGGTCACGTTCACGGCCACGGTCACGACCGAGGGCAGCCCGACGGGCACAGTCACGTTCAAGTCCGGCGCAACAGTCCTGGGCAAAGCGTCGTTGGCCGGTAAAACCGCGAGTCTGTCAACGTCGTCTCTTGCGGCGGGCACGTACCAGATCAAGGCCGTCTACAGCGGAGATGGGGCAGTCGAGGGAAGCACTTCGCCGGCGCTGAAACAGGTGGTCAATACGCCCTGAGCGCGGAGCCGGGCACATCCTCGCCGACGGTGCGCTGGTGCGGCAAATCAATGCGCTGCAATAATTGCTGAAAGCGCGGGTCGAATTTCAGAACGTCGCAGCATGGAGCGGCATTTAGAAGGATAAGTCCGCCTTCGCGGCGCTGGTATTGACTATCCAACAGTTGCAAAGCGCGATCGATTTGTCCCAACTCCGCATAGATTTCCACGGTTGCGCCTACATCAGGCAAAGTACCGCCCGGGCTGAGGCTTGCCGCTCTGCTCAGGCAGTTTTGCATTTCCGCTTTTTTGCCGGCTAGAAGGTATCTGTGCGCGAGTTCCAGCAACATCCAACTGTCGTTGCCAGAGAGGGCGACCGCCTGCTTCCCTTCGGCAATGGCCTCGGGAAACATGCGCTCAAGCTGACCACGCTTTACAGCTTTTGCTCCCAAACCGCCTGCGCGGACGGAGAACAGGGCGGGAATGCCGCACCGGCCCTGATCCAGGCCACCGATGGGAACTTCTACGGGACGACCCCCTCCGGCGGGGCCAACGGGGGCTTTAATGTCGGCTATGGGACGATCTTCAAAATCAGCCTGAGTGGCGAACTGACCACGCTTTACACCTTTTGCATCGAGGGCGGTTGCAAGGACGGCGGCCAACCCTACGGAGGGCTGATCCAGGACACCAGTGCGACTTTCTACGGGACAACCGAGATTGGCGGGGCCACCCTCGCCGACGGTTCGGTCTTCAGCCTGTCCGTTGGTCTCGGCCCATTCGTGAAAACACTGCCCGCTTCCGGCAAGGTGGGAGCGGCCCGTCACGATTCTAGGCACGGATCTAACCGATGCGACGCGCGTGACCTTTAACGGCACGGAGGCCGCGTTCACCGTGGTCTCGAGTTCCGAGATCACGACCAAAGTACCGGAGGGCGCGACCAGCGGCAACGTCGAGGTGACGGTGCCGGGCACCCCGCTGACCAGCAACGTGCCATTCCGGGTGAGTCCGTAGAGCGTGTGGGGCGGACCATCGGTTTTCGTGGTCTGCCATAATGTGGTTGATCAGTGCGGCAAACCGATGCGCTGCGATAATTGTTGGAAGCGGGGGTCGGATTTCAGGACGTCGAAGCACGGATCGACATTTAGAAGCATAAGGCCGCCATCGCGGCCCTGGTACAGATTTTCCATCACTTTCCAACCGCGGTCTAGGTCGCCCAACGACACATAGATTGTCGCGCTTAAGGCTTCATCGGGCAACGTACCGCCCGGGCTGATGTTTGCCGCTCTCCTCAGGCAGTCCTGCATTTCCGTCTTTCTGCCGGCCAGCAGGTATGTGTGGGCGAGTTCCAACAACATCCACGTATCGCCGCCAGAGAGTTCGACCGACCGCTCTCCTTCGGCAATGGCCTCGGAAAACATACGTCTCTGATCGTAGACGCGCTCCATCACGCGGTGGGCGTGCGCAAAGTTCGGATCCATTTCAATCGTCGCGCGGGCCTGCCGGAGCGCCTCGTCGTACTTGTGATCGTAGTACAGCATCTCCGCCGCGTCGGTATTGACGATCGCCGAAAACGGATCCGTTTGACGCGCGCGCTCCAACTCGGCGACAGCTTCGTCCAGCCGTCCCATGGCGGCCAGGTCGAATGCATACCACTGGTGCGCGGTGGAATAGTTGGGGTCCAGATCGATGGCGCGCTTGAATTCCCGCTCCGCCTCCGGAAACTTCCACTCGTAATGCATTTCGACGAATGCCAGCGACGTATGCGCATCCGCCAAAGAATCGTCCAGGCTCAATGCCGTGAGCGCCGCCTCCTTTGCCTTGGGCATCGCCTGGGCGCGCGGCACCTTTGCATTGGGAACCGATCCGAGCAGGGCGTATGCGTCGGCCAAGCCCGCATACGCTTGCGCATATTGCGGGTCCTCGCTGAGGGCCGCCTGGAAATACGCGATGGCTTTCAGATAGTCCGCCTCGCTGCGCCGATTCCAGAAGTACCTGCCTTTCAAGTAATCCTCGCGAGCTTGCGGACTGACGGCTGCGGAACTCGCAAGCTGCCGGGACGCGCGTGGCGCGATTTGTCTCCGGACCTGTTCCGCGATACTTTGCGAAACTCCATCTTCCAGGGTGACCAAATCGCGGAGGTCGCGCTCGTAGGACCGCGCCCAGATATGCTGGTCGGTGGCCCCGCGCACAAGTTGCGCTGTAATGCGGACGCGATTCCCAGAGAGCAGCACGGAACCTTCAATCACGCCGTCGACGCCCAATTCCCGCGCGATCTGGGGCAGCCGCTTGTGCGAATCCTGGTACTGCATGATCGAAGTCCGGGAAATGACTTTTAGGCCGGGAATTCTCGCCAGGTCGGTGATCAAAGCCTCCGTCATGCCTTCGGCGAAGTAATCCTGCGCCGGATCGCCTGAAAGGTTCCGCAGAGGCAATACGGCCAGCGACCTTATGGGATCCGGCCCGGAGCCGCGGAGCCTCTTCCATACCGGCGGCGTCAGGATCAAAGCCGCCAGTAGCACCGCCAGGCAGGCCAAGCCGACGGCCAGACTGCGGAAGCGATGCCGGGGAGGCACGCTTTCAGGCAAAATGACGCCTTCAGTGGCGGTGCCGCCAAGTTCCCGAACCTCCGCGATGAAACGATAGCCCCGCTTGGGCACGGTTTCGATGTACCGGAAGCCGTTTTCCCCGTCCTGCAGCGCCTTGCGCAGGATGGAGATGTGCTGGGCCAGATTCGATTCCTCGACGAATGTGCCCGGCCAGATCTTGGTCAGCAATTCCTCTTTTTCGAGCAGGTGGCCGGGATTCTCAACTAGCAGAAGCAAAGCGTCGAAGGCCTTCGGGGGTAGCCGCACCGGCACTTGTTCACGGAGCAGAAGCCGCTCAGCGGGATTCAAGCGGAACAAACCGAACTCGAAGACCGCCTTTTCTTGCAATGACATGGCGCATTCAAAAAAACTTTAGAAAAACTTTAAGCCGGCCTGAAGACCGCCGGCCGGCGCTTGGGTCACTATCGCAGGTACGAGCGTGCGGCGCTCCGGGCCAATTGCCCTGGGCATTCTAACAGTCTACACCCGCAACTCACGCCCTTTGTGCCGGAGGTGTGCCCGTGCAACTTGGTCTGCTGGAGGAGTCGACGATGAAGAACACCCGAAGTGCCGTGCTGGCATTAGCGGGCGTGCTGACGCTGGCCGTCGTTGCAACCCAATCGGCGCAAGCGCAGACTACTTTCCAAGCGCAGACTACTTTCAAAGTACTACACACCTTCGAGACGGCAGACGGTCCAAAAGCCGGGCTGGCGGGGTTGATCCAGGGCCTGAATGGGTACTTCTACGGCGCAACCCAGAGTGGCGGCGCGTTCGGCGGGGGATCGGTTTTCAAAATGACCCCTAGCGGCACGCTGACCACGCTTGAAAGCTTTTGTGCCCCCCCGGACAACGGTTGCACGTTAGGTCTCTTCCCTGGGGCGCTGGTTCTGGGCGCCAACGGCCACATCTACGGGACATCCTTGGACGGCGGGCTCACCGGCCATGGCATCGTCTTCGATATCACTCCAAGCGATCCGCCCTTAACGTCAACCATTGCCATTTTTCAGCCCGTCACTGGCGCCCTTGGTGTTAATGCTACGGGCGCCTTTCCCATAGGGGCGCTGGCCCAAACCACCAGCGGCAATATCTGGGGAGTAACGCAAGGGGGCGGCCTAGAAGGCCAGGGCACGGTATTCGAAGTCTCCCCAGATAAGGACGGAATTTACAGCGTCGCGAGTTTTGCTTGCATCGAACCCAGTTGCAACCATGGCGTGGAAGTCGCGGCCGGGCTGGTCCAAGGCACCGACGGCAATCTCTACGGGACATCTTGGCTGGGTGGGACCGGCGCCTTTGGTGGTGGGCAGTACGGGGGCTCGATCTTCAGAATTACTCCGGGTGTTAGCGGCTCGCTGACTACGCTTTACAGTTTTTGCGCGCAAAGCGGCTGCACGGATGGCCAAGCCCCAATGGGGGCGCTGGTCCAAGGCGCCGATGGCAACTTCTACGGAACAACGGCCTGGGGCGGCACTGGTACGGCGTGCTCCAATGGAGTTCAAAATATACTGGGCTGTGGCACGGTCTTCGAAATCACTCCAGGTGGCGCGCTGACCACGCTACACAGCTTCTGCTCCCAAAGGGTTCACGGCGTGTGCGGGGACGGCCAAAACCCCGATGCGGGGTTGATACAGGGCAGCGATGGGAATTTCTACGGCACAACTGAGGACGGCGGCAGTGCCCCTAGCGCGCACTGCTCGGACAACCCTTGTGGCACGATCTTCGAAATAACCCCAGCCCCAAGCGGCACGCTAACGACGCTTTACAGCTTTTGCGTTAAAGGGGAGCAGTGCACTTCCGGCGGTGGTCCAGTGGCGCTGCTGTCCCAGGCCACCAACGGGGACTTCTACGGAACAACCACCGAGGCGGGTAGCCTGAGCGGCAACAATGGCACGGTGTTCCGCCTCTCCACGGGTCTCGGGCCGTTTGTGAAAACGCTCCCCGCTTCGAGCGCGGTTGGGGCGGCCGTCAAGATCCTGGGAACCGATCTGACCGGCGCTGCCATCGTCACCTTTAACGGCACTGCGGCTGCGTTCACCGTGGTCTCGGCCACCGAGATCACGACCACCGTGCCCGCGGGCGCCACCAGCGGCGAGGTCCAGGTGACGGCGCCCAGCGGCACGTTTTCGAGCAACGTGAACTTCCTGGTGATACCATAACGTCCGCGCTGCCCGGGCCGGAGGTGTGCCCGGGCAACCTGGCCTGCTGGAGGAATCGACGATGAAAAACGCACTGGAAGATGGAATCGTCTCGGGGATGCGCCTGCGAACCGCGGGTGCCGCGCTGGCGGTCGGGGTTGTGATGTTGGCGGCGGTTACTACGGCGCAATCGGCCAAAGCGCAGAATTTGACTACGCTGTACAGCTTTGCTGGAACCGATGGCGCCAACCCCCAGGCGCCGCTGGTGCAGACCACCAATGGGAACCTGTATGGGACAACCCTGAATGGGGGGACCAGCACCAATGGCACGGATGGCACGGTTTTCGAAATCACCCCGGGCGGCACGCTGACCCCGCTCCACAGTTTTTGCTTGCAAAGCGGCTGCCCGGATGGCGACCATCCCCCGGCGGGGTTGGTACAGGCCACCAATGGGAACCTGTATGGGACGACGGAAGATGGGGGGGGCGGCTGCTGTGGCACGGTCTTCAAAATGACCCCCGGCGGCAAGCTGACCACGCTTGACAGCTTCGGCGCCGAGGACGGGTCTGGCCCTTATCCCACAGCGGGGCTGGTCGAGGCCACCGATGGGGACCTCTACGGGACAACCGTTGGCGGCGGGGCTAACGGAGCCGGCGCTGTTTTCAGGATGACGCCCGGCGGATTGCTGACGACGATTTATAGCTTTTGCTCGAAAAGCAACTCCCAAACGAACTGCGTGGACGGCTTTTCGCCCGCGGCGGGCCTGATCCAGGCCACCAATGGGGACCTCTATGGGACGACGACCTATGGCGGAACTATCGGTGGAGGCACGGTAGGCGCCGGTGGCACGGCTTTCAAAATCACCCTCGGCGGCACGCTGACCACGCTTCACAGCTTCTGTTCAAAAAACAATGCCCACACCAACTGCTTGGACGGCTACACCCCCCTAGCGGCGCTGGTCCAGGCCACCAACGGGGACTTCTACGGGACAACCCAGTCTGGCGGCGCCAATAACGCAGGCACGGTCTTCAGGATCGCCCCAAGCGGCAAGCTGACCACGCTCTACAGCTTTTGTTCCCAAAGCGCCTGCGCGGACGGGGCGGAGGGCGGAAATGCCGCGCAAGCGCTGATCCAGGCCACCGATGGAAACCTCTACGGAACGACCGCCGATGGCGGAGCCACCGGCGGCGGTGCGAACACCAACGGCTATGGCACAATATTCAAAATCACCCCAGGCGGCGAGCTGACCACGCTCTATACCTTTTGCATCGAGGGCGGTTGCAAGGACGGCGGCCAACCCTATGGAGGGCTGGTCCAGGACACCAATGGGAACTTTTACGGTACAACCTATACTGGGGGGACCAACTCGCCAAGCGCTGGTACAGTCTTCAGCCTGTCCGTGGGCCTGAGCCAGTTCGTGGAAACACTGCCCACCTCCGGAAAGGTGGGTGCGGCGGTCAAGATTTTGGGTACGGACCTGACGGATGCGACCGGCGTGACGTTCAACGGTACGACGGCTGCGTTTACCGTGGTATCCAGTTCCGAGATCACCACTACCGTACCCGCGGGCGCCACCAGCGGCAGAGTCGTGGTAACGATGCCGGGTGGCATTTTGACCGGCAATTTGTCCTTCCGGGTGCGGTAGGACCGTATCGACTTGGAGGCTATCGAAATGATTATTTTACGTTCGCGCCGGTGGGCGCCGGCCGCGGTGTTGGCTCTGCTGGCCGCGGCCCCGCCATTGTTCGCGCAGGCTTGCTCGATACCCGCGGGGGCTCTCCCAGGCACCATCCCGGGCATGATGTATCAATGGCGGATCTTGTCGATGACCGGCCAGACGCCCATCAATGCGAACTCACCGTTGACATATTTGTCCCCGCCATCCATCGCCGACAACGGCGCCGTCGCGTTCGTCGCGGACTTCAATAGCGGCGGCGAGGGGATTGTGGCCGCCATCCCCACAGAGGTGGACCCCACTCTGGCACAGACCGTCGTCAGTTTTGCCGATCCTACCAGTGGCCGCACCTACGGCACGAACACGCAAATCGACGACTTGGACCAGGTCCTGTCGAGCGACGATATTTCGGGAATTTACACAGGCCGGCTTTGGCTCGCCTACCAGCCCGGCGCCTTTACGCCGCTGCTCAACGGCGGCCCGGGACAGTCCTATTCCGCGATTTTGTCGAACGGCAGTGTGAATAACAACGGCGACGCCGTGGTGCTGGCTCTCAGCAATGCGGGCGCCACCGAATTGGTCTCCGTAAAGGACGGCGCAGTGGCGGGCAAGCTGCAACTGCCAGCCGGCAGCACTGCCTACCCACAAATAGCGGACACTGGCGATATATTGGTGGTGTACGGCGGGTCTGCGACTTCGCCGATTGAAGTCTACAATCAGAGCCTGAAAACGGTCGAGGCGATCGTTGCCAATATCTCCAACTTCAGCGCCATTGGCACCCAGCCGGGCATGAGCTCGGACGGCAATGTGGTCGCGTTCTACGGCGAGCCGAATGCGGCGGGAGCGCTCCTGAGTTGCGGCGTGCCCTCGGTCGCCTGCGGCCCCAACCCGGGCATCTTTGCCTCTGTCAAGACGGGGAGTACCTGGACTCTGGTCCGCGTCACCGGGTCCAATGGGGAGCTGGGATACGACGACAACGGCAACCCTTTGGCGTTCTCCCTCTCAGGGTACCTTCCCAATACCCGGATCGCTGTCGCCAACCTGGCACTGACGGGATGTCCTCTTCCCACTACCCAGACCTGCGGGTCGGGGTCTACTCCGGTCGAATCCAACAGCTTCGTGGTCTCCTTCATCGGCACGCCGACCGCCGCCAGCAAGATCAACCCATGGATAACTGGGTTTCCGCTGTTATTCTCCGCCAATCAGGGGCTGTGGACGATCCGCGTAGATGTAGAATATGAGCTTTCGTCACCCTCGGTGCAAGTCATTCATCCGGCCACGGCTATTAAGGTCGTGCAGATTGGGGACACCATCGGCGGGAATGTGATTTCCGCGATTAACGTATTCGACCAGTTGGCCAACGCGGCCCAAGACGATAGCGGTACCATTCGGACCATGCGGCGCGGCGATCACCGCGTGGCTTTCCAGGCAATCACCAGCACTGGCGCGGACATCATCGTGCGCGGCGACCATCTGGACTCCGACCAGGACGGCTTGCTCGATCACTGGGAGACCACCGGAATCGACATGAACCAGGACGGCGTGGTCGATCTGGACCTGGCCGCCATGGGCGCCAATCCGTGTGCTCGCGATTTGTTCCTGGAAATCGATTGGCTGGACGATTTGAGTGGCACCAATGGCATGTTTCAGCCCTTCACGGGCTTGATCAACGCGGCTCCCGGCCAACCTGGCTTTAGCCCGCTGGTGACTATGTTCAACAATGCACCGGCGCTGAGCGGCAAGCTATACGGCCTAGTGTCCAACGGAACGGATCCGGCGGATATCCCGGCTGGAATTGCCCTGCATATCGATGGCGGAACGGGGTTCGATAAAGGCACACCTCCGGGCGCCTTCTCCTACAACATGCAACTGGGACCCCTCGATGGTGGCGACCTGATATCGGCCAACGGCAAGCTCGCCGAAGTGCTTTACTTCGGGAATCCGAACACTCCCACGACCGCCGACACTGCCCCTGGGGTGACTAGCCTCGCCTTTCAGCCGGCGAAGGCTGCCAACTTCGGTTCACAGGATAATGACGGACGGGAGTTGGCCTTCCACTACGTCATTATCGGCGATTACATTGGATTCGATCTGGACAAAACCAACGCCAACACCTGGACGGTGGCGGGCGCCGCCAACGCCACCGCTACCACGGGCCCTACCCTGACCTCGGTGTCGAAGCTTCCGGCCGGCAGCGGAACGCAACCGCTGATCCGAGACGTGGTAAAGATCACCGGTGGGCCACAGGCTGAGGTGAACCAGTACGCCTCAATTGTCTCGGTGGACACCGCCACGCAGACCTTGACCCTCTCATCTAACTGGGCCAACGTCCCAACCCCGGGGGATACCTTCGTAATCCTGGCAGGGAACATGGGCAGGGCGGAAGTGAGCATCGCCCCCGGCCCGGACTATAACTCGCTGCCCGGCAACGATCTGATGATGGTAGAGGGCGCGGCGGGGCAGGCCGGATGGATGTTGAACGGCGTGCTGGGATCGCTATGCTATGAATGGCGGACCCTGGCACACGAATTGGGGCATACCATGGGCCTGCGGCATGGCGGTAACAACGCCAGCACTCCCGGCCCCGGGGCCCCGGCCTATCTGAGCCTTATGAGTTATACCTGGCAGAATGCATGCGCCGGGACGGTGCAAAGCTATTCGATCGACACGGATGCGACCTTCGACGATTGGGCCAATCTCCGGGGCGACTTTCCGGACGTGCAGAATTTCTTGGGCAACACCCTGGGTATCGCTTTAGGGGACGTCCCGGAAAGTACCGAGCAATCCCCGGAGCTAACCGTGCAGGACTACATCAGTCAGAACGGTCCGCCCAACTACACGCCACCCGCGGTCAAGGTGCAGACGCCGGCGGCCAACGCCAATGTGGGCTTAACGCTGCCGCTGACCGTGGTCGTGGACGCCACCGATAGCGCCGGAGTATCCTCGGTGACCGTTTCGTTCGACGTGACCGGCACCGGCGCTCTCGACACGGTCGCCGGAAAACTGAGCGGCGCCACCTACAAAGCGAGCTTTCCGGCGCTCTCGGGACCCACGGGAGCCCGAACCATCACGGCCTCCGCCATCGATTACCTGGGCAACTACGCGACGGCGAAGGAGAGCGTCAATGTCATCGAGCCGTACCCGGTGCCGTCGTTGATTTCGCTGGTGCCCCCCAACGCCACGCACGGCGGCAAGACGTTTACGTTGACCGTCAACGGCTCGAAGTTCGTGTCCGGCTGCACGGTAGAGTGGAATGGCAAAAGCGTTTCTACTTCTTTTGTGAACAGCGGGCAAGTGACAGGTAAGATCACGGCGGCGGATATCGCTACTGCGGGGAAGGCCAGCGTGACGGTGAAGAACCCCGCTCCCGGCGGCGGCACGTCGAATCCGCTGACGTTTACGATCAACTGAGACTCGGTTGACGGCAGCCAATCCCGCGGCCTGGAGAATCGCATAAGATGTAAAAGGGAGGTGTGCCTTGGCATACGATTTCACCAGACGCCATTTCTTTTTTGGGTCCCTGCTGGCCGGCGCGATTCCGGCCGGCGGATTCGGCAGCGCGCCTTCGTTGACGAAGCTGGGCTACAAGTCGCCGAACGAGAAGTTGAACATCGCTTCGATCGGCGCGGGCGGCAAGGCCTTCAGCGACATCAAGGGTTGCTCCGCGGAAAACATCGTGGCGCTGTGCGACGTGGACGAGCAGCGCGCGGCGCGCAAGTTCAAAGAGTACGAAAAGGTTCCGAAGTATAAAGACTTCCGCAAGATGCTCGACGAGCAGGCCAACAATATCGATGCGGTGATCGTCGCCATTCCGGATTTCATGCACGCCACCGCGGCCATGTGGGCGATGGAGCGCGGCAAGCACGTGTACGTGCAAAAACCGCTAACCCGCACGGTCTGGGAAGCGCGCCAATTGCTGGAGGCGGCCAACAAGTATAAAGTCGCGACCCAGATGGGCAACCAGGGCTACTCCAACGAGGGGACGCGGCAGGCCGCCGAGATGATTTGGGCGGGCGAGATCGGGCAAGTGACAGAGGTGCATGCCTGGACCGACCGGCCGATCTGGCCGCAAGGGCTGAAGGAAATTCCTCCCTCGGAACCGGTGCCGGCAACGCTCGATTGGGACCTCTGGCTGGGCATCGCCGAGGTGCGGCCCTACACCACCGGCGGTCCGGACTACAAGTCGCCGCTGCAAGGGCACTTTTATCAGCCGGGCAATTGGCGCGGCTTCTACGATTTCGGGTGCGGCGCGCTGGGCGACATGGCTTGCCACATTCTAGGTGCGCCGAACCTGGCGCTGCAACTGGGCGCGCCGGCGAGTGTGGAGTGCATTCAGATGGACGGCCCGAGCGACTTCATGTTTCCAAAGAAGTCCGTGATTCGCTACGATTTTCCGGCGCGCGGCTCCATGCCCGCGGTGAAGGTGTTCTGGCACGACGGGTTGAAGGAAACGCCCCAGTTTCCGGGCGTGCCCGAGGGCGAACTGCTGGGCGATCTTCCGGAGGTGCGTTCGTTCCGGCGCTATGATGCCCCCGACCCTCCGTACACCGGGTTTACGGGCGACGTGTTCGACTACGAAAAATTCCAGACCACGAAGAATGCCCCGAACGTTAGAAAGCCGACGCCGGACGGCAGCCTTTTCATCGGCGACAAAGGCATGCTCACAACCGGTACATACGGCGAGGAGACCAGGCTCGTCCCGATGGAGAAGATGAAGGACTACCAGTTCCCGCAGCCCGTACTGACGCGCTCGCCGGGGCATTACCGCGATTGGATCCGGGCGTGCAAGGGAGGCGATCCGGCGTGTTCCAACTTCAATGTCGCGGTGCCTTTCGTGGAGTGGATGTTGTTGGGGGTGATCGCGCTGCGGGTTCCAGGGAAGCTGGAGTGGGACGCGGCTAAGATGCGGTTCACCAACAACGCTGCGGCGAATGAGTTTCTCAAACCGGCGTTCCGCAAAGGCTGGTCGTTTACATAAATGCAGGAGTCAGAAGACAGAAGGCAGAAGACAGAAGGCAGAAGCCGGGACATCGTTCCTTTTTTGCGCGCCAGTTGGATTTGGACTGCTAGCGCGATCCTCATTTTGCTTTGGACGCCGTTGCTGGGCGTGATCAGGTTGTTTGACCGCGAGCCGCGCCGGCTGCGGACGGGACGCTGGTTCCGCAGGCTGGGGCGCGTGCTGGCGGGCGTCAACCCTTGGCGGATTCACGTTTCCGGCGCTGAGAATCTGGTCGCGAATCAGACCTACGTGGTGGTCAGCAATCATCAGTCGCTGGCCGACATTCCGTTGATCGCGCACTTAAAGCTGGATACGAAATGGCTCGCCAAGGCGGAGTTGTTCCGGGTGCCGTTGTTGGGCTGGATGCTGCGCATGGCGGGGGACGTGCCGGTGGAGCGGGCGGACCGGCGCAACGGCGCGAAGGCCTTGTTAAAGTGTGCGCGATACTTGCGGCAGCACTGTTCGGTGGTCTTCTTTCCCGAAGGGACGCGTTCGCCGGATGGGCGCGTGTTGCCATTCAACGAAGGTCCGTTTCAGTTGGCGATTCGCGAGCACGTTCCGATACTGCCGCTGGTAGTGGACGGGTCGGGCGCGGCGCTGCCCCGGAATTCGTGGGTTTTTGGAAGCACGCAGGACATCTATCTGCGGATTTTGGCGGCTGTGCCGGTGGATGGGTGGAGCATTAAACAGGTAGCGGCGCTACGGGATGTGGTGCGGCAGAAGATCGTGGATGAGTTGGAAAGTCACCTGACGCCGTGAACGTGATAGGGCACGTAGTAGCGCGGGTCGTCGCGCGTCACGATGTGGAAGCCCGCGCTGGTTAGGAACTGCTTCACGAAATCCAGCGTGCGGAATTCGCCGCCTTCGCCGCGTGCGGCGCGAAAATCGTGCGCCGCGATGCACACAAACCGCGTGCGGCCAAGAGTCCGCTCGCAACCGGGCAGCGCCCAGCGCTCCGCGCCTTCGATGTTCATCTTCAAGAAGTCGATACGGGGGATGCCGTGCTCGGCGGCCAAGTCGTCGAAGCGTACGCTTTGCACCGGGTGACTTGAAGCGCTGGGCTGGCCGGCCCGCACGTAGTTCGACTCCCATACCGGCAGCGTTTCGATCTGCAACTCCGCGGCGCGGTCCGTACACGCGCAATTCAGGGGTGTGACGTTCGCTAGCCCGTTGATTTCGCATAACCGGCGGAGCGCCGCGAATGAAAGCGGATGCGGCTCGATGGCCCAAATGCGCCCGGCCGGCCCCACGGCGCGGGAGAATGCGAACACGTCTTCGCCGCGTCCCGCACCGATATCCACAATCGTGTCGCCCGCTTTCGGTTTGTACAGGTGGAACCAATAATCCTCCGCGTCGCGAAGATACCTTTGGGCCTGCCCGGCCCAGCGCTCCCAATTTGGCGCGGCGTGGAACATATTTGGATCGGGAAAGCAGTCGGGGCCCACCCGGCGAATCCACATAGCGTCCCAGAAGATTTCGACATCCACGCCCGGCATCGCGGCGCGCGCGAGTTCGGTCGCCTGGCGCGCCAGCGAGGCCCGATCGGTTGACGGCGTCTCAGTGGGCCACATGCGTGTTCGCTCGCTTCAGGCGCAGCGCCAGCAGCCGCCGCCGGTCGTCTGAAAGCGGCGAGAGCGGCGCTCCTATGTTCGGCCGGCGAGCGCCCGCCCGCCTTCCGGGCGACCGCAGAATTGTTTCCAGATAGGCCTCGAACGGCCCCGCGCTCAGGTTCCGCGCATACGCGAGAGCCGCCCGGCGCGACTGCGCCGCCAACTGCTGGTAATGCCCGCGGTCGGTCAACAGGCGTTCGAGGACCATGGCCCACGGTCCCACGTCTTGCGGTGGAATCTCGACTGCCGGCACCATGAGCTCGTCAACCGTGGGCCGGTAGCACGCCACGGGATTGACGGGCAAGAGATAGTCCATACCGAGCATGGCTTCCGCCAGGCCGCCCACGTCGCTGGCCATGACGGGAATGCCGCGCGACATGGCTTCCAGAATCATGCGCGACCGCGCCTCGGCCCATAGCGACGGCGCCAGCATCACGCGCGTCAGGCGCAGCAGATCGTCGATGTCATCGACCGGCGGCAGGATGGAGATATTGGGCCGCTTCCGCAAGGCCGCGAAATCGGCCGCGGTGGTGCCCCAGGTGGGGACGGCGGCGAATTGGACATGCGGAAAACGCTCCGCCAGCGCCAGAAAAATCGAGATGCCTTTCACGGCGCACGGATTCACCATACCGACGAAACGGTTGTCGAAGCGCCCGAGGTCCGGATGGCCGCCGGGATCGAGCAGCGAAATCGGCACATGGATGGCTTCCACGCCGCCCCATTGCCGGGTGTATTGCGCGACATACTCGCCGACCGCCACCACGCCATCGGCTTGCCGCAGGGCTTCGGTTTGGAATTCGCTGGGCAGGCCGCTATCCGGACCGAACGGAAGCGCTATGGTGGCGCGCACCAGGTACACGACGCGGATGCGCGGCGTGCGCAGCGCGATCTCCAGCATCAGGTGTGCGGGATCGTCGGTGGAGGCGACCACGATCTCCGGCGAGAAGGCGCGCAACTGGGCGGCGAAATAAGCCCGTAGATTAGGGTCGCGAGTGAGGATGCGGACTTCCACGCCGTTCAACCGGAACTCGACGCTGGGCCGCGCGTTCCGCGGGGCGGCGCCGCGTGCGGTCAATTCGCGCAGCAGCGTGGCGTGAGCTTCCTCGCCGAAACGTTCCACGCGGGCGACCACCCGCACCGTGTGTCCACCGGCCGCCAGCGCCTCCATCAGCAGGCGATTGGATTTGTCGCCGCCGCCGTAGGACGGATAGTAGAGCGAGTTATGTGCCAGCAGGATGCGCAATTCTCATGTTGCCACAGGGCGAGCTTCGCTCGCCGCGGAGCGGGGCTTAAGCCCCGCGCGGGCTTAAGCCCGCCCCCCATGCAAGATTCCGTGGACCGCGACGAGATCCTCACTCGAAAGGCGCCAGCTTGCGGCCGATGCATTGGCCCGCACTTGTTCCGGCGATTTTGCGCCGGCGATCACCGACGCTACCGCCGGTTGCGCCGCCAGCCATGAAACGGCCAACTCCAGCATGCTGTGCCCGTGCGCAGCTGCGAACCCGGCGAGCGATTCGACCAACGCCAGATTGTCGTCCGTGAATACCTTGGGACCAAATCCATCGTGCGCGCGGCTACCTTCGGGAAGCGGCTGGCCGCGGCGGTACTTCCCGGTGAGCAGCCCATTGGCCAGCGGGAAAAAGGGCAGGAAGGCAATTCCCGAGCGCACGCATTCCGGGAGGATGTCCGCTTCCGGATCGCGATGCACCATGCTGTACTGGTTCTGCACGCTCACGAAGCGCGCGGCGCCTTCGCGCACGGCTGCGTCCGCCGCGCCCAGCAGAACGCGTGAGAAATTCGAACAGCCGATCTCGCGCACTTTGCCGGCGCGCACCAGATCGTCCAGCGCGCCGAGCGTATCCGCGATGGGAACATCGGGATCGGGCTGGTGCAGTTGATACAAGTCGAGACGATCCGTCCCCAAGCGCCGCAGGCTGTCTTCGACGGCTTGCCGCACGTATTCGGGACGCGCGCCGCCGCGGCGTTGTTCGTCCACCTTCATCCCGAATTTGGTGGCGATCAACACCTGATTGCGGCGCGGCCCCAAGGCGCGGCCAAGGAACTCCTCGCTGGCGCCCGCGCCGTACATATCCGCCGTGTCGAAGAAGTTAATGCCCGCGTCCAACGCGGCATTAACGGCTGCGGCGCTCGCGTCTGCGCCGATGCGCCACCCGAAGTTGTTGCAGCCGAGGCCCACCAGCGATACTTCCAGCGATCCAATCCGTCGTTTTTCCAATTCTGCCGCCTCCTGTGACTTGGATGGTTCGCTATAGTGGCTGGATGCAGTGGTTCGAAAACGAGGCATTCTGGCAGACTTTCTATTCGTACATGTTCGGTGAACGCAAGCTGGCCGCCGCCCCGGGTGAGGTGGAACGCGTGCTGGCACTGAGCGGCGTGACGAGCGGCCATGTCTTGGATTTATGCTGCGGGCCGGCGCGGCACAGCCTGATTCTGGCGCGGAAGGGATTCGCAGTGACGGGTGTGGACCGGTCCCCTTTTCTGCTGGGAAAGGCACGCGATCTTACGGCCGGCGCGGGCGTCGAACTGGTGGAGGCCGATATGCGGGATTTCGTGCGGCCGGGCGCTTTCGATCTCGCGTTGAGCTTGTTTACGTCCTTCGGCTATTTCGATACGCGTGCGGAAGACCTGGCGGTGCTGCGCAACGTGCGCGCCAGTTTGAAGCCGGGCGGCGTGTTCGTGATCGACGTGACGAGCAAGGAATACGTGGTATCGCAGAGCTGCGCGACGCATTGGGAGCAGTGGCCCTCCGGCGAGATCCACGTTCATCATTACGGCGTTTTTCCAGGTTGGGGGCGCCTGCGCATCCAGTGGCTGCTGATCGAAGGCGAGCGCGCCCAGCGCTTCGAGTTCGAGCAGAATCTGTATTCCGGACAGGAGCTGGCGGCGCTGCTGGAGCGCGCGGGATTCGCGGACATCCAGCTTTTTGGGAGTCTGGATGGCGCGCCGTACGATGCGGCGGCGACGCGGTTGGTGGCGCGGGCGACAGCCCCACAAGAGCGGGTCAGAAGCGATAGTCGGGCGGCTTGATATTCTTGATCCGCAAGTAGACTTCAGCCTGTCCGCGATGATGTGCCGTGTGCGTGAAGTATGCCCACAACCGTTCGCGCCCGGTCATCCCGCTGGTTACGGCATCGAACTTCTCCGCGGTGGTCTCCGCGAGCGCCTTGGTGCAGAAGTCGAAGGAGTCGCGCAGGAATTGGATGGTGCTCTCTTTCTCGAATACGCCCTTGGGATCTTTGTACGCCGCGGCGATTTTTTCCGGCGTTTCGGGAGCTTTCAATCCGCTCACGGTGGCGAAGGCCCGGTTGTTGGCCAGCGCGATGTGCGCCATCACCTTGCCGAAGCTCATCTCTTCGTCATTCGGTTTGAAGTTGTAGTCGGCGGCTGGCATGGCCTCGGCCACAGCCAGCGTGAACTCCGCGGATGTTTTCCAGTGCTTGGCGAACACGGCGCCATCGTCCGCGGCGAAAATAGGAGCGGCGAACGCAAACGTCGCGGCCAGGATAGTAAGTCTCTGCATGAAGCCTCCGGGATATAATTGTATCGCAAGCATGACACGCAGAGAACTCGGCAAACTGGCGGCCGCGGGCAGCGCGGCCCTGTTGCCCACAGCGCCGCCCGCGGCGCGCGCGGGCGCGCAAAACAAGTACGGCGGCCCGCTGGAGGGCGCTGAGGATAAAGTCGACGCAGGCGCATTCGACCCGGTTCTTTACACCCGTAAACTCTACGAATCGGCGCCGTTCCGGTTGACGTTCAGCGCGCAAAACCGCAAACAGGCTGAAGCGTGGCAGAAACGGTTGCGCGCCAAGCTGACCGAACTGGTTGGTGGATTTCCCGCGCAACGCGCTGCGTTGCAGCCGCGGACGCTGGAGACCCGCGATTTCCCCGCTTACCGCCGCGAGAAGTTCGTCTTTGAAAGCCGGCCCGGCCTGTTCGTGCTCGGCTACCTGCTGACGCCACACGCTTCCGCGCCGCCCTATCCCGCTATGATCTGCGTGCCCGGCCACGGGCGCGGCGTGGACGACATCGTAGGCATCGATGCGCAGGGCCGCGACCGCACGGACAAGCCCGGCTATCAGCACGATTTCGCCATACAAGTGGTCGAGCACGGCATCGCCGCGGTAGCCATCGAGCCGCTGGGCTTCGGGTGCCGGCGCGACCCGGTTACGCGCAAGAAGGGCGCGGAGGCCACCGCGTGCCAGCCCTCGGCGGGCGCGGCGCTGCTGCTCGGGCAGACCATGATCGGATGGCGCGTGTACGACGTGATGCGCGCCATCGATTGGATCGAAACGCGCAAGGAACTCGACGCCCGCCGCGTGGGCTGCATGGGTATTTCCGGCGGCGGCGAGGTTACTGCGTTCGCCGCGGCCCTGGAACCGCGCATCCGCGCCGCTATGATCAGCGGGTATCTCAACACGTTCCTCGACAGTATTATGAGCCTGTCGCACTGCATCGACAATTACGTGCCCAGCATTCTCAATTGGGCGGAGATCTACGACGTGGCGGGTCTGATCGCGCCGCGCCCGTTGTTTGTCGAATCGGGCATGCAGGACGATATCTTTCCAGTGGAAGCCAGCCAGCGAAGCTTCGCGCGCGTGCGAAAAGTGTACGAAGTCTTCGGCGTCGGGGATCTGTGCCAGCAGGAAGTCTTCAACGACATCCACTCGTTCTACGGCGTGCAGGGGTTGCCGTTTCTGGCGAAGCATCTGGGGTAACCTTAGGCCGGTTCCCGGAGAAAGTTGTCGAGCAGTTCGATCACGTGGCCGGAGCTTTCCGAATAGCTGCCGAACAGGCGACCGTCATCCGTCAGCAGAAGAGCGCTGTTCTTGGCCGCGACAAAAATCAGCCCTGCGTCGGTGAGGCCATATCGGCAGATCAGTTGGCGAAAGTCCTCCTCCTGGCAGATCTCAGTCATTGGACAAGAGATCTCGCTTATGGCGCCGCCGGTAAGAACCCCCAGGCTGTTTCTCCGAAAGGCTTCCTTTTCCAGACTCAGTGCCGACGTCTCTCGCAGTTTCAGCGCTTCGGAAATGACGTGCGCCGTGGTAAGCATGGGCCGTTTCGTTAGCCCCAGAAATCGCTCGCGCTCGGTTTCGCCGAAAGCTCTTCCGCGGATTTCCCGGAGAACATGATCCCTCCACGCCTTCGGAGCCTCCTTACTGTCCAGATTGTCCAGATATTGAATTACGAGATAGGTGAGCAACGGGCCGGTGTCGATGACTATCGGGCCTTTATCCACTTGAAATCCATAAGCGGATCAGACTTGGGCGGTCAGGCGGTCGACAATCGGGACTCCCTTTGATAGTGAGAGCTCGTTGCGGAACGCCTTTAGCTTGCCGATCAGTCCGAAGACTGCCGCTTCGAATGCGCGCGCCGCCTCGGTTGTGGCGTGTCGCGCCCGGGAGACGTCGGGTTCTTTGAGCGCTGCCATGAATTCGTCGCGACGCTGGTTCCAAATTTTAGCAAGCGTATAATAATCCGGAAGTTTCCGAACGCCGTTGATGATATACTCCGCGATGGCTTCGCGGCTGAATTCTGCGGCCTCCTCCGACTGTATCGTTTCGACCCTACCGACTGCCTCCCGTAGCGCCCCGCTCTCGAGCAGCGCCTTCTGCAACCGGAGGCATGCCTCCGCCAGAGGCGCGAGCAGCCGGTCGTGTTCAGCTATTGGCGCATTGAATTCCGGATGCAGCGAGAGCATCTGCTCAAGGTTGGGGTGGACCTCTTCCATCAGGTGCTCCCGTATGGGCACCAGCGACGCGAAGCGCTGGACCTCGATCTTCCAGGTGAGGTTTCCGCGGGCCAGAACGTCTGCCTCGGTGGTGAGGGCCCGGATGAGCGGGTTCAGCACCGTGTCAAACCACGCCCGGACAATGCTTTCGCTTACCGTGACACTCGTCGCCATGCCTATAGTATCGCCTAACGCGGGCGCAAAAGGGATGGGTGACGGGTGGGCCTAGCGGGCGTTCAGGCGAGAGTTGCTACTGGAAGCGCTGGCCGACTGCGAACGCGACTCCCGCTTATCCCGCTCCATCATGGCAACCGCGGCGACCATCATTCCCGGGCCGACGAGCAATGCTTCAACCGGCAGGCGCGCACTATCTAGACACGCGATCCCGAACAGAATCCAGCCGGCGTGCAGCAGCACCCTGGGCCAGTGATGCACGGTCCAGTTTTCAAACCTCCGCATCCAACTCCGCCTCCGGCAGGACGTCGCGATCTCCGGCGACCCAGACATAAAGAGTCGGGAGCAGGAAGATACTCATCACCAAATCCGCGATCAGCCCGCCGACGATCACGATGGCGAATGGGCGCTGCGAATCCGATCCGATCGCGTGCGAAAGCGCGGCGGGCAACAGTCCCAGCGTCGCCACCAGCATCGTCATCATGATGGGGCGCAGCCTGAGAACCGCGCCTTCGATCGCCGAGTCTTCGATTGTCCTTCCGCGGGCGCGAAGTTGATTCATGTATTCGAGCATGATCACGCCCGTCTGCACGGACACTCCAAAGAGAGCCAGAAATCCCACGCCCGAGGACACGCTGAAGTTAGAGTGAGTCACCAGCAGCGCCAGCAGCCCGCCGATGCGCGCCATCGCCACGTTTGCCAGGATTAGCGTGGCCCACTTAAACGAATGGAACATGGTGTAAAGAATAATGAAGATGATGAGCACCGTGATAGGCACGATAATCAAAAGCCGCCGTTCCGAGCGCTTCTCGCTCTGATACTCGCCTTCCCAACCTACGGTGTATCCCTTGGGCAGTTTGACTTTCTCATCCACTTTCTTGATGGCTTCTTCGACCGCGCCCCCCAGATCCCGCCCGCGCACGCTGTACTTAATGGCTACGTACCGCGAATTGGCTTCCCTATAGATTTCCGAAGCTCCGTCGCGCGTGTCGATTTTGCAGAGTTGCGCGAGCGACACGCGCTCGTTCGACGGCGACAGGAGGCGTATGTTGGCGATGGCCTCGCGTGTTTCGCGAAACTGCGGCAGATAGCGTATTACCAAATCGAACCGCTCCTCGCCCTGCAGCACCTGCGTCAGGGCGTTGCCGCCCACCGCCGTCTGGACGGCATCTTGCACGTCCGCCACATTGATCTGAAATCGAGCGGCCTGTTTGCGGTCCACGGTGAAGTTCAGGTTGGGCTGCCCGCGCACGCGGAACAACCCCAGGTCCTCGATGCCGCGGACCTGGCGCATCACGTCAACCACCTCCGCGCCCTTCTCTTCCAGAACTTCCAGGTCGTCCCCGTAAATCTTGGTGGCGAGCTGGCCCTTGACGCCGCTGACGGCCTCTTCCATGTTGTCCGCAATGGGTTGGGAGAAGTTCCAAATCACGCCCGGCATTTTCTCCAGTTCGCGATTCATGGCCCCAATGAGCTCGTCCTTGCTCTGGCGGAACACGGGACGCCATTGCTCCTTCGGTTTCAGGTCGACAAAATATTCGGTATTGAAGAAGCCGGTAGTGTCTGTGCCATCGTCCGGGCGGCCGACCTGGCTGGTGGTCACGGTGGCTTCCGGGAAAGAAGCCAGCTTCAGCCGCGCCCAGTTCGCCACGCGGTCGCCTTCGTCCGGCCCGGTACTGGGCGCCAGCGTACCGCGGACCCAGATGGCGCCCTCGTCGAGATGCGGTAAAAACTCCGAGCCGATGACGCCGCTGGTGGCCAGGTAGACGACGGCGGCCAGGCTGAGCAATCCGGCGCCGACGGTCAGCCAACGCGCGTGGATGGCCCACCGCACGGCCACGCGATACCCGCTCGTGAGCAGCGCCAGCGCCGGATTGCGCCACTCGCGCGCATTCTTGCGGAACAGGATACTGGAAAGCACCGGCGCCAAAAGCATGGAGAAGATCAGCGCCCCGAGAAGCGCAAAGGCCACCGTCCAGGCCATCGGCTTGAAGAGGCGCCCTTCCACGGATTGCAGCGTGAAGATCGGGAGATAGGCGGTAATGATGATAGCGATCGCGTAGAAGACGGGCCGCTGCACCTCATGCGCGGCTTCGCGGATGCGCTCCAGGGGCGATTTGTATGCCTCGCTGGCGGCGGTGCGCCCCACGTGCCGGACGATGTTCTCCACCATCACCACGGCGCCGTCCACCACCATGCCGAAATCCAGCGCGCCCAGAGACAGCAGATTCGCCGGAATATGCCGAAGATCCAGGCAAATGGCCGCAAACAGGAGCGAAAAGGGAATGGTCAAAGCCACGATCAGCGCGCCGCGCACATTTCCCAGGAACATGAAGAGAATAATCGAAACCAGGATAATGCCTTCGGTCAGATTGTGCTCCACGGTATGCGAGGTGTAGTGCACCAGATCGCTGCGATCGAGGAATGGAACGACCTTCACTCCTTTGGGGAGAATGTGGCCGTTCAGCTCCTCGATCTTGGCGTGAATGAGGTCCAGCGTTTCGTCGGCCCGCGCGCCCTTGCGCAGCAGCACGATGCCCGAGACCACGTCTTCGTCGTCCAGTATTTTGCCGTCGGCGCGGTGAATGGACTTCGCGAATTGCCCCAGACGGATCTTCGGTCCCTGCGCCACCGTGCCGATGTCGCCGATGCGCAAGGGCGTTCCGTTCTGGGTTTTGATTACGGTGTCCTGGATATCGCCGACGGCGTGCACCAGTCCCACCGCGCGCACGTTGATCTGCTGCAGTCCCGCCTGGATGAAGCTGCCGCCGCCATTCACGTTATTGTTCGAAAGTTGCTGCTCCAACTCGCCGATGCTCAGGCCATACGAAATAAGCTTGTTCGGATCGACGCGCACTTGGTATTCCTTGGTGGGGCCGCCGAAGCTGGACACGTCCACCACATTCGGCACGGACTTAAACTGCTTCTCCAGCACCCAGTCCTCCAAGGCTTTCAGTTCCATCACGTCGACCTCGGGGTTGGTGCTGGTCAGCGTGTAGAACATGATCTGGCCGACGGGACTGTAATCCGTGCCCATTTGCGGCTGCAGATTGTTGGGCAGAGTGACTTGCGCGAGGCGCTCCAGCACCTTTTGCCGGTTCCAGTCGTTTTCCGATTCGTCGTCAAAAATCAGCATCAGGCTGGAGAGCCCGAACAGCGACACGGAGCGCAAGTGCGTCAGGTGCGGCAGGCCGTTCATCACGATCTCGAGGGGGATGGTCACCTGCTGCTCGACCTCTTCCGCCGCGATGCCAGGCCATTGGGTGATGACCTGCACGTAATTGTTGGCCACGTCTGGATACGCTTCGATGGGAAGGTTCTTGAATGAGATAACACCCCATGCGAATAGCAGAATCGCAACCGCTAACACCAGGAGGCGGTTATTGAGGGCAAAATCGACAAGCTGGCGGATCATTGGGTGGAGGCAGTAGTTCTCAATCTACAACGGCTAATGGACGAAGGCTATCAATATTTCGTAAAGGCGGGGCTATCTTTGTGCTCAGCGGGTTGCGACCATTCGTTGTGAGTTGTCGATCCTTTGGTATAGCCGGCCATATCTTTTGGATAGATGACCCTATCTTTCGGTCAAGCCGCCGCTTGTCTCCCTGGATGTTGAGATAATGCAGTAACGGCTACCGGCATTTCCGCTCGGCTCACTCTAAGAACGTTATAACTTCTTTGTAACTTATTTGCGGACTGTTTACAACCTAGCTGCTGGATTCATTTGGAAACGCCATCATGGAGCGCATACGCCTGCTGTTACTGGTCGATTACGTTCTGGTCCGGGAGAGTCTTAGCCGCCAGTTGCGGCTGGAACCCGACCTGGAGATCGTCGCCGAGTGTGGCACAGCGGTGGAGGGTTTGGGAGCCCTCGATCGTTCACCGGCCGACGTGGTCCTGTTGGATTACGATGCGGTGGGCGGCCAGGCCGCGGAGTTCATTGCCTCGGCTCGCGAGGCTGGGTATCGAGGAAGGTTTCTAGTGCTCGCGCCGGAAAGGCAGACAGCTAGCCTGTTCATGCCTTTGCGCGCCGGCGCCTCCGGCATCTTCCGCAAACACAGCTCACTGGACAGTCTTCCGAGGGCCATTCGGCAAGTGGCGGCGGGAGAAGCCTGGGTGGATCTGGAAGTTCTGCAGCTTCTGGCGGGCCCCATCGCGGAGCGCGAGAATCGGAACCTGCAGAGTTTGTTGACAAAGCGCGAACAGCAGGCGCTCGAAGGAATTCTCGACGGCCTGACCAACAAAGCTCTCGCCAGCCAGCTTGGCGTGTCGGAGGGCGCCACCAAGACCATCTTGCGCGAGATATTTCGAAAAGCGGGAGTGCGGAGGCGCAGTCAACTGGTCCGCTTGGCGCTCACGGGTTCGCCGGGAGCCGGGGTGGGATGATTTTGGCGGCAGGCATGGAACATGTGGCATTGCGTCCCCCCGGAACGTGGCCTTTGTCGCTCCGGCGCGACTGGGGGAGCCAGTTCCGGGTGCCGAGACTGCCCTGAACAGCCCCGCTGGTTTCAAGGATACCGGCCCAAGGAAGGCGGACGGTCCGCAGTGGCGAAACTTGTTGGAAGCGCTGGCCCGTGTGAATGACACCCGCACGGTCGAGGAACTCACGGCCGCCATCCGCCGACCCATCCAATGGAAGCAGCGCCGGGTGCGCGCGCTACCGCCTTGCCGAGCGAAGCGTCTCGCACCCGATTATACTGGAATGTTCGTTCGCCAGAGACATCCACATGAGTGCAATCGCGACATCCAGTCAACTGAATCGCTCCATCGGGTTCTACGAATCGACCCTCGGCAAGAAGGTGGTGATGGCCGTTACGGGCGTAATCCTGTTCGGATACGTGCTCGGCCACCTCATCGGCAACCTCCAGATCTATTCGTCCGATCGCGACCAGATCAACAGCTACGCCCACTTCCTGCATTCCCACGCCGTCATGCTGTGGGCCGTGCGCGCGCTGCTCTTCGTCTCCGTCGTCCTGCACATCACCGCGTCGGTACAGCTATGGCGGCTCAAGCAAAAAGCCCGCCCCGAGGCATACGTAAAGAAAGACGACCTGCCCACCAGCTACGCCGCCCGCACCATGATCTGGAGCGGCCCCATCATCGCCGCATTCGTCGTCTTCCATGTGCTGCACCTTACCGTCGGCAGCGTGCTGACACTAAACACTCTCCCGGATGGCGGCATGGACGTCCGCACCAACGTCATCGCCGGATTCCAGCATCCCGCCGTAGCCATCTTCTACATCATCGCCATGGCCCTGCTTTGCATGCATCTCTATCACGGCCTATGGAGCATGTTCCAATCGCTGGGTGTGAACCATCCGCGCTACACGCCCATCATCAAGAAGTGCGCGGCGGCCTTCGCCTGGTTCGTCGCCCTCGGCAACATTTCCATCCCGGTGATGGTGATGCTGGGCGTACTGACGCTGCAATAAAAGAACACATATGGAACTCGACGCCAAAATCCCCGCCGGCCCCATCGAGACCCTCTGGGACAAGCACAAATTCAATCTAAAGCTGGTGAATCCAGCCAACAAGCGCAAGTACAACATCATTATGGTAGGGTCGGGGCTGGCTGGCGGAAGCGCGGCAGCCAGTCTCGGCGAGTTGGGTTACAACGTCCGGTGCTTCTGCTTCCAGGATTCCCCCCGCCGCGCGCACTCCATCGCCGCGCAGGGCGGCATCAACGCCGCCAAGAATTATCACGGCGATGGCGACAGCGTCTACCGCCTTTTTTATGACACCGTGAAAGGTGGCGACTTCCGTTCCCGCGAGGCCAATGTCTACCGCCTCGCCCAGATCAGCGTCGACATCATCGACCAGTGCGTGGCGCAGGGCGTGCCCTTCGCGCGCGAGTATGGCGGCATGCTCGACAACCGCTCCTTCGGCGGCGCGCAGGTGTCGCGCACCTTCTACGCGCGCGGCCAGACCGGCCAGCAGTTGCTGCTGGGCGCGTACCAGGCACTCGAACGACAGATCCGCGCAGGGCAGGTGAAGATGTACCCGCGCCACGAAATGCTCGACCTGGTGGTGATCGACGGGCATGCCCGCGGCATCGTCACCCGCGACCTCATCACCGGCAAGATCGAGTCCTACGCCGCCGACGCCGTGGTCCTGGGCACCGGCGGTTACGGCAACGCTTACTATCTTTCGACCAATGCGAAGGGTTGCAACACGACCGCCATCTGGCGCGCTTATAAGAAGGGTGCGCTATTCGCCAACCCCTGCTTCACCCAGATTCACCCCACCTGCATCCCGGTCACCGGCGAATATCAATCCAAGCTCACCCTCATGAGCGAGTCGCTGCGCAACGACGGCCGTATCTGGGTGCCGTTGAAAAAAGGCGATAAGCGTCCGCCCAACCAGATCCCCGCCGAAGAGCGCGACTATTACCTTGAGCGCCGCTATCCCAGCTTCGGCAATCTGGTCCCTCGCGACGTGGCTTCCCGCAATGCCAAAGCGGTTTGCGATGAGGGTCGCGGCGTGGGCGAATCCGGCCTGGGCGTCTATCTCGATTTCAGCGAAGCCATTCAGCGGCTCGGGCGGAGTGTCATCAAAGAACGCTACGGCAACTTATTCGATATGTACGAGCGCATCACGGGCGAGAATCCCTACGATGTGCCCATGCGCATCTATCCCGCCATCCACTACACCATGGGTGGCCTATGGGTCGATTACAACCTGATGAGCACCATCCCCGGCCTGTATGTCATAGGCGAGGCCAACTTTTCCGATCACGGCGCGAATCGCCTGGGCGCCAGCGCCCTGATGCAAGGTTTGGCGGACGGTTACTTTGTCTTACCTTATACCATCGGCGACTATTTGGCGACTTATAAGGCGCCCAAAGTGGATACCAGCCACGCGTCCTTCCGCGACGCGGAAACACAGGTGGCTTACCAAACCGACCGCCTGCTCCATATCAAAGGCACGCGTTCGGTCGATTCCTTCCATCGCGACTTAGGTAAGCTGCTGTGGGAATACTGCGGCATGGGACGCACCGCCGAAGGACTCCGCCTCGCGCTGGACAAAATCCCCGCGCTGCGCGAGCAGTTCTGGCGCGATGTACGGGTGCTCGGCGCGGCTGAGGAACTGAACCAGTCGCTCGAAAAAGCCGGCCGTGTGGGCGATTTCTTCGAGCTGGCCGAGCTGATGTGCCGCGATGCGCTGGAGCGCAACGAATCCTGCGGCGGCCACTTCCGCGAGGAGTATCAAACTCCGGATGGTGAAGCCTTACGCAACGACGCGGAGTATTCTTACGTGGCGGTCTGGCAATATCGCGGCGAAGGCCAGCCGCCTAAGTTGCACAAGGAGCCGCTGCATTTCGATTACGTGCATCCCAGTCAACGGAGCTACAAGTAACATGAAACTGACCCTCCACATCTGGCGGCAGCGCAACACCGATGACAAAGGCCGCATGGTGCGTTACGAAGTGCCGGATGTCAATCCGGAGATGTCGTTCCTGGAGATGCTCGACGTCCTCAACGAAAGCCTGATCGCGAAGAACGAAGATCCGGTGGCCTTCGACCACGATTGCCGAGAGGGCATCTGCGGCATGTGCGGTTTCATGATCGATGGCGTGGCGCACGGTCCGCAGCGCGGCACGACCGTGTGTCAGTTGCACATGCGCCACTTCAAGGATGGCGACGAGTTATACCTGGAGCCATGGCGCGCGCGGGCGTTCCCGGTCGTCAAGGACTTAGTCGTGAATCGTAGCGCCTTCGACCGCATCATCGCCGCCGGAGGCTTCATCAGCGCGCCCACGGGCAGCGCCCCGGACGGCAACGCCATCCTGGTTCCCAAGGAAGCCGCCGATATCTCGATGGACGCGGCTGCCTGCATCGGATGCGGCGCATGCGTAGCGATGTGTCCCAACGCCGCCGCGGCGCTGTTCACCGGCGCCAAAATCACGCACTTGGGGGTCCTGCCGCAAGGCCAGCCCGAGCGCTATCGCCGCGCCGTCGCGATGGTGGCGCAAGCCAGCCACGAAATGTTCGGGTACTGCACTAATGTCGGGGAATGCGAAGCCGTGTGCCCGAAGGATATCAAGCTAGAAGTAATCGCGAGAATGAACCGCGACTTCCTAAAGGCTGTAGTCACGGGCCGTGGCCAATAATGAAGCGGACCAATCACGACGACCGGCGCCTCCTGCGGCAGATCACGCTGGAGAACGTGCTTTCGTTTGGACCCGACTCAGCCGCACTCGAACTAGAGAACCTGAACATCCTCATCGGCCCGAATGCAGCCGGAAAGTCCAACTTGATCGAAGCACTATCGCTGATGCGAGCCACGCCAGTCTCAGCGACAGCGTCCAACGGGGAACTCCGCGGCGTAGTGCGGCGTGGCGGCGGTGTCGGTGAGTGGATTTGGAAAGGCAACAAACGAGAGCCGGCGTCCGTCGACCTGGTGGTCAATTATCCGAAGGGTAAGCAGCCTCTAAGGCATGTTCTTTCGTTTCGGGGTGACGAACAGGGTTTTCGCCTGGAAGACGAGCGGATAGAGAACGAAATGCCGTTTGCTAAGGTTAACGAGCCGTTCTTTTACTACCGCTTCGAGCACGGGGCGCCGGAAATTGTCTCGCTGGTGGCCGCGAGCAGGTTGAGTATCCCGCGCGAGACCGTCAAGGCGGATCTCTCCATTCTTGCTCAGCGCCGCTATCCCGAGCAATACCCGGAAATGGCCTATCTGGCTGAGTCCTACGAGAAGATCCGGATCTATCGAGAATGGGCTTTCGGGAGGAACACCGTCTTCCGCGAACCGCAGAAAGCCGACATCAGGAGTGATCGCTTGGAGGAAGACTTCTCCAATCTTGGCCTCTTCCTGAGCCGCATCCAAAAGACGCCGAAAGCCAAAGCCGCGATAGTAGATGGTCTAAAGGATCTCTACGACGGTGTCAGCGATTTTAATCCAGTCGTAGAGGGTGGGACGGTTCAGATCTTCTTCACCGAAGGCGATTTTTCGGTCCCGGCGACGCGCCTGTCGGACGGAACCCTCCGCTACCTTTGCCTGCTTGCGATTCTCTGCGACCCGGAGCCGCCCCCGCTCATTTGCATCGAAGAACCGGAGCTCGGCTTGCATCCGGACATCCTGCCGAAATTGGCAGATCTCCTTGCGCTTGCCTCGCAACGTACGCAACTCATCGTTACTACGCATTCCGATATTCTCGTCGACGCGATGACCGAACGCCCGGAAGTCGTGGTAGTTTGCGAGAAGCATGACGGCAAGAGCGAGATGCGGCGACTCAAGAAAGACGAGCTAAGGAGTTGGCTGGCCAAATATCGGTTGGGCGAGCTGTGGACAAGAGGTCAAATCGGAGGGACCCGCTGGTGAGTGCGGCTCTCTACTTAGAAGGGGGCGCCAGCGGCGCAGACTCAAAAGAGCTGCGGATCCGGTGCCGTGAGGGATTCCGAAGGCTCCTGGAGAAATGCCGCTACACAGGACGGATGCCGCGTCTTTACGCGTGTGGCTCACGCGGCGCCACGTTCGACGACTTCAAAACCGGTCACGCTGAGAAAGCGGTCGATGAGTACGTTGCCATGTGGATCGATAGCGAGGAGCCTTTGGCAGACCTGGAGGCGGCGTGGGATCACCTGGGGCGTCCTGACGACAACTGGACCAAACCGTCCGGAGCCACTGATGACCAAGTGCTGTTTATGACCACCTGCATGGAAACCTTAATCGTCGCCGACCGCGCCGCTTTGGCTGATCATTATGGCGCGAAATTGCAGGACTCCGCACTGCCGCCTCTGGTCAACCTGGAGAGTCGCGCACGTCACGATGTTCAGGACGCGTTGTTCCATGCAACCCGTAGCTGCGCCAACGCGTACGCCAAGGGGAGGCGGTCGTTTGAAGTCCTGTCGAAGCTGACACCAAATACTTTAGGACGCCACCTGCCCAGTTTCGGCAGGGCTCGGCGCATCCTCGACGAAAGGTTGTGAAACCGGCTTTAGGCCTCAATACTGTTCATTTAAGCACCTTAACGTATTTGGCATAATTGACCGGACCGGTGACGGGAGCGTTGCGCCGGCGAAGCGGGAATTTGCTCATCTTGCGCTTGACGCCCCGCGGCATCTGCCTACCGCGACTCGATACAACTCTTTCTTCCAGGATTTCGGCGAGCACCGCCTTATG
>Ga0302326_10005281_pt1 | contig 29502 bp, 33 predicted proteins | sample Palsa_T0_3_FD_202264 | JGI IMG/M metagenome (GOLD analysis project Ga0302326, IMG submission 202264) | Peat permafrost microbial communities from Stordalen Mire near Abisko, Sweden - Palsa_T0_3 | ecosystem: Environmental > Terrestrial > Soil > Palsa > Peat permafrost | place: Sweden: Abisko... | reverse complement strand
CCAGCAGGTATTTTCCAGCCGCCGCGCCGGGCTTCGCGTTGTAGTTCGTGGACATCTGAATTTCATCCGCGTGCATTGTGTAATTAATTTCGCCCGAGGGTGGCGCACCGGCGCGAACGGCGGCGAGAGCCTTCATCAGTCCGGCTACGCTCATCGACGAAAACCAGGAGACATGTGTTGGAGCATTTAGTCCTTCGTGAACTTCGAGGGCGCCGTTGCCCCAGCTAATCAGCGTTCCGTCGGCCACGAGGCCCGCCATGATCTTCGCCGAATTCTTGTCGGCCGCTTCGTATTGAGCCCAATTGGCGCGCGGAACTCCGAAAAGTGAAATATATGTGTAAATCGTTGGCTGCTTCATGGAGTGCGATTCTTGCGGCGCTGGCGCAGGACGTGCCAGTGCGCCGATCGCTAACGCCAAACCGAGAAATAGAGTAAGAGCGGACTGCTGCAACGTGCGGTTGTTCATTACTTAGTGCTCCTTGGCGGCTTTAAGCCGCAGGTGAAATTTCCACGGGGAAACAGCAAATGCGTGCGGCGGAATATACCACGATTACCGGCCTGATGCGTTAAGCTACGAACTCTTTTCAATGAAGAAAACGCCGCGAATAACCTACGACACCGTACGACAAATCGCGCTCGCGCTTCCGAACGTCGAAGACGGCATGTCATACGGCACGCCGGCCCTAAAGGTGAAGGGACAACTCATCGTCCGGCTTCGCGAGGATCTCGATTCGATCGTCCTCAAGATGCCGTTCGACCGCCGCGATGAACTGATGGCCGGAGATCCCGAAACGTACTACATCACCGATCATTATCGCGAATACGAATGGGTTCTCGTGCGGCTCGCGAAAGTGAACGCGGACGCGCTCCGCGATTTGCTGCAAATCGCCTACCGCGCGGCGACCGCATCGAAGTCCAGACGACATCGTTGACTTTCCTTCTTCGCGGTCACTAATATCTGCGCCACATCCAGACACACGCGATGCGGCATCCCGAAGGGGGCAAAATTATGAATTGGAAAATTATTTTTTTACTCTCACTCTTCGGCCTGGCGATGGGGTTCGCGACCGTTTTCGTAATTCCGTCAAACATCGAGCCGGTGTTTTGGCTGGTAATTCTCGTGATTTCCGCGTTCGTCATTGCGCGGTCAACGGCGAGCCGCCATTTTCTGCACGGCTTGCTGGTGGGCATCGTCAATAGCGTCTGGATCACGGGCGCGCACATCCTCTTCGTCAATCAATACCTCGCGAATCACGCCAAGGAAGCGGCCATGATGCAAAACATGCCCCGGCCGGATTCGCCGCGCCTGATGATGGCGGTGGGCGGCGCAATCGCGGGCCTGGTCTCTGGAGCTGTGATTGGAATCCTCGCGTTCATCGCCGGCAAACTCCTTAAACCTCGGCTCAGTGCCACCGCCTGAACTCCAGGCACAGCGAAAATAATCACGCACAAATTGCAAATAAGCACCGTTCTGCAGCACTGGAGGAACGTGATGGGCCAGCCAATTCGGGAATCGGGAAGTCCACTCGATCCAGCTCTCTTCCGCCCGGACGCGATTTCCGACGAAACGCGGCGCTTCAACGAAGCACTGGTAAAGCTTTTTACGCCGCTGCCGAACTGGTGGGAGGTCGGCGCCAAGACAATCCGCGACTCGCGCGCGCGCGGCGAAGGCGCGTTTCCACCGGTGCCCAAGTCGTCCCGGGCGCGCACCATCACGATTGAGGCGGCGGGCGGCCGCAAGATTTCGCTGCGCATCGTCGCGCCACAAAATCCGAAAGGAGTCTATCTGCACATCCACGGCGGAGGCTGGGTGCTCGGCGCGGCGGACCTGCAGGACGCGACGCTCGAGCGTGTGAACGACAAGGCGGCCCTCGCGTGCGTGAGCGTCGAATACCGCCTCGCGCCCGAAAACCCGTATCCCGCAGGTCCCGACGACTGCGAATCTGCCGCAGTGTGGCTTGCGAAAAACGCCAAGGCCGAATTCGGCACCGATGCGCTCGCTATCGGCGGCGAATCCGCTGGCGCCACGCTCGCTGCCGTCACTCTGCTGCGCATGCGCGATCGCCACGGCTTCATCGGGTTCCGCGCCGCGAATCTCGTCTACGGCGCATTCGATCTTTCGATGACGCCCAGCCAGAAACTGTTCGGCAACGAGCGGCTCGTGCTCCGCACCATCGACATGGAAAAATTCAACGGCGCATACCTGGCTGGCGCGCGAGACACTCGCCATCCGGACATCTCGCCGCTCTACGCCGACCTAAAAGGTCTCCCGCCCGCATTGTTTACCGTCGGCACGCGCGATGGCCTGCTCGACGATTCGCTCTTCATGTACGCGCGCTACATCGCCGCCGGCAATCGCGCCGAACTCGCGATCTATCCGGGCGGCGCGCACGCCTTTAATTATTTTCCGATCGCCATCTCCGAACAGGCTAACGCGCGCATGGATGCCTTCCTCGCGCGCGAAACCGCGTAACGCGCGATTCCCCGCTGTGCGCCACGCTCTTTCGTTAGTATATTCTCCACTGAGAATATGTCTTGACAAGAATATTCCAATTGAGACATATTCGCAATCGAGATGATGGCCACTCTGAGAGCGCTTGCCGAGCCTAACCGCTTCCAAATCGTCGAACTGCTACGCGCCGGGCCGCTGCCCGTCGGTAATTTGGTCAAGCGCTTGCGTCTCCGCCAGCCTCAAGTCTCGAAACATCTCCGCGTGCTCAGCGATGCCGGATTGGTGGATGTTCGCGTGGATGCTCAGCGCCGGATTTATGAGCTGCGGCCCGCGCCGCTTCGCGAGCTCGATGTGTGGCTGAAAAAGTATCAGCGCCTTTGGGAGAGCAATTTCCAGCGCCTCGACACCGTTCTTGAAGAATTAAAAACCGAAAGGCTGAAACATAAGGAGAAAAGTCATGGACGCAAAAAGCGATAGCCGCCCAGCCACCAACGCGGGAACGTTGAAAGTAACCACGCCCAGCGATCGCGAGGTCGCCATGTCGCGCGTATTCGACGCGCCACGCGAGTTGGTCTTCGAGGCCTGGACCACCCCCGATCTTCTCAAGCGCTGGCTATGGGGACCGGACGACTGGCGATTGGCCGTCTGCGAGATCGATCTGAGAGTGGGTGGCGCGCTTCGCTTCGTGTGGCGAAACAGCGGCGGAAAAGGAAAAGATATGGGGATGGGCGGCGTCTATCGCGAGATCGTGCCTACCGATCGGCTTGTTTTCACCGAAGTGTGGGACGAGGACTGGACCGGCGGCGAAGCGCTCGTAACGATGACCTTCGTCGAGCACGCCGGCAAAACCGCTCTCACGCAAACAGTGCTCTACTCTTCTCGCGCCGCACGCGATGGCGCTCTTAAGACCGGCATGGAGCGCGGCGTGGAGATCAGCTACGACAGGCTCGCGTCGCTGCTGCCATCATTGCACGCTCGCCCCAAGGAAAAAGAAGCGAACCAATCCTGACAAATATATCCACGCAATCATTGCGGATCTGCCTCAGCGCGGCTGCGCCATTGATCCCGCAGTCAACATCTCGACAGCATCTTCGGGATACGCCAGCATCCCGAATTCCGGCACGTCGAGACCCTCGATCTCCACCTCTCGCGTGACGCGCATCGAGCGCATTTTATTCACAACCGAAAACACGCCGTACGTAGCTCCGAATGAATAAACCGCCAGCAGCGTAGCTCCGCCCAGTTGAATCCAGAATTGCGAGCTATCTCCGTGTAGCAGTCCGGTCACACCCTGCCCAGCCCTACCGAGATACGCGGCAGCGCCAACGCCATTCCATCCGGCGCCGTACGTCCCATCGGCGAAAATTCCCACCGAGACCGCACCGAGCCATCCACAATAGCCGTGCACCGAAATCGCCCCACAGGGATCATCGATTTTGAGAACTCGCTCATTGAAAAGCACGCCGACGCAAACGAGAACGCCAGCGGCGATACCAATCATCACTGCCGCCGTGGGAGAAACAAACGCGCAAGGCGCCGTAATCGCCACCAAGCCGGCAAGCATGCCGTTGCAAGCCATGGTGATATCAGGCTTGCCAAACAACCGGTACCACAGCAGCATCGCGGCCGCCGAGCCCGCCACCGCGGCCAGATTCGTGTTCACCGCAACAACCGAAATGCGAAGATCCGTCGCGCCCAGCGTCGATCCAGGATTAAAACCCATCCATCCGAACAAAAGAATGAACGTTCCGGTGACCACAAACACAATATTCGAAGCGGGAAACGCTCGCGGCTTTCCGTCCGGCCCATATTTCCCGAGCCGCGGCCCGAGAATGATGGCAAGCGCCATCGCGCAGAATCCGCCCACAGCGTGAACAACCGTCGAACCCGCAAAATCCACATAGCCATGGCCGAGATGCATGCTCGATCCCAATTGCGACATCCATCCGCCGCCCCACACCCAACAACCTGAAATCGGATACAGCAAGCCGCCAATAAAAAGCTCGCAAAGCAGAAACGCCCAGAAAGTGATCCGCTCGCAAATCGCGCCGACGATGATGTAACCGGCGGTTTCCATGAACACGACTTCGAAGAGCGTCAAGCAATTACTGCCGGCATCATAAGCGGGACCGCTCAGAAAAAATCCCTTGCCGCCCAGAAGTCCCCACGACCCGCTCCCGATCAAGAAATGATTCAGCGTGGGAACACCGCCGAGATTTGTGGGCGCCGCATTCACAGCCACGGCGCCAAATTGAAAGGCGTAGCCAATCGCATAGTAAGCAAGGAACGCGAAAACATAAGCTGCGAAATTCAGCATCATCAGGTGCCCGGCATTCTTTTTCCGCACGAGGCCACACGTTAGCAACGCAAACCCGGCCTGCATGAACAGAACGAGGTATCCCGTGACAAGCGTCCAAGAGAAATTCGTCGAGATGCGGACGTGGCCCACATCGTCAGCCAGCTTCATCGCCAGAGGCTCGCGAGCGGCCTGCGCCTGATACTCATCGAACGCCTTTTTGCTGGTAACGTAATCGGGCGCCGTCTTGTCAGCAGGCTCCGGCACGACAAACGGATTGCCGGCCGCATCCGCCGCCGAGTTCTTATCACCCGTCGCAATTCCCGCAGGATCAGGCTGCGTCTGGCCCGCACAAGCAGAGCTCAACGAGCCGAGAAGAATCTGCGCGGAAGCAAAGACGATGATGGCGTAGAGTAGGGATTTTTTGGTCCGCGTGGCAAATGCATCTCTCATTTTGAAACTCCTGTCCTGATGAAAGTGACAGCTACGTTTGATTCGCGACCCGCCGACGAGCTCGATCAGATTGCGCCGGGCCCGTGCTCCCCCGTGCGTATGCGGATTACATCCTCAAGTGACGACACAAAAATCTTGCCGTCTCCAATCACGCCGGTCCGCGCGCCTTCCATGATCGCTTCGACCACCGGCTCGACCAGATCGTCATCCACGGCGATGCTCAGAAAAATCTTCGGTAGAAAGTCCACCACGTACTCCGACCCGCGATATGTTTCCGTGTGTCCCTTCTGGCGGCCAAATCCCCGAACTTCGGAGACAGTAAGTCCGGTCACTCCGAGCGCAATGACGCGCTGCTTCACCTGATCGAGCTGCGAGGGCCTGATGACGGCCTCAATCCGCTTCATTTTCGATTGCTCCTTTTCTCGTTAACCGAAAGCCCGTCGCATGCAGAAACAGATATAGAACTGAGCGGCGCGCAAACAGTCAAATCCAAATTGTTGATGGGATGCATCAGCAAAACAGCAGCCGGTATTCCGTTCGGGCCTTTGATTTTAAGCTCCCAGAAAACGGGAACAGATTCGGCGTAACGGGATGCCTAAGTTACCTTCCCAAAATCGGCGGAATTGTACACCCGCTTGCTTCGTTCGAGTCGTTGCACCCGGCCTCGCAGTCCGGCCGACATTCTCGATGCACCACCTATCAGTGGTCTAACGCGCCCGCGAGCGTCGGCGTTTGAATCCCACGGGGCCGGACATCCATGAATTGACACATTGGTCTGCCGGGCCTAGCATCGTGCGTCGCCTGCTTCATTTCAGTAGATCACGACGCAGTGCGGTAATCCGAGCGCATCGTTATGCCAACATCCAAACTCTTCACACCGCGCGAAGCAGCACAAGTGCTCGCCGTGAGCTATCCCACGCTGAAACAGTGGATCTATAAGAAGAAGATTCGCTCCGTAAAAACCGCGGGCGGTCATCACCGCATTCCCGAAAAAGAAGTCGATCGATTCCTCCATCGAGCGACCGAGGGCGGAGACGTTTCCGAACGGCGACGTAACTTTCGACGGATCAGCGGGCGCAACCAGCTTGTCGGCCGCGTGACCGGCATAAAGGTCGACGGCCTGATGGCACAGGTGACCGTTTCAATTGGCAGTCAGCGGATTACGTCCATCATAAGCGCCGACGCAGTTCGGGAAATGCGCCTGAAAAATGGCCAGACCGTGGCCGCTTTGGTAAAGTCAACAGAAGTTATGATCATCCGGCTGTAACCTCCCTATTCCCCTGTGATCGTTTCGAAAGACACGCTGATTTGCAATTTCACGTAGAAGGTGTGTCGCCCTAAAGCGAATCAAAGCGGTTTGACATCTCGTAATGAATCGCTTAAAGTCGTCAACCTCAAAATAGGCGGGCCCGATCTATCCGGCAAGCAATAAAAGGAGAGACCCGTGAGATATCGTCCCTTTGTCGTTATCCTCGCTTCGATTGTTGCTTTTCTCTGCATGCAGGGCGTCGCGCGGGCCCAAACGGGAGCGAGCCTTTCCGGCGTGGTGACGGACCACACCGGCACAACCATTCCCGATGTCGCGGTGACAATCAAGAACGTCGATACAGGTGAAACGCGAACGTACTCAACTGACGGCGGAGGGCATTATCAGGCGTTAGGCCTGCCTCAGGGGCGCTTCGAGATTCGAGCGGCAAAACAGGGGTTCGCCAATGAAACGCACACGGGAATCAGCTTGGCCGTTGGCCAGGACGCCACGGTCGACATTAAAATGCACACCCACGACGCCTGCGCGAGCCTCCACCAGTTCGACACCACCGATTGCACGCTGACCTGGCGCGGCGTCACGGTGTACGGTACGTATGACGTCGGCGTCGGCTGGGTCAGCCACGGCTTACCGGAAAACGCCTACAACTACGAAGGCGAATCTCTGATAAATCGAAACGGCTATCAACATCGATTCGTCATCGCTCCGAACAACCTGTCGCAGACAGGTCTGGGCATCAGGGGCAAAGAAGAGTTTCTGGCTGGCTGGTATGTTGTGTTCAACGCTTCAACTGGCATCAATCCACAGTCCGGCCGGCTCGCCAGCATGGCGCAAACCAACACCACCAACAACGGCCTCCCGAGGGCCAGCTACTCGGAAACCGGCGACGGCGCGCGCGCGGGCCAACCCTTCAATGATGAATTCTACGGCGGTATATCGTCCACGCATTTCGGCACGATAACCTTCGGTCGTCAGCGCTCTCTCGGTACCGACGCGATGCTCGCTTACGATCCGGCTGGCGGCAGCTATGACTTTTCCTACATCGGATATAACGGCACGATGGCCGGCGGGGGCGACACCCAGGACACCCGTTGGGACGACGCCTTGAAATATCGTCTCGCCTATGGGCCGGTCCATTTCGGCGCGATGTATAAATTCGTCAACGGTTCTGGCGGCTGCTACTCCCCCTCCATGGGTTGGACTGCGGCCACCTGTACGGCCGAAGAGGCGCACAACAACGCCTATGGATTCGACCTCGGGGGCGAACTCGCCAAACTCTCCGCCGACGTGGTCTACCAACATTACAACCAGGCGATCAGCGTACTGAATCCCTTGCTAGGGCCTCAGAGTCCCACGCAGCCATATCAGTCGACCACCGACAGCATCAATACAATCCAAATCACCGGACCCAACGTGATCGACACGTACAACACCGAATATGGCATCGTGACCGACAACAGCGCACTTATGCTCGCTCTTAAGTATACGTGGGACAAGTTCAAGTTCTTTGGCGGATACGAATACATCTGGCAGGAGAACCCGGCGAATCCGTTGGGCGTTGGCGCCTCGGCCCAGGGCGATTATCTCCTAAGCGGTGTCGAAGACAACAATCTCGATTCTCCCAAGAGGGTGCAAGTCTGGTGGACGGGCGCGAAATACGCCGTCAACAAAAAAACCGACATCACTTTCGCCTGGTATCATCAGCTGCAGCACGACTTCCGTGTTCCGTCAACCTGCTCGGTCGCAGCCGGTTTCCGCGCTTCCTGCGCGGGCACCCTCAACGAGTGGTCGCTCTATGCGGATCATCACTTCACCAAGCGTTTCGATGTTTTTGCCGGAATTGCGGTTTCCGACGTGACCGGCGGACTGGGCATCGCCATTCCCCACGGCCCCGGCGTCCCCTATTTCTACGACACCAACGTTGCCCCGGTAATCGGAGGTCGTTTCACCTTCTAATTGTTTTCGCAACGGGATCGAGATTATTCTCGCCATCCCTGCCTATGTCGTGAACAACTCGGATCAAAACTCCACTCTCTTCGCGCGCCATTCCTCGGCAGTGATCTCCCATATTTCCGCCATGAGTCGGCCGGATACGTAGTCGCGCTCCTCGGTGGCGATGACGCGCATACCCGTCTTCTCCGAGATGCGTCGCGAGGCGATGTTCGCGATGGCCTTTGGCGCGCGTAGAACCGGGAAGCCGAGAACGTCAAACCAGTAATCGTTGACTGCGACCACGGCCTCAGTCATCAAGCCGCGTCCGTGCCATGGAAGGCCAAGCCAGTATCCACGGTTGTCCGAATCTCCTTTGTATAGACCTATGACACCAATGTGCGAGTCCGGCGATTCCTTTAATCGCAAGGTCCACTGCCACTCTTCGCCGCGCGCGATATTTGGAAGCGCTTCGTCGCGATAGTAATTGAACGCTCGACCGGCCGGATACGGCCATTTCACTTTCGAAGTAAGGAACTTCACGATCTCCCATTGCGGAAAGAGCCGCTGTGTCTGTTCGGCGTCGGCGAGCTGGAGCGGGCGGAGCAGGAGGCGTTTGGTTTGAAGTTCAACTGACATCGAAAGATACTATCGCAAAGTCGGATTATCAGAAACTGAGGCACCACGATAACAGCGCGCCGGTGGCGCTCCTGCCTGTTTGTTCGATAGTGGTCGAGCTTTGGATCGGCTATATGATCGCGATTTGGCAGTTCGGGCCAGCGCCGGATCGGGGTATTCGGTGAGTTTGCAGAGTTAATGTTCGTTTAAAGACGAGAAGAGCCCATCAGTTCGCAGAGCAAGTGCGCGTAGATCGAAACTCTTTGCCAGCCCTTACATCATCGAGTATTTGGGACTGCGTCGCAGAGCTTACCACGCACCATGTCGCCCGCAACCTATCTGAAAGCATCTCCTTATCATACGGGTCCTGAGTAGTGGGACCGTCGCCCACACTTCCAAATTGAGTGCCGAAGACCTGCGGTTGCTTAATGGACTGCAAATAGCGATCGAGCGTCGCCGCACAAAGCCAGATGCCGCTGTTAAATCCCTTGCTCACCGCCGTAACCGCCAGCACATGCGCGTAGAGATAATCCGGCGGTGTCTGGCCATGTTGAAAGATAAAAGCCGCATAATAGTAGTCCTCTCCCGACTGAACCTTGCCTTCGCCAATGAGCTGTCGTACCTGTTCTCGACGTTTGCCATCACCACTTATCTCGGTTCCAGTTCTATCCTTTTGGTCTTCGTCGTAAATCCTTCGAAGAGCACTCTTGCCCTTTTCGCCCGTCTGGGCAGTGATCCCATTTTGCTTTCCGCGTATTGGGCTAGCCAGCAATATCAGAGCGATAAGAATTAGTGCAGTAAGCCAGATGTCGCGAGTCATTTTGCGCTCTCCCATTCGTCGCTCCCTCCTGACTGAACTGCCGCGATGTTATCACTCGGTGGTATTGTCGGTTAGTTCCCGAGAATTCGAATTATCAGAAACTGAGGCACCACGATAAGCGCGCCGGTGGCACTCCTGTCTGAGGCCGGACGCAATCGAGTGATCCCCCCACGCTACAGCTTTGAAGCCGCCACTCTGGCTGTCAGGTTCGGTTCGACTTGGGTACGGGCGGAGTAAAGCACAGGAGCCATCCTGCCAGGGCGCCGAAGACCAAGCTGAATCCCAGCGTCTCCCAAAAATGGCTCCGTGCAACACTCGCCGGCATCAACGGATTCGGCAAAAGCAAGATGGTTGTCCAGCAAGCCGAAAAGAGTGCCGCGGCCAGAGCTGACTCCGGCCGGGAAACGCGTAGCATCCGGACGATTGGGTACAGACACCCCACATAGAGGAAACCGCGGAACGCGGCCAGCGCGTAAATCCAACGGGCGCTAATCCAGTTGTGGCGCAATGCCGCCCAGAAGGTTGCCAGTTCTGGCCCACCATAGTAGCGCTGCAGTTCGGGGTTTCTCCAAGCGACGTAATAGCCGAAGAACATGTACAGAAAGACGAACGCCGCGACGAGGATGGCAACTCGCAGCAGTACCGAAGCCAGCTTCGGCCGGACAGCCGGCAACTTAGGCGCACGAATCGAGCCAGCTCGCCACTTGCCGAGAGTCAGGACCGCGAGCGGCGCGAACAAAGCTGCCGCAATCGCACCCTGGACGAAAATCGCCCGGATCATTCCATGAGGCAATTTCTTTGAGAGAAAGGCAATGGAATCGATCTGACTGGCGACAGTCGAGATGCCATACATGCCCACGAAGATGGAGGCGACCAGCATCCAGCCGTGCCAGCGGGCCCTAAGGATGAGGTAGGAAAGAACGCCGCCAACACAAAGCGTGAAAATTATAAAACTGCGAAGAAAATTGCCGGGCATCGGGGCGACCTGCTGATTGGCGAGCGCATCCGGCTGGGACGCGATCGATTGCTGCGCCACCTTGTCGAGTCCGGAAAGCGCACCGCCGGCGATGAAGCAGACCGCAAACAGAAGACACACCGCCAGAATTCTCAGCCCCATGAGGAGAATTGTGCGAATGGCCATGGTGTCTCCCAGAGCGAGTGAGAAGCCGCGCCTGCGTGAATACGCAGAGCTTTATATCATGACGCGGGGAATTGCAGCGGTGATGCGGGTCAACCATATCGGACCTTTTGTCTAGCTCGGTTATTAGAAATTGGCCTACCACCATACACGAGCACCGGTGGCGCTCCTGCCTGAATGTTCGATAGAATGCGCGGTTGGGTGCTGCGACGATTTGGCGCTGTGCGATCATCCGCCTCGCCACCCGCGAACACCAAGGAGATTTCCGATGCCCGCATTTTCCGGAGTCGATTATCTCGACTTCGATTCCCTGCTGACCGACGAAGAAAAGCTCGCGCGCCAGACGGCTCGCCAGTTCGTGGACGAGCAAATCCTCCCGATCATCGAAGAGTGCAATCGCGAGGGAAAATTTCCGCGCCAGCTAGTTCCGCAGCTCGGCGAACTCGGATTCTTCGGCGCCAATCTCAAAGGCTACGGCTGCGCGGGAATGTCAAACGTGGAATACGGCCTGGTGACGCAGGAACTCGAACGCGGCGATTCGGGCCTGCGCAGTTTCGTCTCCGTGCAATCGGCGCTGGTGATGTATCCGATCAGCGCCTACGCTTCCGACGCGCAAAAAGATAAATGGCTGCCGCTCCTCCAGCAAGGCAAGGCGATCGGATGCTTCGGCCTCACCGAGCCGCAATTCGGCTCCAATCCCGGCGGCATGCTCACGCGCGCCGTCCGCAAAGGCGATAGCTACATCCTGAACGGCGAAAAAATGTGGATCACCAGCGGCTCGATTGCCGATGTCGCCGTCATCTGGGCCAAATGCGAGGACGAAAAAATTCGCGGCTTCCTCGTCGAGAAAGGCACGCCCGGCTTCAAGGCCTGGGACGTGCACGGAAAATGGTCCTTGCGCGCCTCGGTCACATCCGGCTTGGCGATGACCGACTGCAAAATCCCGGCGGAAAATCTTCTACCCGGCGTCGAAGGCTTAAAGGGCCCACTTTCGTGCTTGAATCAGGCGCGCTACGGAATCGGCTGGGGCGCCATCGGCGCGGCCATGGCCTGCTACGATACGGCGCTGCGCTACGCCAAAGAGCGCAAACAATTCGACAACAAGCCCATCGCCTCACATCAACTCGTACAGGAAAAGCTCGTCTGGATGATCACCGAAATCACGAAAGCGCAATTCCTTGCGCTGCAGGTGGGCCGCCTGAAGGATCAGGGCCGCGTGCATCCCTCGCACATCTCGATGCTAAAGATGAACAACGTGTGGATGGCGCTCGAAACAGCGCGCAGCGCGCGCGCAATACTTGGCGCGAACGGCATCGTGGACGACTACCCAATCATGCGCCACATGAACAATCTCGAGTCTGTCTCGACCTACGAAGGCACGCACGACATACACAAGCTCATCATCGGCGAGCGCATCACCGGAATTCCGGCGTACTTCTGAGGCACTGCGCGGTGGCCTCCAACTCGAGAATTAAATGAGACGCAGACCGAATGGCGTAGCCGGTCACATCGCGTTCTGCGCGGTAATCTTTGTCCTTTTCTGCGCCGCTTCTTTCTTCGCTGCAAGCCCGATCGCGGGGCAGCAGTCCACGCCGCCCCAGCAACCTGCGCCGCAGGAAACCGCCACGCAAACGCAGCCTCCCTCCCAAACTTCAGTCCCCGCAAAACCAAAAATTCGCACCATCACCGCTTTCATCCGCATCGATCCCGCTCTCTACCCGCAACAAATCGCAGACACGCTCGATTTTCTCCACAAAGCGAAAGCTGCATACGAACAATCGGGCTACGAAGTTCAGACTCTGCGCATCGCCACACAGCCATTCCCCGAATACACGCGCGGTCTCACCGAGGTTGAAGTATTCAAATTTCTCCGCACGCTCGATCATCTCGCCGAGAGCCAGGATTTTCTAATCTCAGTCGGCCCCGCCATGCAGAAGCCCGGCGACAACGCCGGATGGGCGGCTCTGCTCGCCAACGCCCTCGCGCCCGCCACTCACATGAGCGGCAGCGTGGTGATCGCCGGCGACGATGGCATTCACTGGGACGCTGTGCAGGCCTCCGCGCTCGTCATCGAATTTCTTTCCATTCACTCGCCAAAAAGCATCGCCAATTTCAATTTCGCGGCGCTCGCATTCGTTCCGGCGGGTACGCCGTTTTTCCCCGCCGCGTTCAATTCCGGCGACGGCCACCAATTCGCCATCGGCCTGCAGTCCGCGAACGTGATCGCTGAAGCGCTCGCTTCGACAAAGGATCCCGCCGCAGCCGAAACTGCCATCGTCGAAAAGCTCGGCGGCTTCGCGAAAAATATCGAAGCGACAAGCCAGACCATCGCCGACCAAACGAAATGGCAGTACGAAGGAATCGATCTCTCGCCCGCACCTCTAAAGCGCGATTCGATCGGCGCGGCCATCGAAGCCTTCAACGGCGCGTGGCTAGGCTCAAGCGGCTCGCTGTCGACAGCCGCGCTCATCACGCGCGCGTTGCAATCCATTCCCGTCAAGCACGCCGGCTATTCGGGCCTGATGCTGCCCGTGATGGAAGATGCGGTGATCGCCCGCCGCTGGAGCGAAGGCTCGCTCACGATCGATACGTTGCTCTCCTATTCGGCCGTTTGTGGCACTGGCCTCGACGTAATCCCTCTGCCGGGCCGCGTCAGCGACGCGCAGCTCGTTCGCATGATCGGAGATGTGGCAAGTCTCTCGGTGAAGTGGCACAAGCCGCTCTCCGCCCGCCTGCTTCCCATCGCCACCAAAGATGCCGGCGATCGCACCGACTTCGACGATCCCAAGCTAATCAACGTCCTGCTCCGCCCGCTGCCCTAATTCCATGCACTCGCCAAATTTTGCAGTCGTGCGACCGAGCGCTAAACCACGACCTTTCTAAAATCCGAACGGTTGGCACCCGAAGACTCAAAACCAGTCACTCAGCGCAAACGTGCCGGAGTGATATCATCCAACCGTGAAAGACGGATATCGGGAAAATCGCGAAAGGCTTGGCAGCCCGCCCAATCAAGCGCAAAGGCGATGCCAGTGACCATTCCTCCCGAGGTGCGCGGAAAGTTTTACACGTTGCGGGCGCTGGCTATTGCTCTGAGCGCATTTGCCGTATTCGTTTTTGTGATGCGGCCCCATGCGTTCGGGCTTCGCGCGCTGGCCCTCCTGGGGATCTTCGTCGGTCTCTGGCTGGTCCGCCGCTCCAACGCCTATGTCTGGAGGGCGCAAGGTCAAGTGGTAATCGAGCGGTCACCTACCAACCCGGTCGGGCGAGTAGAACCACTGGCGTGGACACTCATGGCGGCGTCGTTGCTGGCGTGTGGAGCTACATACTTCCTCATGCACTTGGACGCCCTCCACGGCGGTAATGAGGCGTGGCCCGCGTACGCATTTGGCGCTGCCGCATTGGTATTTGCCGCCGCCTCAGGATATGTGGTCATGAAATTATTTCAGTGATCTGGCACTTCGGAGGGCCGGGTGGTCACGCTCTGGTTGAACCTGAGTGCTGTTCTTCCTTGCACTGGTGCACATTCCGCATCGCATTCCCCTCGAATTTCATTATGATAGCCCCCGCCAAAGAGCCACCCCGCAAGGAGCCATCATGGAACGCGCACTTAGCCTGGAATTTCTCGCGGTCGTCGAGCAAGCCGCCATCGCCTCGGCGCGCACGATGGGCCTCGGCGATGGGCACAAAGCCGACGATGTCGCCGTCGCGGCCATGCGCCGCGAGATGGACAACGTCCGCATGGACGGGACCATCGTCATCGGCGAGGGCGAGCGCGATGAAGCCCCAATGCTTTACATCGGCGAAAAAGTCGGAATCGCGTCGCGCGACAAGAACGGCCTCTATCCGGCCGTGGATATCGCGGTAGATCCTCTCGAAGGCACGAATCTCTGCGCCACCGGCGCGCCGAATTCCATCACCGTCCTCGCCGCCAGCGAAAAAGGCGGCTTGCTTCACGCGCCCGATCTCTACATGGAAAAAATTGTCGTCGGCCCGTCGTGCAAAGGCGCGATCGATCTCGATGCTCCAGTAGCCGACAATCTTCGCGCCATCGCCAAGCGCCTCGATCGCGGCCTCGAAGACCTCGTCGTGATCGTTCTCGATCGCCCCCGCCACGAAAAGCTCATCGCCGAAATTCGCGCCACCGGCGCGCGCATTCGCCTGATTGGCGACGGCGATCTTTCCGCCGGAATTGCCGCGACTGTAGTCGGCACAGGAGTCCACGCTGTCATGGGTACCGGCGGCGCTCCCGAAGGCGTGCTCACCGCGGCCGCGCTGCGCTGCCTGAACGGCCAGATTCTCGCCCGCCTCGTGGTCGCGAAGCCCGAGCACCACGAGCGCCTCGCCAAGATGGGCATCAAAGACCCGAAGCGCATCTACGACACCGAAGACCTCGCGCCCGGCAAGCGAATCATCTTCGCGTGCACCGGCGTCACGGAAGGAAGTCTGCTCCGCGGCGTGCGCTTCTTCGGCGAAGGCACACGTACGCAGTCGCTGATCCTGACTCTCGACGAACGCCAGGTCCGCTTCATCGACACGGTCCACCTCGAGAAGCGCCCCGACGTAAAAGTGCGCTTCTCCTGATCGAGCGTGATCGAGCGCCCTCGCGCGGAACATTCCGCTCCGTTCGCGCGTACAATAATCAGGAATCAGGGAGAGGTGTCGAATGTCAGCTACGCCCGTTCCTCCTCCAGCGCCACGCCCGAACAATGTCGTCCAAGGCAGCCCCGCGCAAAACAATTCCGCAATGTGGTGGATACTCGGGATTGTGGCCGGCGGAATCGCCTGCCTGGTGATCGGGGCGCTGATCCTCGTGGCCTTCGTAGTCCACAAGGTCCACATCAACCAAAGCGCCGACCGCGTCGAAATCGAAACGCCCGTCGGCGCGATCAAAATGAATCAGGACGAGGCCCATTCCACCGGCCTGCCCGTCTATCCCGGCGCGACCCCTCAAAAATCTCAGGGAGCAAACTTCGAAATATCATCGAATGACACCCGCGCCGGCCTGGCAATCGAAAAATACCACTCAGCGGACGCGCGCGACGACGTCAGAACCTGGTACGCCAAGCATCTCGGCTCCTCCTATCGAATGGAGACGTCCGATGCCAACCGCGGCAACAAAATTGATGGCCTTCAAGCGAACCTGTCCCCAGGTGATATCGCGTTTGTGGACGATCACGGCAACGGCGCCCGCGTCGTGGCTATAAAAGCCGCAGGCGACGGCACCGACATCGTTCTGATTCGCGTGGGAAAGAAGGAACCGCAGTAGCCGCCACTGCGGCCATCCGCGGCACACTTGAAAACTTGCCCGTAGGGGCGGGTCTCAGACCCGTCCGGCCTTTCTCTCTGCAGGTATTCGTCGGCTTCGGGAATTGAACCGCAGCTGATGGATCAATAAATACAGGAGGCCCGGCAGCCAAGTGCGGCTCGCCGGGCCTTCCCTTTAAAATCCCAATTCTCTAGCCGAAAACCTAGCGATGTATTGCGGTCGCCGAACTCCCCGGACGCCTTTGCAAGTGCGACAGGCGGTCCGTCTGATGCGTCGGCGGCCGAACAGGAGCCGTGGTCACATTTGACGTGCTCACATGCTCGCTGATGGCTTGCAGCCTCTTCAAGATGGACTGCCACTGTGCCCAATCGAGCTGGCGCAAGTACGGGCGCAAGCCCTGAATGAACGGGTCCTCGAGTACTGTTTCGCCGTTCGATTCCGGCACGAAGAAGCGGTTCAGCCCCACCCCAAGTGCCTCGGCAATCTTTTCGAGCGTGCCGAGGCTCGGCGTCATCTGCCCACTCTCAATTCGCGAGAGATAGGAACGAGAGACGCGCGAACGTGCCTGTAGCTGGCTCTGCGTCATGCCACGCGATTCGCGCAATTGCCGGATCCGCTGGCCGATGTTCTCGACTGTCTCGCGGTTCGGCCAATTTTCGAATAGCTGGCGGTCGTCGCCCGGCAGATCCTGCGGTGAAGGCGTCGGAATTACGAACGTCACCTTCGGCGGCAGGAGCCGCAGACAACGGCGGCAGTTACCCGTTCGCGTGCGGTACTGCACCAATCCGCAGACCTGGCAGCGGATCACTTCTCGGTCCATATCTACATTGGTGGATGCAATGACACTCTTATCGGACACCTATCTCCTCGCAGACTATTCAGACGCTGCGGAAGGGAGGAACTTCACTGGGGGAAGGCAGAGTACCGGCGCGAGCGACACTTTTCCACAGAGTGACACTTTCTGTCAAGCGAAATTCTCTATTTGATCGAAATCACCGATCGCGTGATTCTAGACGTTGTAGGACTCGGCAGTTTTGAATGCCGCATTTTGAGACGATCGCGCACGCGCCTTCTTGTACCGCCGGCTCTTTTCTTTCACTTCTTCTCCTCTGGCGCGATGATCTCGTATCGCAGCTCAGTCGCATTTGAAAAGCCTCCGCTCAATTTGCTAGATTCAATCGCGAATAATGAGTGGAGAAAAGATGCCAAGCCGCGACGACGCCTGGAAGCTTCTGTGCGAATACACAACAGGAGAAAGTCTGCGCAAGCACGCGCTAGCAGTGGAAGCATGCGTCCGCGCCTACGCACGAAAAAATGGCGCGGATGAGGAGCTCTGGGGCAACACTGCATTACTTCACGATTTCGATTACGAGCGCTGGCCAAATCTCGAGCATCACGCGACCGAGGGACACCCATACGCGGGTTCGTCAATCCTTCGCGATCTCGGCTACCCGGAAGAAATGATTCGTGCGATCCAAAGCCACGCCGACTATTCTGGCGTCGAGCGCGTCTCGCGTCTCGAGCACACGCTCTTCGCCTGCGACGAACTCTCCGGTTTCCTCACCGCCTGCGCTCTCATCAAACCATCGAAGAAAATCGCCGACGTCGAAACCGCATCCGTGAAAAAGAAGCTCAAAGACAAAGCCTTCGCCCGCGGCGTAAATCGCGACGACGTCGTAAACGGCGCCGCCGAACTCGGCATTCCACTCGAAGATCACATCGCCTTCTGCATCGAAGCGCTTCGCAGCGCAGCCGGCCCCCTCGGCCTTTGAGGAACAATTGAGTCGGCCGCGCCGCAGAACATCCGGAATCGTCGGACTAAAATGGCGCTGAATTCTTCATGCCGGTCGAGTACACTTCCATACGGCTGGAACCACAGGAATCTCCTTGGCCGGTAGCCCACAAGAACCCGAGCTGCTCGAACGAGTGCGCGCGCGCGACGCGGACGCGTTGCTGTCTCTTTACCGACTGCACGGACAGCGTGTTTTTTCGCTGGCCTATCGGCTTTTACGTGACCGGAGCGCGGCCGAAGAAGTCGTTCAAGACACCTTCTGGAAGCTCTGGCAGCGCCCCGGCATGTTTGACCCGCAACGAGGAGCTCTCATTTCCTGGTTGTACACCGTGAGCCGCAATCTCGCCCTCGATCGCAAGCGAAAAGAAAACCGCAGGGCCGTCGAAAACGTAATGCTCAATATAGACGGACGGGTGCCCGGAGCGATGGCGCCGGAGATGGCGGCGATGGCAGATCCCGCCGTGTCACGAGCCATTCGCAGCGCGATGGATGCGCTCCCCGCCGATCAAAAGGATGTGATTGACCTTGCATATTTTGAAGGCATGACGCACTCAGAGATTTCCGAACGTCTGGGCGCGGCGTTGGGAACGGTCAAGACTCGGCTGCGTCTCGGCCTCAGCAAGCTGCGCGAAGCCATGCGCGATCCAGCCAGGGTGAAGCAATGACTTCTGACGGCCGGAAACACTACGAAGATTGGGATCTCTTCGCGCTCGGCGCCCTCGACGGCGAAGAGCAGCGGGAGATGGCCGCTCATCTTGCCTCCGGCTGCGATGATTGCATGCAACTGTATTTGTCGGCGGAGGCGGTCGTAGCTGGGCTGGCAACGCTCAGTCCGGATGTTCAGTTGCCGCCGGAAGCTGAAACGCGGCTGAAGACGAGACTGGCGGCCGCTGGCGCTGGCGTGACCGAGACGGCCCGGCCTGCGCCCACCTCACCCGCGGGCATCTGGGGATTTTGGAACGCCGCTCCTTGGGCGCTCGCCGCCGCTTGCCTGCTAGCTACGATTTGGCTTGGCGTGAGCCTCCACAATACCGCCAACGAGCTGCGGGAGCAGCAGCGTCAAAATGCCGAGTACCGATCGCGACAACAGCAGCAACAGCAGCCGCCCGTTTCTCCCAATCCCGCTGGCAAAATCACATCAGCGCAGGCCGCCGAACTCCGCAATACGATCGAGGCACTGAAACGCGATTTGGAAAATGCGCGATCCGAGAAGCTCGCCGCTGAACAGGAATTAAAAACGGCGCAAGCGAAGCTCGAGCAAGCTCAGACGCGCCTCGCGGAGATGAACGCAAGCCTGACGCAGAGCGAAGCGCGCCGCGCTGAAGCGGAACAATCGCTCACCTCGGCGCATTTGCAGCTCGCCAAGGCCGAAGCCGACGCGAGCAAACTCGCGCAAGCTTCCGCTCAAAACGATCAGATCATCGCCCTTCTCCAGGCCGCGCCGCTATCTCAGTTGGATCTTAAGCCCGTCGCCGGCGTGCGGGCTTCAGCCAGGGTGTTCTGGCAGAATGATCGCGGACTCCTGCTCGTGGCGCGCGATCTGCCTCGCTTGCCCGAGCATGGATCCTTTCAATTGTGGTTCTATCGCCAGGGCTCGCCTGGCGTCGTAAATGTCGGAACGCTGCGTGTCGAGAATTCCGGCAGCGGCCTGCTGTTCGTTCCTCCGGGACCCGCGCTGCTCGCCATGTCGGGAGCGTTAGTCACGCAAGAGCCCGAAAGCAGCAGCGCTTCGACGCCCGGCGAAGAGATCCTGAAAATCAAGCCCTAGTACTCACGCAACTGCACACCCATTCGCTCAAAATTTATTCTCTCGCGAGAGATCCGCGCGCCCGCTCCCGCCGTTAGAGGGGTTGATGGTGTGCGATAGCACTATCAAATCGGATATCAGAGGGAGGAAGCAAATATGAATTTGAAGTCACTTACTTCGAAGGTGGGCCTGCTCGCGGCTATCTTCCTGCTGGGCACCACTGCGTTCGCACAGCAGACCAAGACCGTGGGTTGGGGGGTCACCAGCGTCAAGCTGAGCAGCACATTTACGGGCGCATTGACGTCGCTCGGTGTCACCGCTGGAACCGTAGCTCCGACGCGCATCATTGACGGCTCCGCTACGTTCCCGGTGACCGGCGGCGCGATCGATCTCGACACGGCAGCGGGAAACATTCTGCATTCCGGCGGATTGACGTTGGAAGCCGGCGGCACAGAAGTGCGTCTCCAGAGCTTCATCATTGACACTACAGGCGCTCCGGTCATCACCGGTCTCGTCGTGGTCAACAACAAATTGGTCGGCCGTCTCACCCTGTTCGATCTCCAATTGCCGGCCGGTTTAACCCTGCCGCTCAATCCCGAACGCGGCTTTTTCCTTCGACTGGAAGGCGTCGGCGTTACGCTCGATGCGCAGGCTGCAGCGGCGCTGAACAGCGTCTATTCGGTAACGGCTTTCCAGGGCGGACTGGATATCGGAACGGCGAGCGTGTTCGCGACCGTGACGACGTCGAAGTAGCCGTATCTATTCAGTCGCACAAGCTTGCGGCCGGGTGAATGCTCCGCGGCTAGGCCCGGCCGCTTGGGCGTCGCGGGGAATCGAAATCGCAATCCCGCCTTCGATTCTCCGCTCACGCCTCAGTGGCTCCCTGCTGATTCGGTTTGGTCGTAATTGTGATTCATGGCGCGCCGCACGCCTCGCCACCGATTTGCTCAGTTTGTAAAAATACTGGCGAGTCAGAGCTTCGCCCCTGCATCCGCTGAAACTGGGCCGCATCGGCCTCGCATGCCTGCGCGCATTTTTTCGCGCTCCTCAGGCGTCATCTGTTCCCAACGCTCTTGCATCCGGCGCCGCCAGGGACCTCGTGAGCCCCAGCCACGACCCCCAAAGCCGCGCCATCCGCCGAACAAGAGCCAACTCAAAGCCAACAGGCCCACGGCCTGCCAAAAAGTGATCGCCGGCAAATGGAATAGATTGGGCATCAGCTGGTTCCACAAGTAATGGACTGCCTGGCCAAATCCAGCGATCGCGATGATGAGAAAAAGTATCACCTTTATGATTATGCCAATCACACGTCGAATCATTTTCCCCTCCTCGTTGCTGCCTAAATGCTGTCAAATTCGTCGTAAATACTGCGAAGCCGTTCGCGTAAATGCATCACCGCGTAATGTTTGCGCGAAATCAGCGTGCTCACTCCGACGCCAGTTTCAGCGGCAAGATCTTTAAAGCTGCGTCCCTCGATTTCATGCGCGATGAATACCTCGCGCTGCTCAGCCGGAAGCTCATCCAAGGCACTGTCGAGTTCCTCGAATAGCACACTGCGGGTATACGCGGCGGCCGGCCCGTCGTCGGGCGACGGAAGCAGCTCTTCGAACGTAAACATCTCCGAATCCATCAGTGACACCGGCTGATCCTGCAATGACTCTGGCCTTTTTTTCCGAAATAAGTCCGTGATCCGGTTGCGCGCCACGCGAAACATCCACGCCCCCACCTGTTCGATGGGCTTCATCAGCCGGTACGCCTCTACGAGTTCGTAAAAGACATCCTGTAGAATATCTTCCGCGTCGCTTCGGTCCGGCACGCGCCTGCGAATGAAATTCCGCAGCCGCGTTTGTTCCTGCGCGATGGTTTCGGTAATCCGTTGATCCTGTTCGTCAACCATCGCGCTTATGCTCAATTCTTGATTCATCTACCAATGTAGACGAATGAGGTGTCTGGATATTTTAGAGGATAAAGAAGGATTCACAGGTGAATGTCGGGCTACGATCATGCGCTCGTCTTCGCAGGGCCGGCCGGCAGGGTTTCCTTGATTCAGCGCTCCTCGACCGACCTCACTGCCCGGCGCGTCGCCGAGTCTCTGTGTTAGAATCGCAAATTCCATGAAGAGAATTGGAGAATTTATGGCACCCGCGCTGCGTCGCGCGACGCCGCAGCGTTCGTCCTTCGCGTGGCTCGCTGGGACGTGGCCTGCCATCGTCGGCAAGCGTCTCGCCGAGCACACGCGGCCGAGCGATCTCGCCGGCGGCGTTCTTCACATTGCCGTCAGCGGCAAGGAATGGCGCGTCGAACTGGAAGGAGTCGCGGATGAGTTTCGCACTCGCGTGAACCAAGCGTGGGGCAGCAACGTAGTTCGCGAGATCCGTTTCTCAGACGATCGAAAGGGTCACCCAGGAATCCGTCACGAATTCGACAACGATTACACGCCCTTCGTTCGCGGCAAGCGCTCGACGAGTCCAGCCAACGCGGACAAGATACGCCGCGAGCCGATCTCTCGCGCACTTGAGAGCCCCGAGGCCCCCGCCTCCGGGATTCGGGCGCCAAACACAAATCTCCCGAGCGCACCAACCCGGCCAACTCGCCCTCCTTCCCGCAGCGATGGAGCGAAGCGCCGATGAAGATCAGTCGAGTGGAAGTCCTCCGCGTCGCCGAACTCGCTCACCTCGAATTGTCCGAGGCGGAAGCCGAAACCTACCGCGGCCAACTCGATTCCATCCTCGAGTACGTGGACAAGCTGAACGAAGTCGATCTTTCCGGCGTCGAACCGATGGCGCAAGTGCTCTTCTCTGCGGACGATGCTGCGCAATCAACTTTGCGCGAAGATGTCGAGAAGCCATGCAACGCGGGAGCCAAACTCCTGAATCAAGCTCCCGAAGCGCGCAAACCATATTTTCGCGTTCCGAAAGTCATCGACCGATGAGCGCATCCGCAAACTGGACAATCTCGTCCGTGCGCGATGCGTTGACGGCAAAGAAAATCTCCGCGCGCGAACTAACAGACGATTATTTCGGACGCATCGAGCGCAAAAACTCCGAGCTCAATGCCTTCCTAACTCTCTCTAAAGATAGGGCTTACAAACAAGCCGCCGCTGTAGATGGCCTCGTTGCGAAAGGCAATCCCCTGCCGCGTCTTGCTGGCGTTCCGATCGCCGTCAAAGACGTCCTTAGCACTGAAGGCATCCGCACAACTTGCGGCTCGAAGATACTCGAGAATTATATCGGGCTATACGACGCCACGGCCATCGCACGCCTCGAAGCTGCGGGCGCAGTCCTTCTTGGAAAAACGAATTGCGACGAATTCGCGATGGGCAGCTCGAACGAAAATTCGGCCTACGGCCCCGTTCAAAATCCCGCCGCGCCGGGCCGCGTCCCCGGAGGCTCAAGCGGAGGTTCGGCCGCTGCCGTCGCCGCGAATCTTGCGGTCGTTTCTCTCGGCACGGATACGGGCGGCTCGATCCGCCAGCCGGGCGCTTACTGCGGCATTCCGGCAATGATGCCCACGTACGGCCGCGTTTCGCGCTACGGTCTCGTTGCATTTGCGTCCTCGCTCGATCGCATCGGCCCGTTCGCGCAAACAGTCCGCGATGTCGCCGAGGTTTTCTCCGTGATTGCCGGATGGGATCCGAACGATTCCACCTGCGCAAACGTGCCGCGTCCTGATTACGTCACCGATATTGACAAGCCCGTATCCGGAATGCGCATCGGCGTGCCCGATGAATATTTCGCGGCGGGACTGGACCCAGAAGTGCGAACCAAAGTAGAAGCCGGCATTGCGCTACTCGAGAAGATCGGATGCAAGCGCGTTTCGATTCGCCTGCCGCACACCGACTACGCCATCGCTGCCTACTACATCATCGCCACGGCCGAGGCGAGCTCGAACCTCGCGCGGTACGATGGCGTCCGCTACGGCCTGCGCACCAACGCCGCAACGCTCAGCGAAATGTACCGCAAGACTCGCCAAAACGGATTCGGCGCCGAAGTGAAACGGCGAATCATGCTGGGCACGTACGCGCTCTCCTCCGGATACTACGACGCGTACTACCTTCGCGCACAGAAAGTGCGGTCGCTGATCGCTCGTGATTTCGCGGAAGCTTTCGGCCAGGTGGATGCCATCATCACCCCGACCTCGCCCGTCCCGCCGTTCAAGCTCGGCGAGCGCACAGCCGACCCTCTTCAGATGTATCTCGCTGATATATATACGGTTACCGGCTCATTGGCCGGGCTTCCCGCGATCAGTGTCCCTTGCGGCAAGACTTCCGAGAAACTCCCGGTCGGCATGCAAATCGTCGGTCCTCATTTCAGCGAAGGCCAAGTGCTTCAAATTGCCAACGCATTCGAACAGGCCGGCGGCTTCACGATCTAATTCCCGACCAATTCAGTGCGTGACATCGCTCCCATCCTGAAACATCTCCACCCGACGCGACAGGAATTCCTCGCAATTACGCTGGTGCGGCACCGGTTCTTGTAGGGCTGGTCATGAGACCAGCCGCCTTTAGGTTCTTACCCAGGCTTCGACCATTTGCGCGAAGAGCTGGTCGACCGAGCCTCGAACAAGAATGCAAATCGAATACTCTTCATATTCCGATCTGGATTTCCACCTGGCGCTTGTTCCGCGTGAAAACATCAATCCCTCTGAAGGCCGAATTGATTGGCGACAACGCTATGCTCATTGCTTCGCTCACTGCCGCGCGCAAATTGACGACTGACTTTTTGAAAGCAAATCGCGATCGAGATCTCAGTCTGTACCGCGCTTCTCATCCGTTTCTCGGCAATTTGAATCTCTACAAGTGGCATCATTTCGTCGCTTACCACGAAGAACGTCATCGAAAGCAAATCCGCGAAATTGTAAAAACATCCCAACTCTAGATAATATTTTCCATTTCAGTACAAATTTTTGGCGCACTCCCATTTTGCCTCTCCGCAGAAACATGCGAAATACGGCCCATTTTCATTGCTTGTCATGGATTCGATAGCCAGAAAGTTTCACGAGCGTAGAACGGAAGGACTATTGCAGGGAAATAGTTGCGCACCTTAATGTGGATCTAGCATCGAACGTAACTGAGAGGCGCAGACATGCTGACCATAAAATCGAGTCAGAAGCTCTTCACCGAAGATGAGGTCGCCGGTTTGACAGGAATTTGTCTCGATCACTTGCGCAATTTTGCCCGCAGCCGGCATCTCGGATTCATCGCGCGCGCCGCGGAAGCCGCTGGCGCGGAAGCAGATAAGTGGCTGTTCACGAATTCGGACTTGCTCGTTTTGGCCGTACTGGTCGAGCGCTGCGACCACTGAACGGCCCTCTTCCCTTCCGAAATTCTACAACTATGCATGGCCGCCACTTGGCGGCCATTTTGTTTTTGCGCGGGATTTGTAGAAATCTCCTAACAAGAGCTATTCTCTTCGCTTGCGGCCACTCTTCGGGCGCATAACCGCATCCCATTCAGTTGTGATCGGCTGCGATTTTGTCGGCTCCTTGCGTCCAGGGGATTCTTAGGAAATGACTCGGCATCCAGGCCTACGGTTCGCGTCCGGAATTCGTGTTTCGTGCCTGCTCGTTGCCATTTCTGCGCTCCTCTTTTCCATTCCTTCGCTGGCACAGACGCCTGATTCCAACAAGACGGCAGCGCCGCAATCGTCCGCGCCGAAATCCTCCGTCACCACCGCGCGCGGTAAGAAACTGGTCCTGAAAGATGGCTCGTATCACATGGTGCGAGAGTACGAGATCAAGGCCGACCGCGTGCGCTACTACAGCGTGGAGCGCTCAACATGGGAAGAAATGCCGGCTGACCTGGTTGACTGGGACGCCACCAAACAAGCTGAAGCCGCTGAAGACAAAGAAAACGCGGCACTTCTCGAGAAAGTTCATAAGGACGAGGTCGAACGAAAAACAATCGCTGTGGATATTGACGCGAGCGTGGAAGTGGCGCCCAACCTGTTTCTTCCCGACGGCGAAGGCCTCTTCCTTCTCGATCATCTTGCCTTAACCACAATGAAACAGCCCGACACGGACATTACTTTCAACAAGAAGCAATTTCTCAAGCAAGTCCTCATTCCGGTTCCCATTGTTCCAACGCGCCACACGGTCTCGCTGCTAGGCACCCGCGCTCCTGTGCGCATCACCAACCCTCAGCCGGAGTTCTACCGCCGATCCAAAGACGGGCACGAACCTGAGATCTACCTGATTCGCGCGCGCGTTCGCAACGGCAAGCGCGAGATCGAGAATATCGACACACTTTTCAATGTCGAAATGGCCAAGCGAAACCCCATCTCGATTCAAACCTGGGAACTGGTGAAGGGCGTATATCGAGTGACTCTCTCTCAGCCTCTCGCACCCGGCGAATACGGATTCGTCGAGGTAGTGAAAGAGGATGAGGATGCCATCTACGTTTGGGATTTCGGCGTAGATCCAAGCCCGAAAACCAATTAGCTGCAACTTTGCATCGAAATTCGTGTTAGCTAAAACTGAGGGCGAGTGTCTATAATAGTACTCGGTGGACGGCTTCGTAGTGATTCCCCCACTTCCCGTGCGAGGCTGCTACAGAGACCATAAGAGATTTGTCGACGAAATTAGCCGAGCAGTTGCCACAGTCGATCTTGATGAAGCCATAATTCAGAACTCGAATGAACGGGGAAACGGATAAAAAAATGCATACCTGCCCACGATGCGGCAGCGGAACGGTTCGGCGGTCTGTGCGTCAGGGATTTTTGGAAAAGGTGATTTACCGGCTTATGGCGCTCGGGCCTTATCGCTGCTCGGCTTGCGACAACCGATTCATGGATCGCAGCACGGGATCGAGTAAGCCAGGCACAGAGCCAGTCGGAACTCCGTAAAGCGGCGCCCGACGGCGATGGCCGTGCACGGGTTATTTCAAGCTATCTTGACCGGCTGGGCTTCAAGAACTTCCGTCAACACTGAGGCCAGCCCCGAAAGCTGGAATGGTTTCTGAATCGCGCGGGCGCCGAGCGCTCGATAGCTATCGATGGCCGACGCATCGAGCATGTCGCCGGTCATAAATACGAAGCGCGTGGGCGTCGAGCCGAGGCCGCCTAGCCGCTGGAAAAGTTCCTCGCCATTCATTCCCGGCAAGTTATAGTCGCAGAGAATCACGTCGAATTGGCGGATCGAAAGAATCGCCAGCGCCTCCTCGCATGATGATACCGTTTCGACGGCCATGCCGCGTGCCGCAAGTCCTTCCGAAACCAGTTCCCGGATTCCATCTTCATCGTCCACAACGAGTATGGAGTGCCCTTGCAGACTCGGCACAACCTGTCGTGCTTGAGCGGAAAGCGCCGCGCTATCCCCTGTTCCGAGGGCGAAAGCCACAGTGCTGGCCACCGGCAGGATCATCTTGATCGAGGCGCCACGGCCGGGCGCGGAATGCGCTTCGATCGTGCCGCCGTGCTCGCGAATAATTGCCATCGAAATCGTCAAGCCTAATCCCGTTCCGCCACCTGGACGCTTGGTCGTAAAGAAGGGATCGAAGATTCGGCTCAGAATTTCCGGCGGGATGCCCGGGCCGTCGTCATCGAACGTCACCACGACGTTGCTCTCCAGGCGAATCGCCGTGATCTGAATCTTGCCGTGATCGCGGACCGCTGAAATCGCCTGCTCGGAATTGATCACCAGATTCATAAAAACTTGCAGCAGAAGGCTGGCGTCGCCCTGAACCGGCGGCAAATCCGGGGTCGGCTTGAATTCGAACTCGATGTGTTTCTTGTTGAGCGTACCGCCGTGAAGCTGCAGGACGCGCTCAATGATCTGTTCGACCTGCACCGGCGAGCGGCCCGGCGCCGCGCGGCGCGAGAACGCCAGCAGGCTCTGCACGATGTCCGCGGCGCGGCGCGCTTGCTGCCGGACAAGATCCGCCTGGCGGCGCATGGACTCGTCTACGGCGCGCTCGCGGAGTAGATCGGAAACGCCGAGAATTGCGGTGAGCGGGTTATTCAGTTCGTGCGCCACGCCTGCGAGCATTTGCCCCATCGCGGCAAATTTTTCAGTCTGAATCAGTTGCGCCTCGAGATGCTTTTCTTCGGTGACGTCGCGCGCCGATGCAACCGCGCCGATGATTTTCCCGTCGCCGGCCATCAGCGGGCTGGCGCTCACTCGCGCCGTCCGCCAACTGCCGTCCGCGTGCTTGAGGCGATACTCGAATCGCACAGAGGGCTTTTGCCCACTTATCACGCTGCGAAATTCCTGCTGTACATGTGCGACGTCTTCCGGATGCGCACGCTCGCCGACCGTGTTGCTCAAGAGCTGCGCGGGTGGAAGGCCTACAAACTGTTCGCTGCGCGGACTGATAAAGGTGAATTTGCCTTCGGCGTCGAGCGCGATGATCAGATCCGGGAAACATTCCACCAGCCGGCGGCCGAATTCCTGTTCCCGTTGAAGGCGCCGCTCGATTTCCACCCGCTCGGTGATGTCCACGAGCGTGCCTTGAATCCGCGAGATCTTGCCAGCGCCATCGCGAATCGCCGAGCAGGAGTCCAGGCAGCGAATCTTCTGGCCGTTTTTCCCCACGAGCGTGACTTCGAAATTCCGGATCGAGCCGGTCTTCTCGAGCTCGGCGACCTTCCAGCCGCGATGCGCCGGGTCTTCGTAGATGGCGGATTTGTTGACGAGCATCAATTCTTCTTTGTTGTCGTATCCCAGCATCTTCACGAGCGCGGGATTGGCCTCGAGCATCTTGCCTTCGGCGGTGCTGAAGTAAACGCCTTCCTGGAGCGATTCGAAAAGCTCGGTGAATCGAAGCTCGGTCTGGCGCTGCGCGGTGACGTCGCGGGCCACGCCGCTGATTGCCACGACGTCGTCGCCCTTTAGAATCGGTTGCAGGACGGCGTCGAAATATCGGATATCGCCGGTCTTTCGAATCTTGGCCTTGATGATTCCGGTCCAGGAGCGCTTCTCGCGGAAGAGAGGCATGATGGTTTGCGCCAGCTCTTTCGTCGGCTCGCTGAAGAATTCGCCGATGGAGTGGCGAACCACGTCGTTGAACGACAGATTCAGCATGTCCGTGAAACGGCGGTTGACGACTTTCAGTTCCCCGTCGAGCGAGGCGTTGAATACGATGTGATCGAGGCTGTCGATCAGCTCGCGATAGCCGTGCTGTGAGCGTGCGACCACGTCCAGAAGCTTTTCGATCTGTTCTTCCGAGGGAGGCTTCGAGGCGCTTTCCTGCATGCCGCGCTGGTAGCCGCGCAGTTCGCCGACTTCCCGCCGCTGGTGCCAAACGTAGAAGCCGAACAAGCCCACAAGAACCACGAGGCCGATTGGCAATGCTTCGAGACGCTGCGGAAGCGCGCGAATTGAGCTCCACGAAGTGATGCCGAGGCCAATGGAGAGGAGTGTGATGATGATGAAGCTGGAGCGCCAAAGATTGCGCTCGCGCCGCTCGGCCTGCTCCCAATGAGCGCGCTCGGCTGCCGTCTGCGGTTTGTCTTGATGCTCGGCCATGAGCGGTGACTGAACTCCCAAGCGCGGGATGAGGTGGTTCTAGTACCCCGCTTTCTTGAATTCTACGGGCGGCTTGAGGGGCTAGCAAACTGAAACACGCGGGCGATTTCCATTTACGCAACCCCCGGTGCGGGTGGTGCGTGGTGCCCGGCGCGATGCGGATGAACGGTCCTGAGAAGGGGTCTGTTTTGATACGATTAGAAATGACCTCCGTGATTTGTTTTGTGTAGTTTGCGGCGATTTCTAATCGTTTTGGACTGAC